>Ga0169931_10006633_pt1 | contig 17365 bp, 11 predicted proteins | sample Kivu_15m_20L_FD_129675 | JGI IMG/M metagenome (GOLD analysis project Ga0169931, IMG submission 129675) | Freshwater microbial communities from Lake Kivu, Western Province, Rwanda to study Microbial Dark Matter (Phase II) - Kivu_15m_20L... | ecosystem: Environmental > Aquatic > Freshwater > Lake...
AGAGTGGATTTTTCAATTCGCTGTTTCACCACAGCGTCAGCAGCGAACTGACGCGCCATTCCGATATACCATTGTTGGTGCTCGAGGCCTGAGCAAGGGTATCTTACTCCACAGAATCGACCTCTCCGCTGATGATATTTAGCATCCATGGCTCATCCTGTCTTTATGCGCCATCAACGCACGCAGGTCGTCTTGGCTTAAGTTTGCGGAATCACCGATCTTAAGGAGGAGTTCCTTTTGAATCGAATAAGTTAACTTATCAATGAGAAGATCACTCACTTTCAGCCTTTTGGCGTTGTCCATTTTATTCTCGACTGTTTCGTGCGACAAGGAGCAGGAGATCTTCAATGTGGATGATTCTCCCGAATTGTTGGACGAACTAGGCGGTGGAAACGGGTGCGACACCCTGTTGCCCATCGTGTTCATGCACGGTGCGCTGGCATCGGGCGACACATATGCGAATCAGGTCATGCGGTTCACAAGCAACGGGTATTGCGGCAGTCTTCTGTATGCCTATGACTGGAACACCTTAGGCGGGTCGGGCGATGTGAACCTTCTCGATGCGTTCATCGATTCGGTATTGACCGCCACCGGGGCCACTCAGGTCAATCTGGTCGGGCACAGTGCTGGTGGAGGGCTCGGATACAGCTATTGCGGCACTGCGGCACATGCCTCTAAAGTGGCCCATTACGTGCACATCGGCAGCAGCGATCAAGGTCAGCCTGCAGGCCCATCAGGCGAAGTGCCCACTCTGTGTTTCTCCTCATCTGACGATGCCGTGACAGGAGCCTCCACGATAACCGGGGCCACGAACATCTCTGTTGCGGGTCTTGATCATTATCAGGTGGCCACTGGCCCCGAGGCATTTGCCGAGATGTACCGTTTCTTTCACGGCACCGAACCCACTACCACTTCCATCACCCCTAAAGGGCCTGAGGTATGTGTTGCCGGCAGGGCTGTGACGCTGGGAGAGAATGTAGCGAAATCAGGGGCATCCATCAGCATTTACGAGGTTGATGCGATTACCGGTGCGCGCATCAGTTCTACCGCGCTTCATCAGTTAACGGCCGACCAGAAGGGTAATTGGGGCCCTGTGAATGTCTCGGCAGGGGCTCACTATGAGTTTGAACTAACACCCGGAGGATCTGACCGTGTCATCCACTACTTCCGCGAAGGTTTCAACCACGATAATCCTTTGGTTTACCTGCGTGCTTTCCCGCCATCAACAAGCACTGCCGGTCTACTGCTCTCGGGCATTCCGAGCGATGATGATCAGACAGCCATGGCCGTATTCACTGCGAATCAGGCCATTGTAGCGGGTCGCGATGATCTGACGGTCAATGGAACGACTCTGTCTACCCAGGCTTTCACACCGGCAGCGAACACCGTTATAGCTTTGTTTCTTTTCGATGGTAATAGCAATGGTCAGAGCGACCTCACGGTGCCAGGTCTCTTCGCCATTCTGAATGTTTTCCTTTCGGCCCGCGACATGTTCTTTCCCACCGAACCCGCTTCATCCATTCCGCTTCAATTCAATGGCAGAACCATGGGTGTTCCGAATCTGAAGAGCGATTCAGACGGTGTGATTGTAGCAGTGTTTGATTGATCAGACCGCAACGTGATGGAGCCCTGTTTCTGAATCACTCTTCTTTTCACGATTTATAACATTGTAAATCATATATTTATATTCACATTATTTCATTCAGCGCCCATTCGGGCGAACCTGTGACGCAAATACGTGTTTTCACGCACTTGAAATGATTCCCCAGGTGGCGACCTATGCACCACCACCATGATGAGACTTCTACTCCTTTCGTTCACCTTGATTCTCGGATCCGCAACGGCTTGGGCACAGACCCAGACCGTGCGCGGTGTGGTGACTGATCAGGAGAGCCGTATGCCGATAATCGGAGCAGCCGTGATTCTCAAAGGCAGCGACCCGATCGTAGGTACCACTACCGACATAGACGGCAAGTTCCGCCTTGAAAAGGTGCCCATCGGGCGTATCAACCTACAGATCACTTACCTCGGCTACGAGCCACGCATGATGCAGGGCCTTGAGCTGACCAGTGGCAAAGAGCTGGTGCTCGATGTACCCATGGTTGAAATGGTGATGCAGCAACAGGAAGTGGTTGTTACGGCCGAAAAGCGTAAAGATGAGACCATGAATGCCATGGCCACCGTTTCGGCACGTGTGTTCAGCACCGAAGAGGCTCAACGCTATGCCGGCACCCGGAACGATGTGAGCCGTATGGCCACAAATTTTGCAGGGGTACGCGGTGCCAACGATGCCAGTAACGACATCGTGATACGTGGCAACTCGCCTACTGGCCTGCTGTGGCGTCTCGAGGGTATCGATATCCCCAATCCTAACCACTTCGGTAGGTCAGGCTCAACCGGTGGCCCTGTGAGCATGCTCAACACCAACATGCTCTCCAATTCGGATTTCCTCACTGGGGCATTCCCATCTGAATACGGCAACGGCATATCTGGCGTATTCGACCTCAAGATGCGCCACGGCAACAATGAAAAGCACGAGTTCCTTGCTCAGATAGGTTTCAATGGGGTGGAACTGGGGGCCGAAGGGCCGCTGTCGCGCAAATTGGGCGCATCGTACCTCATCAATTTCCGCTATTCGACCTTGGCTCTTTTCCAATTGGGTGGGGTCGATTTCGGGACTGGCGATGCTGTTCCGCAGTACTCCGACCTCAGTTTCAAAGTACGCATCCCCAGTAAGAAATTTGGCATCTTCGAGATTTTTGGGATGGGCGGCATCAGCAGTATCGAGTTCATTGCCAGTCAGGCCGATACATCGGAACAGAATTTCTACTCCAGTGGCGACTTGGACATCTACAACCGCACCAAGACCGGGGTGGTGGGATTTGCCCACACATACCTTTTCAAGGATAATTCATACTTGAAGTTGACGCTAGCCGCAAGCACTCAGATGAATCAGGATGTGATAGATAGCGTGAACAACCTGTTGCAACCGTTTGACTGGTACCGTCAGGATTTTCAGGATCACAGATTCCAGGCTAACCTCTTCTACAAGAAGAAATTCAATGCCAAGCAGAACCTGTTGGTGGGTATACGCGGAACTATGTTCTACTCGCTGTTCAAGGACAGTGCATACATCCCTATCTGGGACCGCTACCAGACGCTCACCAATTTTGACGGCATAACAGCGCTGATACAACCTTATGCTCAATGGCAATGGCGCTTCAATGCTGCTTTCACGCTAAATGCAGGGTTACATGCACAGATACTCACGCTGAATAAGGCCACGGCCGTAGAACCCAGGATCGGGTTGCAATGGAAGGCCTCAGCTAGCCACAGGTTGTCGTTGGCGTACGGTCTTCACAGCCAGATGGCCGCGCTGAGCAGTTATTTCCTTGTGGTGGAGGATTCGCTCGTCAATCGCGAGGTGCCCAATCGCGACCTCGGATTTGTAAGAAGCCATCACGTGGTGCTTGGCTACGATTGGTCGTTGCCTATGGACATGCGCTTCAAGGCAGAGACCTACTTTCAGTACATCTACAATGCCGGGGTGGGTGCAGAACCCAGTTCTTTCTCATCGGTCAACGTGGGCACATTCACTCAGCAAAGCCCCGACAGGCTTGTCAGCAATGGCACAGGCACGAACTACGGTCTTGAACTGACATTCGAAAAATTCCTCTCAAAGGGATACTACTGGTTGCTCACCGCTTCGCTTTACGACTCGAAGTATGTTGGCAGCGATGGGATCATGCGCAACACGGCCTTCAACGGCAATTATGTGGTGAATGTGCTCGGAGGCTACGAGTTGCAACTGAAGCGCAAGAATCCGAAGGTGCACACCCCGCGCGAGGGCATGAGCGACAGACGCCTGACCCGTTGGAACAAGAAACAGGACCGAAAAAAAGCAACCTCTCATTCGCTCAAGTTCGATGCGAAATTCATGGTGGCAGGTGGTGCCCGTTACACGCCTATCGATGCTGATGCATCGGCTGCCGCAGGCGAGGCAGTTTATCGCGAGGATCTGGCTTTCAGCGAACAGTTCGCCCCGTACTACCGTCTGGATCTCGGTATCGCTTACCGCATGAGCCGCCCCCGTCTCACTCAGGAATTCTCGGCCTCGTGCCAGAATGTGACTGACAAGGACAACCCCTTGTACATGCGCTACGACAGCCGCAACAATCGATTGGTGACAGTGAATCAACTTGGTATATACCCTCTGTTTCAATACAGGCTGACCTTCTGAGGTTCTCCAGCTTTGATGCCATAGATAAGCGATCAGGGTATGTCGCTTCGTTTCTTGAAAGCATGGCAGACTCGATTGCGGTATTCATGAAAATCTGCGTTTCAGTTATCTGAGCATCACTTAACGATTGGAGCTCTAAGCGCTGTGGCCCTGAGTTCAGGATATTGACCACTTATTCTCTTAACTCGACCGTATTTACCTTTGCCGCGTGTCTACAAAACGCAAGGTCCTGATACACCTCCTCAACAGCCTTGTGATGCTGAGCGGCATGGGCCTGTTTGTGGACCGGATGGACTGCAACCGCACAGGCAGCGCATATGTGGCGGTCAATACCAATCTGAAGGATTGTTCTGACGAGTGCATCGGCACCTCAGACAATCTGTCTGACGACTGCTGCGAACGCAATATCAAGTTCTTCAAAGAGGATGTGCTGCGCAACGATGACCACACTCCCGTGGCCGTTTTCGCTGATCTGCTGTCCATCATCCCCGCCACAACCTTCTTCGTTTCTGATGTGCGCACTGCCAGTATGGGCGTGGTGCGGTCCAAGGCTCCTCCGCTGCCATGGGCATTGCACATCATTCTCTGTTCGATGTTGATCTGAGTCGCTGAGGTGCTCTTTGGCCCATTCCGTGGTCGGAATGGACTGTTCCCTCATGTTTCACTCAGATCATCACACATGCTTTCATCACTCAGAATAATAACGGCCTTACTCCTTCTCTGTCTATCGCCCTGCGCTGCGTGGGCCCAATTGAGGGGAGCTGTTGAAGACGAAAAAGAGAATCCGCTAATTGGAGCCAACCTGTATTGGATGGGCTCAACTACTGGCACTACCACCGATGCCAATGGTAGGTTTTCGATTGCCGACCCTCAAGCGTACCCGGCAAGGCTGATAACCAGTTTTGTCGGGTACAGCTCTGACACAACATTGATATTGGCTGCCAAGGAAGTGCATATCCATCTCAAAACCTCCGTACAACTGAGCGAAGTGACGGTAACCGAAGAGCAACGCGGCACCAACTTCAAGCTGATGCAGCCTGTGGTGGTGGAAGAGATGAACGTGCATGAGCTACAGAAGGCCCCATGCTGCAACCTGAGCGAGAGTTTTGAGACCAACGCATCGGTGGATGTTGTGATCACCGATGCCGTATCAGGTGCCAAACGCCTGCAGATGCTGGGCATGGACGGCATTTACATACAAGTGCAGAACGAGAACATGCCCATGGCCACAGGTTTCTGGAGCAATCATGGTCTTAGTCTGATCCCGGGCACATGGGTAGAGAGTATCCGGATAGGCAAAGGTCCAGGTTCGGTGATCAACGGGTACGAGAGCATGGCCGGGCAGATCAACATCGAGTATTTCAAACCGAACCATACCGACCGTCTTTTCCTCAATCTGTATGGCAGTTTCGGTGGGCGGATAGAGGGCAATGCACAATTGACGCACGAATTCAGCCCGAGAGTGGGTACCACCTTGTTCGTGCATGGCAATGGCACTGTGCGGCAGAACGACATGAACGATGACGGTTTCATGGACAGCCCGATGCGCCAACAATACAACGTGCTGAATAAGTGGAAATTCATCATAGGAAAGCGGGTTGAAGGACAAATAGGGCTGCGCGGGGTGTACGATGACCATGTTGGCGGGCAAGTCGGGTTCAGTCCGAGCATGGCCATGGACCCTGACAGACCCTATGGCATTCGTAACACCAACCGCACCCTAGAAGCCTTCACCAAGACCGCCTACCTCTTTCCCGGTGAACGGGATAACAGCATGGCCCTGATCACGAATTGGAGGATAAACGACCTGAATACCTACTTCGGGCTGCGCACCTACACGGGTCTCGAACGCAGCATTAACGCCAACCTGATATACCAGCAGATGTGGAAAGACGACCGCCACCAGTTGCGGGCGGGCCTTTCCTATCTGATGGACGACTACCACGAAGCGTATGAGGACAGCGCCTTTTCGCGCACCGAGCATGTTCCGGGCGCCTTTGCCGAATACACGTGGGACCTGCCCCTCAAAGCTGCCATCGTGGCCGGGCTGCGCGTGGATCACAATACGCTGTTCGGCACATTCGTCACACCGAGGCTGCATGGCAAGTACCATTTCAGGGATGAGACCGTGCTGCGAATTGTGGCCGGGCGGGGTCAGCGTACTCCGAACCTGTTCACCGACAATCCGAGCATGATGGCCAGCTCTCGCACCATCCTTGTGCTGGGCACCCCGCGGCCCGAGGTGGCATGGACCTTCGGGGGCGGTTTCACGCACCGGTTCAAGGTGTTGGGCTCCCCGTGGGGCATAGATGTGAGTGCGCATCACATGCGTTTCGAGAACCAACTGGTAGTGGACATTGACAGCGATGTGCGGCAAGTGCGGGTGAACAACCTCAACGGTCAGAGCTTCGGCAACAATGTTCAAGTGGAGCTGACCATGGAACCCGTGAAACGGCTTGAAGTGAAGTTGGCTTACAAATGGAACGATGTGCGCATGCAGATAGGCGACCTGTTGCGACTCAAGCCCATGCTCAACCAGCACCGCATGCTTGTGAATCTGGGCTATGCAACCAACTTCCGCAAATGGCAGTTCGACCTCACAGCCCACATCCGAGGGCCGGCACGCATACCGAGTACCGAAGGCAACCCGCACATATACCATACTGAAACAGAGTCGCCTTGGTTCGTCACCCTCAACCTGCAGATCACCAAGCGATTCAAGCGGTTCGATGTGTACGTGGGTGCTGAGAACCTGACCAACTACATGCAGCACCACGCCATTGTAGCGGCCAACGATCCGTACGGGCCATTCTTCGATGCCACGCTTGTCTGGGGCCCCATGATGGGCATCAACCCGTACATCGGGCTGCGCTATTCGCTGCGGAAGTGATGGGTTAGCCTGTCATTGAAGTAATTGCTCCCTGCTGATCAGGAGACGACACTCAGGTTGATTGGCCACGAGCTAAGAAGCCCGTTGGCGCTTGGCCTCAAACAGCACAATGGCAGCTGCGGTGCTCACATTCAGGCTATCGATCATTCCGCTCATGGGAATGATGATGTTCTGATCGGACGCATCGAGCCAATCCTGACTGAGGCCATCGTGCTCGGTGCCCATCACAACGGCTGTAGGCCGGCTCATGTCGCACGAGGTGTAAGGAACGCTGGCCCCGAGGGCGGTGCAGAGCATCTGGATACCCTTTTGGCGGAACATATGCTGGGCCTCGGAGGCGTTGCAGACAGCTATCTGTTGCGTGAAAACGGTTCCGAGGCTGGCGCGGACGGCATTCGGGTTATAGAGGTCGCAGAGCGGGTCGCATACCACCACGGCATCGATGGCTGCGGCATCGGCCGTACGGAGCATCGCTCCAATGTTGCCGGGTTTCTCCACTCCTGAAAGAACCAGGATGAGCGGGGACGATGAGAGCCGCAGGTCAGCGAGCCGATGCTGCCTGCATCGACCCACAAGAAGCACACCGCCAGTGGTGCCGCGGTAAGCAAGCTTAGAGAACACCTCAGCCGTCACCTCCACCTTCCTGAATGCGGCCAAAGCAGGTAGATGCTGCGTCATGGCCGGATCCTTCGCCACCACTTCGGGGCAGATCCACACCTCGTCAATCGCGATACCAGAGCGCAGACAAAGCCCTATCTCAATCAACCCTTCCGCCACGAAAACGCCCGCCTGTCTGCGTGCCCGGTTGTCGGTAAGCAGCTTCTGGAGGGCCGCCACCCGTGGGTTTCGCATACTACTGAGCACCGTATCGGACATGCTGCGAATGTAGAACCGCCATGATGGCGGCTAAACCTAGCCGAGATTCATCGTTCATCATTCCGATCCATTTCGATTCAAGGTTGTTAATTGGAACTCACGAACAACGGGCCAACGGCACACCTCATGCGGCAGGCGTATCTTTAGCCCCCTTCTAAGGAAATGCACAGTATCTGGGCACGTCTTTCCATCGTCTTCACAACTGCACTCGTGGCATGGGGCCATGTTGCTGTTGCCCAGTTCTATAATGGCTTGCAGATGGATTTCGGCAAGAACCGGGTGCAGTACCAGAAATTCGATTGGCAACTGTACCGGTTCGATCGGTTCGATGTCTATTTCTATGTAGGCGGTCAGCCCATGGCCGAGTACACCATGCGCTGCAGCGACCGCATTCTGCGCGACCTCGAGAAGCAGCTCGACTACACCATGGAGAAACGCATGGAGGTGGTGGTGTACAACAAGTTGAGCGACATGCGCCAGAGCAACATCGGTCTGGCCACCAATTCCACCTTCAACACGGGCGGTGTTACACACATCGTGGGCACTAAGCTGATGGTGTATTTCGATGGGGACTACCGCAATTTCGAGACACAGCTCAAGGGCGGGTTCGCGCAGGTGATGGTGAACCAGATGATGTACGGTGGCAGTTTCCGCGATGTGATTCGTAGCAGCACCCTCCTCACCTTACCCGAGTGGTACACAAATGGTCTTATCAGCTACCTGAGCCGCGATTGGGACCCAGAAATTGACAACCGCGTGAAGGATGGCATCCTTTCGGGCCGATGGAAGAACCTGAACCGCCTGACGGGCGAGGAAGCCACGCTGGCCGGCCACAGCATATGGAAATACACTGTGGAGACCTACGGGAAGTCGGTGCTGAGCAACATCCTGTACATGACCCGCATTAGCCGCAATGCCGACAACGGGTTCCAATTCGTGCTCGGGCTCAATCTGAAGAGCCTGGCCTCGGAGTGGCACAGCACCTACGACCAGATGTACTACAAGCCGGATCAGCGCGCCCAGATCAGCGAGCAGAACATAACGAAGTTCCGCAGACGGAGACCCCAGCCCAACTGCGTGTACATGGAACCGAAACTGAGCCCCGATGGCCGATTCATTGCCTATGTGCAGAATGATATGGGCCGTGTGCGGGTAATTGTTCAGGATCTGGAGAAGCGCAAGAAGAAGCGGATACTGAAGACCGGATTCCGATCTTACGAGAAGACCGACCACTCTAACCCCGTGTTGGCATGGCACCCCAGTGGCAAACTGGTGAGCATGATAGGCGAGTTCAAGGGAAAGCTTCGCCTGACGCAGTACAACCTCGAAACGAAGGAGCGCACCCACCGGCCCATCCATTTCTTCTCGAAGATCACGAGCCTTGACCATAGCGATGATGGCCGCAATTTCTTGTTCTCGGCAGTGCTCAACGGCCGCAGCGACATCTTCATCTACGCCATCAATGCCAACACATGGACCCAGGTGACGAACGACATATGGACTGATCAGGATGCGAGATTCATTGACCGCAGCCAAAGGGTCATTTTCAGCTCTAATAGGCCTATAGATACGCTACGGTTGTTCGATGAGAAGATCTTGCCGTTGGATGCATACAACGACATCTTCATCTATGACATTAAGGGTGAAGGGAACACGTTGCGCAGAGTGACGCAGTCGCCTTTGGTGCACGATGTACGACCTACCGAGTACGGCAAGGGCCTATACAGCTACTTGAGCGATGACCGTGGGGTGATGAACCGCAACCTGGCGCGGCTTGACAGCACCATCTCCTACATAGACACCACAACGCATTACCGCTATTACACCACATCGCGGCCGCTGACGCGCTACAAGCGAAACATCGAATGGTATGATGTGGACACGCTGCACGATAGGATATCGGAGGTGGTTTTCCGCGATGGCAACTGGCGGATAAACCTGGTCGATCAGGCCAAGGAATTGGCCGCGACATCTGGCGATGGCACATACAGCGGCTTCAAACGGAGGGCCACTCAGAAGCCGATAATACCTGCCACCACCGGACGACTCAACCCCGACCGTGCAGCAGACACTTCTGTTGTTGTTCCTCCCCCTGTAACGGAGACGAAACCGGCAGACCCAGGGGCCATCGACATAAACAACTACAACTTTGAACCTCAGGTGAGTGGTGAGCCCAAGGAGGAGAAGCCCGCACCCGAGCGCAGACGCGAGAACAACGACAACCGGACAGGACGCGAGCGGAGACTCGATCAGGTGATGGCCCGCATGGACAGCCTGAACCGCGTGTTGGAGGCCATGCGCAACGCCAATGTCGATTTCGCACTGCCACCGCAGCGCATCTACGAGATATCGTTCAGGGCCGAGGATGTGACCACCCAACTGCTCGACAACAACTTCTCCGGCAACCTGTATCAGCGATTCACTGGATCAGCGTTCTACACCCCTGGGGTCAATGCCAACTTCAATCTTGGCATAGTCGATATCCTAGAGGACTACCGCGCCATGGGCGGTTTCCGCTTCTCGTACGACCTGAGTGGAACAGAGTACATCGTATCTGCCCAGCACCTCAAGCGCAGATTGGATCACCGCCTCACCTTCATGCGGCAGGCTTTCCAAAGTGGCGATAATGTGGAGATGCAGAAGGTCTACACCCACACGCTCACCTATCAGGCCAAATGGCCCTTCAGTGAATTCGCCAGCCTGCGCGGCTCAGTATTCGGCCGCAACGACAACACCGTTTTCAAGAGTGTGAGCGACCGCACCCTCGAGAAACCCGATGAGGGCCATTGGATGGCGGGCGCCAAGATCGAGTACGTGTTCGACAACACCCTCTCGCTCGGCACCAACCTGTACCGCGGCATGCGCGCCAAGGTGTGGGGCGAGTACTATCAGGAAATAGAGACGGGCGGGCCCAGTTTCTTCGTGTTGGGCTTCGATGCAAGGCACTATACCAAGGTGCACCGCGAGCTGATCTGGGCCAACAGGCTGGCCGCCAGCACATCGTTCGGTGATCAGAAACTGATTTACTACATGGGCGGGGTCGATGGCTGGCTCATGCCCTCGTTCAACGACAGGATCAGGATCGATCTCACCCAGAACTATGCCTTTCAGACCATCGGTACCAATCTGCGCGGATTCCAGCAGAACATCCGCAACGGCAACTCCATGGCGGTGTTCAACAGCGAGTTGCGCTGGCCTATCATCCGTTACCTGATGAACCGTCCGGTGAAGAGTGACCTGCTCTACAACCTCCAGATCCTGGCCTTTGGCGACATCGGCACGGCATGGACAGGTTCATCGCCATTCTCTGACGAGAACACCTTCAACCGCGAGGTGATACAGGCCGGATCATCGGTGCGGGTGGTGATAAAGAACCGCAGAGAACCCATCGTTGGCGGCTTCGGTCTGGGCCTTCGCACCAAGATCCTCGGCTACTTCATCAGGCTCGACTATGCTTGGGGGGTCGATAACCGAAAAGTGCAGGAAGGCAGATGGTACCTTTCGCTCGCTCTCGATTTCTGATCAGGAACGAGTGCTGAATTGACTCGGAATAAGAGAACGAAGGATTCAGGATTGAAATTGCGCTGATTCGTTGATTGAATAGTCTGAAATCCCCTTGCAAGTGAAAATGGAACCTACAACTGTGCTCATCCTCCTCGTCATAGGTGTGTTGGCGGGCATGCTCAGCGGAATGGTGGGTGTGGGCGGTGGAATCCTCATTGTGCCTGCGCTGGTGTTCTTCCTCGGATTCACGCAGCACCAGGCGCAAGGCACCAGCCTCGCCATGATGGTGCCGCCCATCGGTATCATGGCCGTTTACAACTACTACAAGACCGGCAATGTGAACCTGTGGGCCGCGGGCATCCTGTGCCTCACGTTCTTCATCGGGGCCTACTTCGGTAGCAAGGTGTCGCTCAAGCTCGATCAGGCATCCATCAAACGGGTGTTCGGGGTTGTGATGCTGCTCGTCTCCATCAAATTCCTTTGGGGGAAATGAGCCTGAATGAGCTGATACGGGCCGAGGCCACAAGGCTTGAGCCGCACCTCGTTGAAGTGCGCAGACATCTGCATGCCCATCCGGAGCTGAGTTTCCAGGAACACGCCACTTCGGCCTACATCCAGGCCCGACTGAGTGCCGAAGGAATCGGTTTCGAGACAGGTATTGCAGGCACTGGTATCGTGGCCACCGTGCATGGGGCAACAGACAATGGTCGTACCGTAGCACTGCGTGGCGACATGGATGCGCTACCGATCCGCGAAACGAATCAAGTGCCCTATTGCTCCACAGTTGATGGCGTGATGCATGCCTGTGGGCACGATGTGCACAGCACCTGCGCATTGGGCGCAGCCATCGTCCTGCATAGACTGCGGGCGCACTGGGCCGGTAGGGTCTCCGTCATTTTCCAACCGGGCGAGGAAGTGCTGCCAGGCGGGGCTTCCATCATGATCAAAGAAGGGGTGATAGACCGCCACATTCCCGGTGGCATATTGGCGCAGCACGTGTTCCCATCTTTAGAGGCGGGCAAAGTGGGTTTCAGAAGCGGCATGTACATGGCCAGCACCGATGAGGTGTACCTCAGCGTGCACGGAAAAGGCGGCCACGGGGCCATGCCACACGAGTGCATCGACCCGGTGCTGATTGCCTCGCACATCATCATAGCCTTGCAGCAGGTGACCAGCCGACATGCCAAGCCGGGGGTGCCCACGGTGCTCAGTTTCGGGAAAGTCACCGCAGCCGGAGCCACCAATGTGATACCCGATGTAGTGGAGATAGCGGGCACATTCCGTACCATGGACGAGCCGTGGCGTGACAGGGCCCATCTACTCATCGCGCAGATAGCCGAGCAGACAGCCGCGGCCTTGGGAGGCCGTTGCACCGTGCGCATCGAGCGCGGATACCCTTGCCTTGTCAATGAGCCGGAACTCACCGCCCGTATGCGCCAAGTGGCCGAGGATTATCTGGGCGCTGCCAACGTCACCGACCTCGAGTTGCGCATGACAGCCGAGGATTTCTCCTTTTTCGCGCAGCAGCGTCCCGCCTGTTTCTATCGGCTCGGCACGGGCAACAAGGCCCGCGGCATCACCTCGGGTGTTCACACCTCCACCTTCGACATTGACGAGGCTGCACTGCCCATCGGTGCGGGGCTCATGGCCGCCATGGCTGTGAGAGAACTGGCCGGGTGATATTGACCAGAGCGTCAATAATTCACGCAACTGCCCGTGAGAGCTCCAGTCGACCGCTGCACATAAGCCATTCTGCCTCAGGCATTGAGCCGAATAACTATGCCGTAACGGTATTCTCGCACCTTGCTATCGGTGTGTAAGGCGTAATTTTCCCATCGCCAAAACAGGCTACCATGGCACTCAAACAAGGGCTGCACCTACGTCTCCAGCAGAAGCTGTCGCCACAGCAGATCCAGCTCATGAAGCTGATCCAGATCCCCACCGTGGCCCTCGAGGAGCGTATAAAGGAGGAACTGGAGGCCAACCCCGCTCTGGAAGAGGGCGACACGGCCGATGACGAGGTACAGGAATTCGATCAGGCGGAGGACCAGCCCGAGAGCGATGACAACGGGGCCGATGACAGCCTCGATACCGATGACAACACGGACGAGGCCGTGGAGCATGAGATGAAGGAGCAGGACGATTTCGACATCTCCGACTACATGGACGATGACGACATACCCGACTATAAGCTCTACGCCAACAACACCAGCCCCGATGAGGAGGAGCGGGAGTCGCCCTTGGCATCGGGCACCACTTTCCGCGAGAGCCTCGTGGAACAACTCGGCCTGCGCGACATTGACGACCGCCACCGCAGCATAGCCGAGTACATCATAGGCAACTTGGACGATGACGGCTACCTGAGGCGCGACCTGCTCTCCATATCCGATGACCTCGCCTTCAAGCTCAACATCATGGCCGAGGTGCCCGAGATATTGATCGTGCTGCGCATCGTGCAAGAGCTGGACCCGGCCGGGGTGGGCGCCCGCGACCTGCAGGAATGCCTCCTGCTGCAACTCAGGCGCAGAGGCCACACACCGGCAGTGCGCACAGCCGAGCGCATCCTCACCAAGCTGATGGACGAATTCAGCAAGAAACACTACGAGCGCATCATGCAGCGCCTCGGCATAGGCCAGCCAGAGCTGAAAGCCGCCATGGCCGAGATCCTGCACCTCAACCCACGTCCGGGCAACAGCACCGTGGAGAGCGACCGCACCGTGCAGACCGTGGTGCCCGACTTCTTCATCTCCAATACCGATGGCAAGCTCGAACTCACCCTTAACGGGCGCAACTCGCCCAGCCTGCGTGTGAGCCAGCAGTATCGCGACATGCTCAAGCAATACAGTGGCAACCGCCACCACCTGGGCCGCCAGCAGAAAGATGCCGTCATGTTCGTGAAGGAGAAACTCGATGGCGCCAAGTGGTTCATCGATGCCATGAAACAGCGCCAGATAACCCTCCTCACCAGCATGGACGCCATCATGGAGTACCAGAAAGAGTACTTCCTGACGGGCGATGAGACCAAGCTGCGCCCCATGATACTGAAGGACATTGCCGAGATAGTGGGCATGGACATCAGCACCATATCGCGCATGGCCAACAGCAAGTACGTACAGACCCAGTTCGGTACCCTACCGCTCAAATACTTCTTCTCCGAGAGCCTCAGTACCGACAGTGGCGAGGAAGTGAGCAGCCGCGAGGTGAAGAAGATCCTGGAAGAGGCCATCGGGACCGAGGACAAGCGCAACCCCTTGGCCGATGAACGTCTGGCCGAGATCCTGCACGAGAAGGGCTACAACATAGCCCGCAGGACCATTGCCAAATACCGCGAACAGCTGGGCCTGCCCGTGGCCCGCATGCGGAAGGAGCTTTGAGATTTTTGGGCTTTGTGGCGCGGGGACTGTCTTGAACGTAGTCCACAGTCATGCCGCACACGGCAATTCGCTGAATGAACCATCAAGTGAACCTTGCTCCACTGGCTGTAAAGACAACACACACCTTATAAATGAGCCGCCCGACCCTGACAGTGCAGGACCGGGCGGATCAAACTCACTTGCTTGGCGCGGGGCGGGTGGCAGTGAACTGGTCAAGGTCACGGAACAAGCCTACCCGCCCGCGCTGTCATAGCACGCTGAACTGTTGTTCATCGCTCCATGGACCCGGCCCTTCCGGGCCATGCAGCCGCACGCGCAAAACGTACTTCCGCAACGACCCCAGACCGCTCAGCAAGAACATGCTCGTGCCGGTACTCTGCGAAGGGCCGAACCCGATCCCTGGATCGGCAACCCTATGTTGCACCTCCACGAACTGTTTGCCCTTTACAGCCTTCACGCGCACTTTCACCTCGCCTTCCCTGCCAGTGTTGCGTATCCAGAGCACTGTTGCCTGTGGCATGGCTCCCACAGGGGTGGGCTCCTTGCTCACATCAAAACCGCTGCTCAGAATAGCTTCCCTATCACCGTTGGCCTCCGAGCTCACGTAGAACTGGAGCCTGCGCACAGTGCCCTGCACCGCCTTGGTGGCGTTGGCAAGTACCTCCTTCTCAAGCTTACCCCCGTTCAGGGCATTCTTGATGGCTGTGGCCTGGGCGGTGATCTGGCTTTGGAAGATGACATACGTCACCGGGGGGTCGGGGTACAAAGGGTTGGCAACCATCCTGTCATGGATGTTCTGCTGCTTCGTGCTCTGTTCCTCCACCGGCAGACCGAAGTCAAAAACCGCTGTGTTTCTCATCGCTTTTAGCTTTTGGGTTTTTACCTAGTGACCTTGACCGGGTTCCTATGATCTTGCGATCTGACTGGCTAACGGACACCTGCCGCGCATATTGTGTACTTGCAGCATGCTTCACCCCGATTCTCACCTACATACCTCATTATCAAGTGGAAAAAATTTGCACTGAGGCGCAGTGGCCCCATTCCTGAGCCCGGATCACCACAATGGCGGCAGCCTATACCTTATTATATAGCAACAGGCTCCGATGCCTCTTACCTGACTGAGGCACCGAATCAAAAACCCTGTACAGGAAAACTGAAACCCTGTACAGGAAAACCGAAACCATGTACAGGAAAACCGAAACCATGTACAGGAAAACTGAAACCATGTACAGGAAAACTGAAACCATGTACAGGAAAACCGAAACCATGTACAGGAAAACTGAAACCATGTACAGGAAAACTGAAACCATGTACAGGAAAACTGAAACCATGTACAGGAAAACCGAAACCATGTACTGGAAAACCGAAACCATGTACAGGAAACCTGAAACCCTGTACAGGAAAACGGAAACCATGTACAGGAAAACTGAAACCTTGTACTCCATTTGCAGAACCATGGGCGGACCCGATCCGCATAAGGGCTTGCTGTTGGCTGTACCGTCCAAAGCCCATTCACTACTTTCGGCACATGGGCACAACAGCCACTACGGCCGGTAGCATCATACACCAGTTGGTACAGCAGGCCAACGGACAGATAGTGCCCGAACCTGCACAGCACAAGGGCGAGAACATCATTGTTCTGCGCTTCCCCAACAATGCCGACCTCAATGCCCTCGTAAGGCAGATACCCGGTGCCCGCTGGAGCCGGACCCTGAAAGCCTGGACCGTGCGCGACACAGATCAGATACGCCTCCAGCTCAGTCTCGAACCGAAGCCCGTGGGCAAGAATGCCCTGAGCCGTATAAGCCCTACCAACCAGCCCGCATACCAGCGCATGGCCCAGACGCTGCAACTCAAAAGCTACAGCCCCAACACCCAGCGCACCTACCTCATTGAATTTGCCCAGTTGCTGTTGCTGCTCAAAGATGTGCCCGTTGACAGCCTCGACCCCGAGCGCCTGCGCAGCTATATGCTCTACTGCACCACCGAACTGAAAATGGCAGAGGCCGCACTGCACAGCCGCCTCAATGCGGTCAAGTTCTATTACGAACAGGTACTCAGACGCGAGAAGTTCTTTGCAGATATCCCACGGCCCAAGAAACCGAGCACGCTGCCCAAGCACATCAGCCAGCGCGATGTGAAGAAACTCTTTGACACCTGCACCAACCTCAAGCACAACACCATGCTCAAGCTATGCTATGGCATGGGGCTGCGCGTGTCAGAGATAGTGAACCTGAAAGTGAGAGACATTGACAGCGGCAACATGCAGGTGCTCATTGAACGGGCCAAGGGCAAAAAGGACCGCTACGCCAATCTGCCCGAGAGCCTGCTCGAGCAACTGCGCACCTACTTCAAAGCATACCGCCCCAAGGAATACCTGTTTGAAGGCCAGTATGGCGGGCAGTACAGTATAAGGAGTGCGCAGCAGGTCTTTCACAGGGCCATGGATGCTGCTGGAATAAACAAGAAGGTTGGCATACA
>Ga0169931_10006634_pt1 | contig 17360 bp, 17 predicted proteins | sample Kivu_15m_20L_FD_129675 | JGI IMG/M metagenome (GOLD analysis project Ga0169931, IMG submission 129675) | Freshwater microbial communities from Lake Kivu, Western Province, Rwanda to study Microbial Dark Matter (Phase II) - Kivu_15m_20L... | ecosystem: Environmental > Aquatic > Freshwater > Lake...
AGCACATAACGCATCAGTTTGCTGAGTTGATGAAGTGCTTTTTGCGCACGATCAGGTTCGGAATTAATCAGTGAGTAAATGGTGTTTAATGAATTAAATAGAAAATGAGGTTGCATTTGATAATGCAAATACTGCAATTCTGTTTTCAATAATTCATTTGTCCGATTTTGTTGTTCAATTTGGGTTTCAAAAAAGCGTTGTGTCGATCTGATAGCTACACTTATACCAACCGGAAGTAAATAAGAAATAAATATTCTGAAATAGAAAAATGATTTAAAGGGTTTGTGTGGATTAACTTTTACTTCTGAATAAAAGAGTACATTTTTAAACCAATCAAATGAAATTATAAGAATCACAATCAACACAGCATTGCATATAAAAAACCAGGCAATCTTAGATTCAAATAAAAATTTCCGTATTAAATAAAAATAATTGAAGTAAAACAGAAGTACTGAAAAACCAAGTGGAAGAATGTGCCGGAGCAATAGGGATTTCCAATCAGGTTCATCGTTGGGACTTAACAGAATAGGGAAAACAAAAAAGGCTCCCCACACAATTATGTGAATAAGCGGCTGTAAATACCCCGATTCTTTTGACGATTTTTTTTTAATCATTTAGAACACAAAACTGCTGGTTTATTTTCTGTAAAAAAAACAATACCGACAGAAAGAGTCATTTTGCCGACAAAGCCTCAGGTTTACCAAGTTGCATCAAAAGTCTGTCATCGAAAGGGAATGCTTCGTTTGAAACAATTTTCAGGTTCTTCATATGGTGATGACCGGGATTAATCAGAAAGTTGAAATCACCTCGGGTAACAGAGGAGGGGACTTAACACAGGAAATACTTATTTGTACGAATAAAATGATCTCCAATGATTTGAGTCGTTTTTTTCATTGGAAAAGAAAACCACTCACCTGCAAGCTCTTCGGTGGAAACAGCCATAAAAGGCACATCGTCAGGGACGAAAATGCCTACCATTCGGTAGTCGGTAGGTACCAGATTTAAATTTAAATGTACGAATACCTCCAGCATGGCTAAGGCTGGATTGGATGCTGTATAAAGCATACAAGTGTCAGGCGAGTTCCACCTTCCTCCGTATTTTTCAGCTCCACGACCTGATAAATCAATCGCAAATGCTGTTCTGGCCAGCCTGTATAGGATCATCAGGAAAGAATTCCGTGATTGATTCTATGAAGTTCGGATAATATAAGATCCTTACCGTATGAATTGGACAATAAGGTTTTGGGAGCTACCGCCCCCAGTGCTTTGCATGGCGATTCAAGCCAAGTTTTAAATTTGGAAAGGCTACCAAAGGTATCAATGCCTTTCAGGGTAACTTCTGTCATTTGAAGAATTTTTTCGGATAGAATGGGCTTAAAAGAATAATTGCCTGCTGACTCATACCGCTGTAATGATTTCGTTGAAAGCCCCAGAATATTTGCCCATTCGGATTCTGAAAAGGGACTGATGGTGGTGATTAATTGAAAAAGCGGAAAAGGGATGCCCAAATGAATGGCTTGCATGATGGCTGAACTCAACTCAAAGAAATTGAGGGAATAGCTTGTAGCCGGCACATGTACAATTGAAAATGCATCATAAGATTCTGCTTGAGCAAGCTGAAGTAAACGCTGGTTGATCTCATTTATGGTTTCTGATTCTCTGCCCATACCACAAGTCTACAACATTCTTTTCAAATGTCAAGCCCATCTTGGACAAATGTCCAGACGGGCTTTTTTGATTTTTTACACTTCTATTCCTCGCGAAGCGAGATACCTTTCGGCGTCCAAAGCGGCCATACAACCCGATCCGGCTGCTGTAACAGCTTGACGGTAAATATGATCCTGAACATCGCCACAGGCAAAAATTCCCGGAACATTTGTTTTACTGGAACCAGGTATGGTTTTAATGTATCCACTTTCATCCATTTCAAGCCATTCACTAAAAATAGACGAATTGGGCTGGTGACCAATGGCTACAAAGAAACCACTCACCTCAATGCTGAATTCTTCACCTGTTTTGTTGTTTTTTAATCGTGCACCCGATACCGTTTTATCCCCCAAAATTTCTAAAGTGTCTGTATTGAAATGAACCTCCAGGTTGGGAGTATTAAAAACTCTGTGTTGCATAGCTTTTGAGGCACGTAGTTCATCTTTACGAACGATCATATGCACTTTCTTGCATAGTTTTGCCAAATAAGTTGCCTCTTCTGCTGCCGTATCGCCGCCTCCAACAATGGCAACTTCCTGCCCTCGAAAGAAAAATCCATCACAAACGGCACAAGCTGAAACACCAAAGCCATTCAAACGTTGCTCCGATGGCAGCCCCAGCCATTTAGCAGAAGCTCCGGTAGCAATAATTACTGTATCGGCTTCAATAAGTTTGTTTTCGTCCACCCAAACCTTGTGAACAGGACCTGAAAAATCAACTTTGGTGGCTAAACCAAAACGAACATCGGTTCCAAAACGCTTGGCTTGCGCCAGGAAATCTTCCATCATTTTGGGACCATCCGTACCTTCCGGGTAACCTGGATAATTCTCAACTTCGGTAGTAATCGTTAGCTGTCCGCCGGGTTGAAGCCCTTGGTACATAACCGGTTTAAGATCTGCTCTTGCAGCGTATATAGCTGCTGTATAACCTGCAGGCCCTGATCCAATAATCAGGCACTCCACTTTTTCTATTTCTTGACTCATGCTGCAAATATATAATTAGTTAGTAGCGTATAATGTGTCATAACTCACAGACATTCCCACCCAAACACCAAGTCCCCCTTTAATATTACTTTGAACAAGCGTGGGTGAAGCAAAAGGGTTGCCGTTGGAACCGACTGCAGCGCCCAGAGTGGCATAAAAGAAATACTCCTTGCGTCCGATCGAGGCTAATTCCAGATAAATCGTATCTCCGAGGGAATAAAAAAATTCTCTCGGAACAAATGAATCCTGAGCGATGAAGGGTTGATCTGCACTACCTGCAAAAAATACTATGTTGTTGCCATTCACGAAATCATCGTTAAATTCTGATCCTGAAACTGGATTGAAAAACTGAAAACTGTTCTTGCGGGCATAAAGTCTGTATGCATTCCCAAAAGTGTCAGGATCCAATATCTGAATATAACTAACGCCCAGGCTATCTTCAGCAATATCAAAGGGATTGAGTCCGAACCAACTACTGTCTATCTGCACTGGTGCAGGGATGGTGGTGCTTGATGTTAGGACTTTGTTATTGTAAATAATAGAAAGCGCATATGTTTTTCCTACTTCACCTTTAATAACATTGCCCGTGTAGTAAAAGAAAGGATAATTTACAAAATCTATTGTGAATTGAAGCTGTTCAGACTGAACCCCATCACTAATTATTACTTGAGCATCCTGAATAACAAAGGAATTTACAAAATCCTCCAAACCAGCCGGAACGGCATCGAAAAAACCTTGGTTTTTTGTGAGTAAAATAACTGGGGCTTCATTGGGTCTGATTCTTCCTTCGACCACAATTAATTCCTCATCATTTGGTAAATCAATGTCAATTTCTCTTTCGCAGGAAGCAAGTACCATCAACAAAAAAGCCGAAATAAATAAGTGAATGAATCTCATCAGAAAGTAAAATTGTAAGTCACAGAAGGAATAATCGGGAAAAGAGAAACCATATTGGCTTGATTTTTCAAGGTGCCATTGAGAACGGATCCAGTGGTTTCCAAATACACAAAGAATGGATTTAATCTGCTGTAAACGTTATAAATAGAAAAGTTCCAACTCGATTTCCATCGTTTGTCTGGTTTCTTGTTAGGCGTCCAGGTCAGCGACAAATCCATACGGTGGTAGGGGGGCATTCTAAAATTATTGCGGTCTCCATAATTCACTACTGGTTGACCTTCAAAGAAATAGATACTATTCGGCAGCCAAACTAAATTTCCTGATGCATAAACGAAAACCATTCCGAAATCTAGTTTTTCATTGATTTGGTGAGAAAGTACAAAGCTTAAATCATGTCGCCTGTCATACCGTGCAAAAAACGGTTGCCCGCCGTTCAGCTCAGGAAATGTTCGTGTAGTGCGCGATAAGGTGTATCCAATCCAACCGGTTGTTTTACCTAGTGCTTTTTTAAGAAAAAACTCAAGCCCATAGGCTTCGCCGCTGCCGAATGTCAAGTAATTATCTAAGTTATCATTAACTCCGCTGGAAGGCAACACCCCGTCCTTGAATTCGATTTGGTTTTCCATGGTTTTGTAGTAAGCTTCCACAGAACTTTCCCAGGTATTGTCATCAAAGTTCCTGTAGTAACCAAGAGAATACTGCGTTCCGAATTGCGGCCTGACAAGATCTGTGGATGGAAACCACAAATCAGTGGGCAAGCTTTGATTGGCTAGTGAAGTAATATGTATGTACTGGTAGTTTTGGGTGTAAGAAGCCTTTACAGAAGAGTTCTTATTCAAATTGTATCTAAGCATCAGCCTGGGCTCAATATTCGGATACGCTTTTATGATATCTCCACGGTTGTAAACCGTAGAATCGGACTTAATTCCATTTTCATTCAAATTGTATCTGGTAAATGGTCCGGTATGAGCAAACCACGACGCCCGTAATCCCCCGTGTATCCTTAGTTTTTCAGTTATATCAAAATCATCTCCAATGTATGCGGCAGCTTCGTGAGCGTAGAGGTAAACAGTTGGGCCAAAATCAAGTTCTTCACCGGCAATTTCGCCACTTGCATTGTTGGGCGCAAAACGATGCCTGATGTAATTCACTCCGAATTTTACCGTGTGTCTCACATTTGGATACCAGGTAAAATCAGATTTTAAATTATAATCTCTCACTCCTGAACCAATGCGAAATGAAAATGCTGTTTGTTCAATGTTCGATTCAAACTGATAATCAGAGAAAATCAGGGAGGTGTTTAAAAACAATTTGTCATTAAACAGGTGATTCCAGCGCGCAGAAACAGTGGCATTTCCCCAGGGAATTCGAATGTTAAAGTTACTTTCTGTGCTCTTGAAGGTAAAGACGTCTCTTCCAAAATAGCCGGAAATGAACAATCTATCCTTGTCAGACAAACGATAATTCACTTTGGTATTCAAATCATAGAAAAAATAACCAGAACCTTTGGTTGGGGAATCCGGTCTGATGAATGGCTGAGCTAAAACATCAATGTAGGTTCTTCTTCCCGAAATTATAAACGAGGATGTGTCTTTTTTAATTGGACCCTGAACGGTTAGCCGCGAGGCAATCAAACCAATTCCTCCATTGACCTTATAATCGCGGTTGTTTCCTTCTTTCATTGAAATGTCAAGCACCGAAGCGAGTCGACCACCGTATTGAGCCGGCATTCCTCCTTTATGAAGATCTACCGTTTTAACCGCATCTGAATTAAAAACAGAGAAAAAACCCAGTAAATGTGCTGCATTGTATACAACGGCTTCGTCTAGTAAGACAAGATTCTGGTCTGGTCCGCCACCTCTTACATAAAGTCCAGTATTGCCTTCACCGCCGTTTTTAACGCCGGGAATGAGTTGTACAATTTTCACTAGATCCACTTCGCCAAAAAAAGCAGGCAATTTTTTCATTTGTTCAACCTGCAATTCAACGCGTCCCATGTCAGTGCTCTTCACATTGTTTTCTATTCTAGTTTCGGTAATTACCATTTCTTTTACCTGAATGGCTTTGGATTGAAGCGAAACATTTTTGCGCACATCAGCTTTTAAATCCAATGTGATTTCCGAATCGTTGTATCCCAGAAAAGAGATAACAAGCGTGTATTTGCCTTCAGGAATGGTGAGCGAATAAAATCCGTAAGCATTGGTAGCGGCACCCTGCATGGTTTCTTTTACGTAAGCATTTGCTCCTGGTAAATACTCACCGGTCGATTCATCTTTAATGTATCCACTGATGGTATAATTCTTTTGCGCCTGCAGCTGATTGAAGGACAAAAGAAAAAAAACGAAACAAAGGATTGAATGGAATTTTATAGACATTTTTAAATGAGGACTACTTCCTTAATTTAGTGAGCGTATTTATTTAATGACAATAACACAAGGGTGCAAGCTTCTGTAACCTCGATTCCTTTAGAATTAGCCATCACTTCCAGTTCCGGGTTTTCGGTTCCGGGATTAAAAATGATTCTTTTTGGAAGCAAGGCAAGCAAATCATTGTACCAGGCACGTTGATTTTGTGGATTCAGGTACATGGTGATAGTATCAATCTGAATCCCTTCAGGCAAAGTAGTTTCAATTGGCAATCCGGCAATCTGACCTTTCGATTTTCCAACCAGAACGACTTGGTGGCCGGCTTCAAGTAAACGCAAAGTAGCCATGTTTGAGTACCTCGAGGGATTTTCACTGGCTCCCAAAACGAGGGTGATTGGTTTTTCTGATTGCATTACTTTAAAATAAAACCGGGCCTTTCATTGCGGCTGGGCAAAGATAATATGGTGCTTGCAGAGCAAACATGTTTTCACATGAAATGATTATAAAGTTTTCCATAATTGGAAAAGCCGAAATGTTTAGACAAATAATCATCTGTTTTGTTTAAGCACGGCATTAGACTATTAAGTCGTCTACATGTTACAGGTTTGGCATAATTAGTTATTCACAAACCTTGAACAATGAGAATTAGAGCTCGAAAATTCTATATTTGTCGTAAATCAGAAAGACGTGATTATTGCCATACCCAAAGAATTAAAAGATCGGGAGAGACGTGTCGCTCTCGTTCCAGAAACAGTTAAAGAGCTGATTGGAAAAGGTTTTAGCATTCAGGTGGAAACCGGAGCAGGCCTTTCTTCCTATTTCGATGATGACGCTTACCAGCAAGCCGGAGCTACAATTGTGGGTAGCAGACAGGGGCTTTTTTCAGGAGCAGATGCTGTATTGGCTGTTAACGCGCCTTCGGCGGATGACATTGCCGCCATGAAAAAAGGGGCTGTACTTATTTCCTTTTTATTTGCTGCTGTTTCGCCGGATACCATTGATGCCTGTGAAAAAGCAGGAATAAGTGTGTTTTCTGTTGATGCCGTTCCTCGTATTTCCAGGGCTCAAAAAATGGACGCCCTGAGCTCGCAAAGCAATCTGGCGGGATACAAAACTGTCATTCTTGCCGCCAATGCGCTTGGCAAAATCTTCCCGATGCTGATGACAGCAGCGGGAACTGTGAAACCAGCCAAAGTTGTAATAATGGGTGCTGGCGTTGCCGGACTCCAGGCCATCGCTACAGCTAAACGCCTTGGAGCATTAGTTGAAGTTAGCGATATACGCCCCGAAACCAAAGAGCAAGTTGAGTCCCTGGGCGCTCGATTTATCGCTTTAAAAGGCGATGATAGCATAAAAACCGAAGGTGGATACGTAAAAGAAGTGTCTGCCGACTTCCTCGCAAAGCAGCAGGCGTTGATTTCAAAACACGTAGCCGAAGCTGACATTGTTATAACAACAGCACTAATTCCGGGTAAAAAAGCACCTGTGCTTATAACAGATGATATGGTGAAATCCATGCGCATGGGCTCTGTAATTGTTGATATGGCGGTTGAACAAGGTGGCAATTGTACCATGAGTGAATTGAATAAAACAATCATTAAGGAAGGTGTTACCATCATCGGAGAATCGAATCTTCCTTCGCTTTTGCCCATGAATGCCAGTCAGCTATACGCAAAAAACATTAGTACATTCCTTTTGCATCTTGCCGATAAGGAAGGATTTAAATGGGATGTGCAAGAGGAAATAACCGCCGGATCCTTGATTCTCAGAGAAGGTTCACGCGTTCACCCATCAGTTCAAAAATGATCAATTAATTATGGAACAGATTCTATATTATATAAGTAATCACATGGAAATGATTTACTTCATTGTTCTTTCCGTGTTTGTTGGTATCGAAGTCATTGGTAATGTGCCAACCGTTTTGCACACTCCCCTGATGTCAGGAGCCAATGCCATTCATGGTGTTGTTATTGTTGGAGCCATTTATGTGATGCTTCAGTTAAAAACCGATGACATTGCCGGATTGATTTTGGGGTTCCTTGCCGTGCTTCTTGGTACCTTAAATGTCGTTGGAGGGTTTGTAGTGACAGACCGCATGCTTGAAATGTTTAAAAAGAAAAAATGAATCCAGTCATGAGTCTGACGATTAACTTTTCGCTTCTTCAGATAGCCTATCTGATCGCCTCAGTCACTTTTGTGATTGGATTAAAAATGATGAGCAACCCTAAAACTGCACGAAGTGGCAATCTTTTGGGGGCTTTTGGTATGAGTGTGGCTATTGTGGGTACACTTGTTTTGCATGATAACCATGTGCCTGGGCTTATCTATGGGCTTATACTTTTAGCTATATTGATTGGTACGGTGGCCGGTTGGGTGACCGCCCGAAAGGTGGCAATGACCAAAATGCCTGAACTGGTTTCCTTGTTTAACGGTATGGGTGGGGCCTGCGCAGCACTAATCAGTCTTATCGAGTTCCCGCACATGCAGCACGATACGGGATCGATGCTATCGGTGTTGGCAGGTTTAGTTATTGGCTCAGTTTCATTTTCAGGAAGTATGATCGCTTATCTGAAATTGAATGGCACGATGAACAAAGCTGTTCGGATTCCTGCCTATAATATTGTCAATACGGTAGTCATGGCAATCGTGCTTGTTTACGCGGCCGTCATGGTATTTGTAAGCGGATTTGATACCACTTTTCATGTGTATGTTTTATTGATTCTAGCATTGGTTTATGGTATTTTGTTCGTAATCCCCATTGGAGGAGCCGATATGCCTGTGGTCATTTCTTTGCTGAACTCATTTACCGGACTGGCGGCTGCATTTGGTGGTTTCCTATACGGTAATAAGGCTATGTTGACAGGTGGTATTCTAGTAGGTTCAGCCGGAACTCTGCTAACATTAGTGATGTGTAAGGCCATGAATCGTCCGCTGAGCAACGTTATTTTTGGCGCATTTGGTGGTGGTTCAACCTCATCCGCCGCAGGCGGAAATGCTGAAGGCGGAACTGTGAAGGATATCACGGTAAGCGATTTAGCTGTACTGATGAATTACTCAAAAAAAGTAATCATCGTACCTGGTTATGGATTAGCGGTAGCCCAGGCCCAGCATGTGATTCATGAAATCGAAGAGCTTTTGGAATCACGGGGAGTGGAGGTTAAATATGCCATACACCCTGTTGCCGGCAGGATGCCGGGACATATGAACGTTTTACTTGCAGAATCGAATGTTGATTACTCCAAATTGTCAGAAATGGAGGAAATAAACCCTGAATTTACTTCTACTGATGTTGTTTTGATTGTTGGTGCCAATGATGTGGTGAATCCTGCTGCCAAAAACGATCCTTCAAGTCCGATATATGGTATGCCCATTCTGGAAGTAGATCAGGCATCGCATGTGATTGTAAATAAGCGATCGATGAATTCAGGATATGCAGGCATTGACAACCCTTTGTTTTATGATCCTAAAACTTCGATGTTGTTTGGTGACGCCAAATCGGTTTTAACAGCATTGGCTGCTGAAATCAAATCACTTTAAGGAAATATACTCCAAAAGGGTTAGAAATGAGCCCATTTCAGGTTTGTAAATTGCGTGCAAATCTGCTCTAAAATGTTTATTTCAGACGAAAAACAACAGAAACGACAAGTTAAGGAAACCTACTCTCTTGAGACACTAGGGAGGGTCATCTCGACCTATAGAAAACTCAGACTCAATTCGGACATTAGTCGTTTCATAGCAGAAAACCCTTTGGAGCTGGCTATTTTCGACGCAATGGATATGGGTGTGTATATGATTGATTATGAACTAGCTACATATGCTTACGTAAATGCTGCATTTGCGCGTTTGTTTGGGGTAGGTGTTCATGAATTACTCAATGCACCTCTTTCAAAAATGTCGGATTTAGTTCATCCTGCTGATTATCATTCCTTGTTGAAAATAACGAAGAAGACTTCAGATGTATTGAAGAAAATGAGTGCTGCCGATCGTGAGCAAGTCAATTATAAGGTATTCTATAGAATTAAAAGGGCAGAAGAAGGATTTTGCTGGTGTTTGCAAACCAACAAGATTATTAAAGACCGGATAACAGGAGGAAGCATTGATTTTGGCATTCTAATTTGTTTACCGGAACAACATGGCATTGATAAAGTTTCAGGATATCTCCGAACGGCTACTAAATCCATAGAAATCACAGCCAGTCAGGAAGAGGGCAATCCTTTATCAAAATTGTCAAGTCGGGAAAAAGAGGTCTTAACTCTCGTAGGAAGAGGCCTAAGCAGTAAGGAAATTTCTGAAATCCTTGACTTAAGTTCCGAAACAATTAAAATTCACAGAAAAAAAATCTTGCGAAAACTCAATGTTACTTCATCCATTCATGCGGTGCGCTTGCTTCAGAAATTTGGTAAAGGGTATTAATTTTCAATTAACCTTTAGTTTTATTTATTCGGGTTTGCCTGTGGTGGACTGAATTAATGTCAACAATATGAATGCAAAGCATGAGCAATATGGGTAAAAAGGCTGTTTTGTATCTGACTATTCCACCTACAACGGGTGTGGTATAACCAATAATCCATGCCAATACCAAAACGAAAATCAGGAAAGGGAAAAAAGTCGCCGGCAAACGTTTGCTTTTAAGCAAACGAAGCAAGGTAAACAAGACGATGGCTAAGAGCAGTATGTTTTCAGCTATGGCCGGAAACATGATAATTGGTGAATTATCGCTCGGGTACAAAGGTAAAAAAACAGCCCTGAAAATGGCTTTGGGACTTTCCTCCAACATTCCCCAAAAAGATCCGTCTACCGTACCTACAAAAGCCATTTGTCGGGCTTCCCCGAAAATAGCTGCCTTTAAGGCTTCTTCCCTTTTGTTATTGAGCAAAACCGAGAGGTTTTTTTCGGGAAAAGCTGCTTCAAAAATGAAAATGGCGATAAGTCCGACAATAATTGTGAAAAGAGTGTTTCGAACCCGAAAGGCCGGGCTCGAGAATTTATATACAAAACAAAGGAATCCGCCAGCCAGAAGGGCCGGCAATACATAATACTTTGTAAAAAGAAGAATACTTAGCCAAAAAACAAGTTGTAGCCAAGATTGATATTTTGCAGGGTTTTGAAGGATTTTGTAAAAAGCAGACCAGGAAAAGAAAATGGCTGCAAGTGTTAAAGCATCTTTTAATGGGGCACCGCACCACATCAGCACAGAGGGCCAGAAAAGAATGATTGAAGCAGTCAGATAAGGGTTGAATTTTCCTTCAAACCTGAAAGTATTCAAAAAAGAGAGGGAGGCGAGCGTAATTAACAGACTAAATACAAGGACGTGTGTAAAAATATTTCCCCCCGACAGGGGGAGAAGAATAGCATTGATTCTGGTAATGATTCTATTGGATGTGAAAAAATTATAGGATTGGGTTTGGGTAAACTCAAGCCACTCCGAGCTCTGTGGCTCCCAGTTTCGCATAGCCTTTCGGTAAGGAAGCAGTTCAGGATTTTCATCGTCCCAACCCGAGATTAATCTAAAATAATGCCCTGGTTTTTCAGGTAAAGCAGTAGCAATAACCTGTGCATCGTCAAAAAATTTATAAATATCTGCGGCTCCCCGTTCGCTGTAATAATACGTGTATACCAGAGTGAGCGCCGAGCCGGCAATAAACTTAATAAGGAAGGCAAGAAGAATAAACGACTTCCTAAGGCCCGACTTTTTGCTTAGCGGCGCCTTCAATAGGAGAATGATAGAAACAATTGCTGTAAGCGAGAAAGCAAACCAACTCATGTTGGCGAAGATAAACATTGCATTGAAGCATAAAAAAAACGTCTGCACAAGGGCAGACGTTTAAGAACTGAACATCCTAATGATTAAATCACTTTTTCCATTGCCCGCTCGTAGTGGCCGGCTTTCAGTTTATCTTTGATGCTGGAAAAGGCTTTAATGGTGTATTCCACATCTGCAATGCTGTGAACTGCGGTTGGGATAAGTCGGAGCATAATAACGCCTTTTGGCACTACCGGATAAACCACCATGGAGCAGAATATATTAAAGTTTTCACGCAGGTCAAAAATTAGGTTTGCTGCTTCAGGTATAGATCCATTCAGAAAAACGGGAGTCACCGGACTTTGAGTATTGCCAATATTAAATCCTTCTGCTTTCAGGCCATCCTGAAGAGCATGAACAATTTTCCAGAGATTATCTTTTAATTCGGGTTGAGTTTTGAGCAGTTCCAGGCGCTTAAGTGCTCCAACCACGAGCGGCATTGGAAGTGCTTTAGCGAAAATTTGTGATCGCATGTTGTAGCGAAGAAATTCGATTACCTGCTGGTCGCCTGCTATAAAACCACCAATGAGTGCCATTGATTTGGCGAAGGTTCCAAAGTAGAGGTCCACACCATCCATGCAATTTTGTTCTTCAGAAACGCCGGCACCTGTTTTTCCCATGGTTCCAAAACCATGAGCATCATCAACCAACAAGCGGAACTGAAATTTTTTCTTTAAGGCAACAATTTCAGCAAGTTTTCCCTGGTCGCCTGACATTCCGAAAACGCCTTCGGTAATTACCAAAATAGCACCATTGGTATCTTGAATTAGTTTGGTTGCGCGTTCAAGCTGGGTTTCCAGGTTACGTATATCGTTGTGGGGATACACAAAGCGTTTCCCCATATGCAAGCGAACTCCATCAATGATACAGGCGTGTGATTCTGAATCATATACAATAACGTCGTGTCTGTCTACAAGGGCATCAATAGCAGACATAATGCCCTGATAACCATAGTTAACAAGAATGGCATCTTCCTTTTTTTCGAAGGCAGCCAATTCTGCTTCGAGTTGTTCATGTAAGTTTGAATTGCCCGACATCATGCGAGCACCCATAGGCAAGGCGTGACCAAACTGAGCGGCTCCTTCAGCATCGGCTTTTCTAACTTCCGGATGATTGGCGAGGCCAAGATAATTGTTCAAACTCCAGTTGAGGCATTCTTTTCCGCGGAATACCATACGCGGTCCTATTTCTCCCTCAAGCTTAGGGAACGTGAAATAACCATGGACTTCTTTAGCATAAGAACCAAGTGGTCCGCGGTTGAGTTTGAGTTTTTCGAATAAATCCATACGAAATTGCTTCTTTGCAAATTTTTGCAAAATTACGTAAAATAAGTTCATTAATAATTAAAGTCATGAACACTCGTTTGTTGATGAGCTTATTTTTACTTTTGCAGCATGAAGAAAAATGTTTGGCTCTGGTTGCCTCTTGTCGTATTTGTGGTTTTTGCTGCAGGTTGCAGCGATTATCAGAAAGTTTTAAAAGGGAACGACTACTCCAGAAAGCTTGAACTAGCCACGCAACTTTTCAATAAAAAGGACTATAATAAAGCTTTTCCACTGCTTGAAGAATTGGTGAGTGTAAAAAGAGGGACGAAGGAAGCTGAGGACATTTATTATTACTATTGTTACTGCAATTACTATTTGGACGACCTGATTAGTGCCAGCTATCATTTTGCTCAATTTGCCAAAACTTATCCAGCCAGCGAAAAAGCAGAGGAAGCGGCCTACATGAATGCATATTGCTATTATTTGGGTTCTCCCAATTATTCTCTTGATCAATCAAATAGTTACAAAGCCATTGAAGAGCTTCAGATATTCGTCAACAGGTATCCAAACAGCACTCGCATTGAGGAATGTAATGAGCTCATCGATAAACTCAGGAAAAAATTAGAGATAAAATCGTTCGAGAAAGCGATGTTGTACCATAAAACGACAGATTATAAAGCTGCCATCATTGCACTTAACAATACTTTGCGCGATTTTCCGATGACTGAATACAAGGAGCAGATTCTGTTTACAATTCTGAAAAGTAACTATCTGCTTGCGGAAAACAGCTATGATAATAAGAAAGCAGAACGATATAAAGCAACAATTGATGCTTATAACGATTTTATTGATAAATTTGCAAGCGGAAAATATGTATCAGAAGCGCAAAGCATTGCCAACAAAGCAAAGTCGCGTTATGAACAGTATTCTTCAATAAGTAAGTAAACCAAAACGTCATCATGGCAGCAGAAAGCACAACGGTTACACGCGACATGCGCGATCTTGAAACTCCATCAGGAAATATTTATGAATCTATTTCCGTAATTGGAAAGCGTGCAAACCAAATTGCACTAAATGTTAAGGAAGAATTGAATGCCAAACTTCAGGAGTTTGCTACTTCCAGCGATAATCTTGAGGAGATTTTCGAGAATAGAGAACAAATTGAGATTTCCCGTCATTACGAAAGAATGCCAAAGCCAACACTGGTGGCTATACACGAATTTCAGGAAGGAAAAGTTTACTTTCGGAATCCTGCCAAGGAGAAAGAAGAAGATAAATAATTTCTTTCTATGCTCTTCCGGAAGAAAATCGTTCTCGGCATTACCGGAAGCATAGCAGCTTACAAAAGCGCCTTGCTTGCCCGCTTGCTCGTAAAAGCAGGTGCGGAGGTTAGAGTCGTTATGTCTGAATCGGCCTCAGAATTTATTACGCCGTTAACGCTTCATACTCTTACAAAAAATCCGGTAAATCAATCATTTACTATTGGAAACCAAGGCGAATGGGTGAACCATATTGAATTGGGACTTTGGGCGGATGCCATTCTGATAGCTCCTGCAAGTGCGAATACACTCGCACATTGCGCCGCAGGTATTTGCGATAGCCTGTTAATTGCGGTTTATATGTCTGCCCGATGTCCGGTTTTTTTCGCCCCGGCCATGGATGTCGATATGTGGCACCATCCCGCTACCAAGCGAAACATTGATCAATTAAAATCATTTGGTAATCATATCATTTCGCCCGGAACGGGTGAATTGGCATCAGGACTAATTGGAGAAGGAAGGATGTGTGAGCCTGAGGATATTGTAGATTTTTTAGAAGCCTTTTACACATCTTCGCGCCTGATGCGCGGAAAAAAAGTATTAATCACAGCCGGTCCAACCATTGAACCTATCGATGAAGTTAGATACATTTCTAATTTTTCATCCGGCAAAATGGGTTATGCAATCGCCTCTGAACTTGCTTCCCGCGGAGCGGAAGTAACACTGGTAAGCGGTCCAGTAAACAATTTGAGTCTACATCCATCCGTTAAACTTATTCATGTTTTAACAGCAGACGAAATGTTAAACGCCTGTACAGTTGCTTTTCCTCAGCAGGATGTAGCTATTATGACAGCTGCAGTGGCCGATTTCAAGCCTGAGGCTGTGCATACCGGAAAACTCAAAAAAGATCAAGCCCCGACAGAAATTAAGCTACAACTCAATAAAGATATTCTTGCCGAGTTAGGAAAGATTAAACAACCAGGACAAAAACTGATTGGATTCGCGCTTGAAACATCCGAAGGTAAAAAAAACGCATCTGATAAATTAGCCAGGAAAAATCTCGATATGATTGTTCTAAATATGCTGAATAAAGACAATCAAGTCTTTGGTAGTAATGGCAATCAAGTTTCTTTTGGTTATTTAAACGGTAGCTGGAAGGATTACGATCCAAAATCAAAAATTGAAATTGCCATTGACCTGGCCGATCAACTGACTGAACTTTTGAATAATGATTAAGCATTTATTCCTTTTCCTGTTTTTTGGAGCTTCTTCCATACTATGTGCACAGGAGCTAAACTGCACCGTTTCCGTTCTTTCTGAGGCCGTTCAGCTGAGCGATAAGCGTATTTTCACCTCGCTTCAAACTTCGATTGCTCAGTTTATTGTCAATAAAAAGTGGACAAATGAGGTGTTTGAGCGTGACGAGCGAATCGAATGTGCATTTACGTTCAATATTACTAAGTTTACTTTGCCTGATCAGTTTGAAGGAACGCTTCAGATACAAGCCAGAAGGCCTGTGTTTAATTCCAATTATGGTACCCTTCTTTTGAACTTTATCGACAAGGACATTGCGTTCAGATACTTGGAGTATCAGCCCATTGAATTTGCTGATAATGCTTATTTATCTGGGCTGGCTAGTTTGTTAGGGTATTATGCTTATGTAGTGTTAGCTATGGATTATGACAGCTTTAGTCCCGAAGGGGGATCTGACTACTGGCAAAAAGCTCAACAGGTTGTTAACAATGCTATAAATGATCCGGCAAAAGGGTGGAAATCCAGTGATATTCCGCCAAGAAACCGCTTTTGGCTTGTAGATAATTACCTCAATCCTATTTTTAAACCACTTAGAGAAGCCAACTATTTGTATCACCGTCAGGGCATGGATTTGATGTATGATAAAATGGAGCAGGGCAGGGGAGCTATTCTGGAATCACTTCAGAAAATAAAGCAGGTTAACAAACAAAGGCCAGCTTCTTACAATATGCAGTTGTGGTTTAACGCGAAGGCCGACGAATTGGTGAATATTTTCAAGCAGGCCAGTCCTGCTGAAAAAGTTGCTGTAATACAACTGTTGGGCGAACTGGATCCTACCAATAACAATAAGTACAAGCTGATTAATCAGTAAATCGTTGTAATTGTCTTGTTGGCCGAACGCTTTTTGATTTGAATCCTTTCCTACTTTGTCTACAGGAGAGTTTTTGGTTTCGTATTTATCAAGTTCCTATTAAGCTCTAATATCAATCATTATCCGCTTTAACACCAGCAGATATTTCTGCAGCTGATCTAATTTCAGGTCTTCTGATTTCACCTCCCGAATTGCCTGTGCGGATAAGTGATGCAAAACACACGATGCCCATAATTAAAGTAGCAATGCTTAAGGCAAGAGCATAGCGGTGTCTTCGAAGATCGAGAAACAATCCAAAAAGAGCTGTGAGTCCCATGAATTCGGACATCCAAAGAGCAAGCTCAGCCATTTCTTCATGTTCATGAATCAAATCATGGCTCATTCCAGGCAGTTTTTCAACCACCTCTTCGGCTCCTTCTCCACTAAAAAAAGCAGGCAAAGTGAAAACTGCAGCTCCTACAAGTACAGAATAACCCACTCGTCTGACCGGATGCGAACCCATTACCATGCCTGTGATCAAAATAATGAGACCGATGAAGGTTCCTATAATTGGAAAATGGTTGAATAGTAAATGTGCATGATGTGCGTCCATAACGAATGATTTTTACAAAGTACGTGTATATATGATTAGGTTTTATCTCGATGAAGCCCAGGTTTTCAACCATGTTATAAATCAGAGACGGCACTTTGGTATGTTTGTCTTTCGAACTCTTTCTTGAGTTATTAATAATTGATGCAAGGGAAATTAGAAAGAGAAGGTATTTTACTCTGATTTAATTGTGTGATAAATTATAGAACAAAAAATGAAGTAAATATGTAAGTATTGATTTAAATTCACTAGCGTTGCGTTAACTTAACGAAAATAGTTCGTAATCCCACATCAGCATTGCTATTGCTAAAGTTTTTTACAGGCGTCGATTTGAAATGGACGCGAACTTCCTTTGTTCAAACAACT
>Ga0169931_10006635_pt1 | contig 17359 bp, 13 predicted proteins | sample Kivu_15m_20L_FD_129675 | JGI IMG/M metagenome (GOLD analysis project Ga0169931, IMG submission 129675) | Freshwater microbial communities from Lake Kivu, Western Province, Rwanda to study Microbial Dark Matter (Phase II) - Kivu_15m_20L... | ecosystem: Environmental > Aquatic > Freshwater > Lake...
GAGCGTGCAGGTGACGCCGAACACGGATTATGTGTTCAGCGTGGTTGCGAACAACGACTTCGGCCTGGGCGGCACCTTCGACGTCTGCCTTACCGGCCTCGGTGGAGGGTCGGCACCGAACAACGACGATTGTGCAGGTTCGTTCCAACTGCCGGTGAGCACCCAGTGCACCCCCGTGAACGGTTCGCTTGCGAACGCCACCAGCAGCTTCCCGGCCATCCTCTGCAATGGATTCACCTCACCGGGGGCCCTGGACGTTTGGTTCAGTTTCGTGGCCAACGGCCCCATCACCTCTGTGCAGGTTGACGGTCAGGGCACGATGGATGCCGTGATGGAGGGCTTCTCCGGCACCTGCGGCAACCTGGTGAGCGCTGGTTGCGCCGATGCCACCTTCCCCCCGAACAGCCTGCAGGAGACCCTGACGCTGAACACCGTTGCGGGCACCACCTATTATGTCCGCGTTTACCACTATGGTAACGCCCCCACCTCGAACCCGGAGTTCACGATCTGTGCCTTCTCGCCATCGAACGTGCCTGCGAACGACCAATGCACCGGCGTGAACCCCGAGCCACTGGCAGCGGGAGGCACCCTCACCTGGACCGGAAACACCACCGGTGCGCTGGACACGGAAGGACTCGGCAATCCCAGCGTATGGCATGCCTTCACCACCACGGAGTGCACCAACATCGTGATCGACTACTGCGGTATGGCCACCCCCTTCGGCAATGTGGGCGCCCGCCTGTACATCGGTTGCCCCTTCACCCAGTTCGTACAGTTCAGTTCGGGCAACTTCGACGACTGCGGTGATGGTAACGCGACGATCTACTTCGACGGCGTTGCCGCCGGGACCTATTACTATGCCGTGCTCGGCGGTGCCAATGCCACCGGCGCTTACGGTATCAATGTGAGTGCAAGTCCATGTGCCCCCGCCCCGAACAACAATGAATGTGTCGGTGCCCAGCCCTTGAACGTGAGCCTCCCCTGCACCCCCACCCCGGGCACCACGGCTGATGCCACCCAATCCCTGGCCCCCATCGCGTGCAACGGCTTCACCTCGAGCAACGCGCTTGATGTGTGGTACAGCTTCGTGGCCACCACCACCGATCATACCATCACGGTGGAGGGCATCGAGGAGTTCGACGGTGTGCTGGAGTTCTTCTCCGGCGACTGTTCCAACCTGGTCTCTGTTTCCTGCACCGACGACACATTCCCCAACCCCGACCCGGTGAACGAGGTGATGGTGCAGTCAGGCCTTACCCCAGGTACCACTTACTACGTCCGTGTGTATGACTACGCACATGCCAGCACGAACCACCTGTTCAACATCTGCGTGACGGGCGATATCGGCACCGCCGTGGATGAACTGCATGCGAACGGCACCTTCTCCGTATTCCCCAACCCCAGCAACGGTGATCTGACGATCTCCAGCAAAGAGTTGAGCGGCGCAACGGTGATCGAGGTGATGGACATGACCGGACGTGTGCTCCATAGCGAGAACCGCACCCTTGCCGCTGGTCAGGCCCACCAGTTGAACCTGGCAGGTCGCATCGCATCGGGCAGCTACATTGTGCGTGTGCTCACTGCTGAAGGCAGCAGCGAACAGCGCGTGGTGATCCGCTAAGCACGGAATACCGTTCCTGCGAAGGGCCGCTCCTCGGGGGCGGCCCTTCGTCATTGATACCGGTCCGAGGCGTCCAGAGAATTAACACACTGGACAGCAGTGCATCGCACCACATGTGCGAGATTTGCGTCGATAAAACACGCTTTCAGCAACGTGTGGAACCTGCTCGCAACCAGCTGTCCGGCGGATGCTCTCGTGTTCAGTACATCGAACAACACGGTGGACTGTGTGGACGGCAACCGCACAGCGTATTACACCGCTGTTCCAGCAGGCACCTATTTCATACCTGTGCTGGTGGACCCCTTCAGCAACAGCGTAGGCCCTTATACAGTGACGGTATCGGCGGCGGAGTGCATCGTTGGCGTGAGCGAACTGGAGCGCACCTGGAGCGTTTCCCCCAATCCGGGCAACGGTGTTTTCCGGATCCGCACCGGCGACCTTCAGGGCCTTGTGGCCTGGGAGCTTAGCGATGCATCAGGACGCGTGGTCCACAGGGAACAACGCGGCGTGACCGGTGGCGGGGAGCTCGCCTTGCAAATGGGTGCTCCATTGGCACCGGGGACCTACGTGCTGCGTGCATCCCATGTTGGGGGAACGAGCGTGGAGCGTATCGTGATCCGTTGATCCACCGGTCCTCCGGAGTTCGCAACCTTCTGTGGACGAGGTTCGTAGAAGGCGTCCATGAGAACCTTGCCGATCATTTTGTGGGCGCTGGTGGGCGTTGGCTTCACGAATGTGCATCAGGCGCACGCACAAGGAGCTGATGCCTCCTTGCTACCCGTCGATGCCATCGTGCTTGACGGTGAGACCCCGCTTGAAGGGTGCACTGTGATGGTGCACCAGGACGGAGCACCCACGGCAACGGTCATTACGCGGCGAAAAGGACAGTTCCAGACCGGCCTTCAGCACGGGCATCTGTACACCCTCGAGTTCAGTAAGGCCGGCTTCATCACAAAACGGATCGTGGTGGACACCCGCGCCGATGTGCATCCTTCCCAGTTGCCTGGCATGCCCATGCTGATGGACGTTGAGATGCTCCGGTCCGAGCGGTACAAAGGCATCGATACCGACGCATTGGACATGCCATTCGCCATCGTCCGTTTCGACAAGCGGGCCAGGGAGTTCTTACAGGACCCTGAATACGCCCAGGAGATGCACAGGACCAACAGCGCATTGCTGCTTCAGGCTGCTGGCGGAGGGAAATGACCGGAACGTGAACGGCGACCAAGGTTACCTTTGGGGACCCACCCCTATTCCATGGCGATCCGCAGACCCTTCAACCTACAACAGTGGATCAACGACAACCGGCAGTTGCTCAAGCCCCCTGTTGGTAACAAGAACCTGTATCATGATGCTGGCGACTACATCGTGATGGTCGTTGGTGGACCGAACGCACGCAAGGATTACCATTTCAACGAGACGGAGGAGCTGTTCTACCAGATCGAGGGCGATATTGAAGTAGGGATACAGGAGGATGGCAATGCGGTGACCATCCCGATCAAACAGGGTGAGATGTTCCTGCTACCCGCCAATGTGCCGCATCAGCCGAGGCGAGGTCCTGATACGGTGGGGCTTGTGATCGAGGTGAAGCGTGCCGACCGCGCCATGCAGGATGGTTTGCAGTGGTACTGCGAACAATGCAACAACCTGTTGCATGAATACCGTTTCGTACTGAACAACATCGAGCAGGATTTCCTCCCGCGGTTCAGGGAGTTCTACACCCGTGAGGACCTGCGCACTTGCAAGCGTTGCGGGCATGTGATGGAGACCGACCCCCGGTTCGTGTAAGCCCCGATCGATGGCTTCGTTCTTCACCGTAGACATCCATACGCACATACTGCCGGAGCACATACCGGACTTCGGCGCCAAGTACGGATACCGGGGCTTCATCCATCTGGACCATCACAAGCCTGGTTGTGCGCGGATGATGATGGATGACAAGTTCTTCCGCGAGGTGCAGGCGAACTGCTGGGATCCTGCGGTACGCCTCGGTGAATGCGACCATCACCGGGTGGACGTGCAGGTACTGAGCACGGTTCCCGTGATGTTCAGCTATTGGGCGCGACCGCAGGACGCGCTTGACCTGTCGATGTTCCTGAACGACCACATCGCGGGCATCGTCCATCGCTGGCCCAAGCGCTTCATCGGTCTGGGGACCGTGCCCATGCAAGACCCGGAGCTCGCCATCCGGGAGTTGGAGCGCTGCAAGCGCATCGGACTGGCAGGCATCCAGATCGGCACGCACATACACGGCACCAACCTGGGCGAGCCACGCCTTCTGGAAGTGTTCGAGGCCTGCCAGGAGCTGGACATGGCGGTATTCGTGCACCCGTGGGACATGATGGGTGCCGACCGTTTCGACAAGTATTGGATGCCCTGGCTAGTGGGCATGCCGGTGGAGACCGCAACGGCCATGACCTCCATGATCTTCAGCGGCCTGTTCGAGCGGTTGCCCCGTCTTCGGGTGGCCTTCGCCCATGGAGGTGGGTCCTTCCCGGCCACCCTGGGTCGTATCGAGCATGGCTTCCTGGTTCGTCCCGATCTGTGTGCCGTGGACAACAACGTGAACCCACGGGACTACCTCGGCCGCTTTTGGATCGATGCCTTGGTCCACGATCCCGCTATCCTTCGCCTTGTGGTGGACCAGATGGGTGCCTCTCGGGTGGCCATGGGAACCGATTATCCGTTCCCGTTGGGTGAACTTGTTCCCGGCGACCTGATCCACCGCATGCCCTATGACAAGCCCACCAAGGACCTGTTGCTTGGTGGCGCGGCAATGGAATGGCTGGGGCTTGATGCCACCCGGTTCCGCTGACATCTCCTCACCGAACCAGCGTCACATGTCCGATGGCCTCGCGCTGGCGACCGCTGCGCTCGGTGGCACGCAGCTTCCACACATACGTATCCACCGGGGCCTCACGCCCCTTGTAGGTGCCATCCCAGCGCCCTTCCAAGGTGGTGGTTGACCAGACCTGAAGCCCCCAGCGATCGAAGACCTCCAATGTCAGGCTGGCAATATCCTTGCCCCATGCGCCGAACCCATCGTTGTAGCCATCGCCGTTGGGCGTGAAGGAGTTGGGCACATAGAGGTCGCCGTTGACGATGACCGTAAGTGAGCTGGCGTTCTTGCATCCAGCGCTATCCGTGACCGTGACCACATAGACGGTGGTCTCCTCAGGCCTCACCGTCTGCGCTGTGGGATCACCCGGTTCAGCAAGGCCGATATCGTTCCAAGCCAAGGCCCCATTGCCTGACGCGGTGAGCGTGAAGCTGTCGCCATAGTCGATGGTGCCGCCGGGGCCCGCCTGCACGAACGGCCATGGCCGCAGCGTAACGAGCACACTATCGGCATCCGCGCAGCCGATGTCATCCAAAGCACGGACCACATATTCCGTGGTCACCGATGGGCGGGCAATGGGTGCAGGGCTGTTCGGGTCGTCAAGGCCGGCTGCCGGAAGCCATTGATAGTTGAGGCCACCATCGGCACGCAAGGGGACCGGTTCGCCGGGACAAACGAGCGTATCGCCCCATGCAAGTGCGTTCACCTCCTGCACTGCGATGAGCACACTGTCGCGCACGAATGCGCAGGGGGTGACCATGGAGACGAAATACCGGGTCGTGCTGTCCGGAAAGAAGAACGGCGACCGGACATCCCATGCGCTGATGCCTTCTGCTGGGTCCCACGAGTACTGGGCCGCGATACCGGTGGTGCGCTGGATGGTGTCACCGCGACAGATCACCGTATCCTGCAGCGTGGGTTCGGGTAGCGCATCCAGTACCTGCACCAGGACCGAATCGAGCACCTGGCACCCCTCCGGAGTGGTGATGACCACCGTGTACATCGTGGTGATGCCTGGAGTGGCCCAGGGGTCCGCCACCGAGGCATCGCCAAGGGTCGCTGCCGGTGACCAGGCGTATGCGGTGCCGCCGAACGCCTCGATGATGGTGCTGTCCCCGAGGCAGACGAACGTGTCTCCCGATGTGGAGACCTGCGGAACAAAATAGTCGACCACCACCGAGGCCGTATCGGAGCTGCACCCATCGCTCACCACAACCATCCAAACGCCCGCCGTATCCGACAACAGCGTGGGGTCGGGGATGACGGTGGAGGAAAGTCCATTGGCGGTCAGCCAGCGATAAACACCACCTCCGCTGGCCTGAAGTTGCACCGGCTCCCCGGGGCAACGCTCATCCACCGGCTCAATGGCGGCCTGTACCGGTGGGGTCACCGTGATGGTGAGCGAGGCCGTGTCCGTGGTGAAGCAGGTATTGCTGGGGTCGCTCAGCACCATGGTCACCGTGAACGTGCCTGGTTGCTCGAAGACATGCATGGGCTCTTCTGCATCGCTGACCGGAGACCCGTCACCGAAATCCCATGCAAAACCAGTGCCCCCGAAACTGAAATTGATGAATTGGGTGGGCTCACCAGGGCATACGGCATCCGGTCCATCAATGGCGATGTTGGCGATGGGTTGTCCCAGGCTGAACTTGAAGACACCAAGGTTGCAATTGGGACTGCCATTGGCATTGCTCCAGGCACCCGGGGTGGTCGGGAAGTCATCGTTGCTGCCACAGCCGGCACATACGGCCTGATAGATGGTCCCGTTCTTATCGAAGCGGCTCGTTCCACCATCGACATGCTCACTGCTTTGAGCCCCCCCGAAATACGAGCCGTAATTGAGTCCGGTGGCATCCGGGTCCAGCACCATGAGGTAGAAATCACCACTATTGGTGCTGCCTTGGAACGCGTCAGGGGTTGTTGGAAGGCCCCCTATCGGCTCCCCCAGAACACCACCGCCCCATGCGCTCAGGTAGATCTGATCGCAATCGCTCACCAGGAACGCTGTTGGCGAAAGCTTGGACCCCTGGGAGTTGCCAAGCCGTGTGCTCCAGAGCCTGCTGGCCAGGTCGTTGGTGTACTTCTGCAGGAATAGATCGCCTCCGGCGTTACCATATCTGCCTGCTGTGATGGGGGGGCTCCCTTCGGTCTGTCCGAGCACATAGACATTGTCAGCCTGGTCCAGTTGGAGCAGGTACGTCTGGTCAAAGGCGGTGGAGCCGATGAACGAGCTGCTGAGCAATGTGTTCCCGGAAGCTGAGTACCGCGCAACATAACCATCCACCAAACCTTGGAACATGGGGACAGCTGATCCGGCGGTAACAGGGAGATCGGCACTTCGTGTCCCTCCGGTGAAAAACATACGGCCCCCCGAATCGAATTGGACACCGAGACCATTGTCTCGTTCACCCCCTCCATGGAACGTGGCCCAGTCGAGGATACTGAGCCCTGCATCCATGCGGAAGAAATAGCCATCGAGCACTCCTCCGAACGTCTGTTGCGGGGCATTGGCACTCACCGGTGCGTCCGGGCTTGCGGTGCTGGTAGCGATCACTGGCCTGCCCATTGCATCCAGGGCGATCTCGCCACGGAAATGATCACCATAGTTGTGGGCGAGGAGTTCGGCATTGTTCAATCCATCGTTCGCAGCACCACCGACATAGGTGCTCGCCAGCAGGCTGGTGGCATCGGCACTCACCCGCGCAACGAAGATGTCGGTCCCTCCTGCCATGTTGAACCCATAGCCGAACGCTGCACCGATCCATCCGCCGGAGACATTGCTGATGGAGGTGCCTCCATTGAAGGAGGTGTCGTAGGCGCCCGGTGTCACCGGGAAGTCCGTGGATGCCGTGGCTCCCATGACAAAGAGCTCACCGGCATCGTTCACCACCAGGCTGTGGGGTGTTTCGGCGCGGGTGCCACCGAGGTAGGTGCTCCACACCAATGCTTGGCCATCCGGTGTCCACTTGGAAAGACCGATATCGATGCCACCATCCAGGAACGAATCCTGCAACACCCCCACGGTGGTGGGATAGCCGGGGTCGAAGACAGTACCCCCCCCGTACAGGTGTCCCCCGTTATCATAGGTGGCGGTATAACCGAAGTTGTCACCCGTGCTACCCGAATAGGATGAAAAGGCGATGGTGGGATCGATGACCAACTGTGATCGGGGGGGCACCACGGGTAGCTCGAAAAACACCTCCAGCCCATCCACGCGGTAGGTTGCGGGCACCTGCGTACGAAGCCCCCGGCCATCCTGTGCATACGCTAGTGGGATCGACTCACGTACGCGTCCATTGCTCAGGGTCGCCACCAGGTCCTGGTCGTCAAGGTGCAGCTTGTCAACACCGCTGTAGCGCAGGCCGACCTGAACCGGATCGGCGCCGGGATGAACGACGATATCGTATTTGATCCCCGCGCTTCCATCGATGCGGATATCGATACCGGGCCACACATCGTGGAGGAGCACCCCACCGAACACACCACAACGAACGCCCCAGCGAGCCGGGTCGGCACCGGTGAAAAAGTTCTCATAGTGTCCGGTGCCCGCGACCCCTTCCGCATGCCGGGCATCACCACCCATGAACTCCATTCGGTAGGCGTGTGCACGCAGCGGCTGTTCCGCGTGCGAACCGGCTTCGTGATGGTGCTCGAAAGGGCCGCCCGTAGCCAGCACGAAGGTGAACGCCGAACGCTCAACGAACATCATTCCTCCCGGCACCCGCGCCCGGTATAGCACATCCGCAGGCCATTGACCCCGGTTCTCGGTGAAGCGCGCAGGGTGCACGCCCGCCCTGGCGAGGGGGGATGACAGAACAAGCAGCAGCAGCAGGGCACGCATCCGGGCCAATTGACGGAGAGCAAGTTACGGCTGTAAGACAGGCTTCCCTTGCCGCGCGTTGCCCAGGCCCTCGTATCGTGGTGGCCCGGCATACCTTTGCCAAGCGCTCCGGGCCGGTCCCGGCGCCCCCTTTCCCCGATGAGCGACGCGATCAAACACGAATGCGGGATCGCCCTGATCCGACTACGGAAACCGCTTCGCCATTACCAGGAACAGCACGGAACAGCGCTCTACGGCCTCAACAAGTTGTATCTCCTGATGGAGAAGCAGCACAACCGTGGACAGGACGGTGCGGGCGTGGCCACCATCAAACTGGACCCCAAGCCCGGCAAGAACTTCATCGATCGCGAGCGGAGCACCGACAAACAGGCCATCCAACTCATTTTCGGGCAGATCGACAAAGCGCTGCGCAAGGCGGCCGGAGAGGATACCTCCCTCTTGCGGGACCCCGAATGGATGAAGGAGCACGTTCCCTTCCTGGGCGAATTGCTGCTGGGCCACCTGCGCTATGCGACCCATGGTGCAGGGGGACTGGAGAACTGCCACCCACGCCGCCGTTTGAGCAACTGGATATCGCGCAACCTGGTGGTGGCCGGCAACTTCAACATGACCAATGTGGACGAACTTTTCGGTCTGCTGGTGAGCATCGGACAAAGCCCCAAGGAGCTGAGCGACACGATGACGGTCTTGGAGAAATTCGGGCACTACCTTGACATGGAGAACGACCGGCTGGCCGCCATCCACCGGCAATTGGGATACAACGACAGACAGATCGGTGCAGTGATCGCCGATAAACTGGATGTGACCTCGATCCTTCAGCAGAGCGCGGTCGACTTTGACGGTGGCTACGCCCTTGCAGGGCTCATCGGCCACGGCGATGCCTTTGTGATGCGTGACCCCAATGGTATCCGTCCCTGCTATTGGTATGCCGATGATGAGGTGGTAGTGGCCGCCAGTGAACGTCCCGCCATCCAGACCGCCTTCCGACTTCCCACCGAGGCGGTGAGGGAATTGACCCCGGGCCATGCACTGATCATCCGTAAGGACGGCAGCTACAGTGAGCAGCAAGTGGTGGAGCCGCGCGAAAAGCGTTCATGCAGCTTCGAGCGCATCTACTTCAGCCGTGGCAGCGACCGCGACGTTTACCAGGAACGCATCGCATTGGGCCGGAGTGTGTGCCCCGCCATCCTTGACGCGGTGGACCATGACCTGGAGAACACCGTGTTCAGCTTCATCCCCAACACCGCCGAAGTGGCCTGTTATGGCATGCTGAAGGAGATGGAGGATGAGCTGGACCGCGTGAAGGAGAAGCGGATCCTTGCGCTGGGGCCCGATCCGGATGTATCCGATCTGCGCCGCATCCTGGCCTTGCGCCCACGGCTCGAAAAGGTGGCCATCAAGGACGCGAAACTGCGCACCTTCATCACCGCGGATGATGCCCGCGATGACATGGTGGCACACGTCTACGACATCACCTATGGCACCGTGCGCCCTGGGGTGGACGACCTGGTGGTGATGGACGACAGCATCGTACGAGGCACCACGCTAAAACAGAGTATCCTGAAGATGCTTGACCGCCTGGGTCCGAAGCGTATCGTGGTGGTTAGCAGTGCACCGCAGATCCGCTACCCTGATTGTTATGGGATCGACATGGCCAAGATGGGCGATCTGGCGGCGTTCCGGGCCGCGGTGGCTCTGCTGCGGGAAACGAAGCAGGAGAACATCCTGGACGATGTGTATGAGCGTGCGCTAGCCATGGTAGGTCGTCCGCTGATCGAGCAGGAGAACGTGGTGAAGGACGTATACCGCCCATTCTCGGCACGCCAGATCAGTGACAAAATGGTGGAGCTCCTTACCCCGGCGGGGATCAATGCGGAAGTAAAGCTGGTCTTCCAAAGCATCGAGGGGCTGCATGCCGCATGCCCGCAGCACCGCGGTGATTGGTACTTCACCGGCGATTATCCCACTCCTGGTGGCAACCGGGTGGTGAACCGTGCCTTCATCAACTACCGCGAGGGCCGGAACGTGCGTGCCTACTGACGCACCAGCAGTCCGCGGCGTGCGATGCGTCGCTGGACCTTGCGCTGCGCCGTGAGACGGCCATCGCCATGCAGAACGATGCGACAGTCATTGTCCATGGTGAGTTGCGCGTCATCCGCCATGTGCAGATGGGCTCCGGGCAGCACGTGGACCTCTGAACCGCGACGCAGCTCCAGTCGTGCACCCGCGCTGGTGTACAGGTGTGCACCGGATTGCAACGTGAAGCGCGTGGGGGGGGCGTGATAGGTGGCACCATGTGCACGCACCGGTGGGCCGTAACGCGTGGGGGTCAGCGATCGGTCCAGCAGCAGCGTGGCACCTTCCAGTACGGTGAGCGACCGGCCATCGCGGCCCCGCAGGGGAGGAAGAACGATGCTGTCCGAACACCACCGCACATCGTGTTCCAGCACGGTATCATCGGCACGGACGCGCACCTTCAGCATTCCCATTGGTGCTCCGTCCAGCAACTCCACACGCAACCCGTTGAGATACGTGGCGCGCACATCAGGAGCACCCTTGTGCAGCGCTCTCGACGCATTGCTTACAAGGGTCAGTTGCGGGACCAAGGCGGGGTTGGTGGACATGCCCAGGGTACGCTTACCACCTACTTGGAATAGATGCTCCGGCCTGCCGTAGAAAGCTGCGCGCTGTTGCACCACACCATTCTCCAGCCTGCTGTTGGGTACCATGTGCTCACCGCGTGCCAGGCTCCCATCCTCGTTGCGGTCCACCAATGGAAGTTCCAGTTCGTGGTTGCCGGTGAAGGGATTGGCCCGATGGGGATCGAGCGCGTAGGTGATGCTACGCTGTCCGGGATAGGGACAATCGCTGACGGTATCCTCGAGCAGCGAGAGATCGTACAGCCCGTTGGCCGGTAGTGGCCGCAAGTAGTCCGCATAACCGCTGAACAGTTCCGGACCACTGCGCAGTTCGCGGTCCACCTGCACCGTGGCGGTCATCCCCGGCTGAAGACCGTCGGAACAAGGCCGGTACTGATAGTGGAATACATCGGTCGGACTCCCGTTGAACGTGGCTCCCTGGTGGTTCTCGAGCCACAGCCATTGCTGGTAGCGGTCCTCCGGGATGAATGGGAGGCGGATGCGGATGACGTCACCCGTACTGACGAAGTCACGCAACAGGAATACGCCGGTATCGCCCGCAAGGGGATCGAGGTCACCGTTCACAGGAGCGCCCTTGCCATCTTGTGCGTTCAGTCTGTGCGCTGCACCGGGGGGGCGCCATCCGAGGCGGTCGCGGTCCCAGCCTGCAGCGGTCATCAGGGCACTGCCGCTGGCTCCCATCATGCTGTGGCCGCCTTGCAGGGGGAGGAAGAAGCTGTTGAACTGCGCCGCATTGCCACCACCGCTGTGGAAGTTATTGCCTCCCAGCAGCAGGTGGTTGAATTCATGCTTGAGGATCTCGAAGGGCAGCCCGTTCATGCCGCCGAAGCGGCTTTGTGTATCGCTCTCAAAGCCGAAGAGCTTGCCAATACTGCCGGGATCGGTGCTGCCCTGGCCGTGCGTGAGTCCACAGTTGCGTACGATCACCATCACATGGTCAAAGCGATGAGGCTCATCCGGGACACGTTCCTTGGGCATGCCCGGTTGTCCGCCATCGCGCCATTGATCGAAGTCCGCGATAGCGAGCCCATGCCGCGTAACGAATGTGCCTGTGCGCGACGCTTCCTGTGCTACCAGCGAGCCTATTCCATGGGCATTGGTAACGGCGGGGTACGAGCTCTGTTTGATGGTGATGAGCCGGTCCACATGATCACCAAGCACCTGGTAATGCCCCATTGAGATGTCGTTATAATAGCGGGACACCTGTGCACGCGGCGGCTGCTGGGGATACGCGTCGAAGAGGTCGTCCTTCCAGGTGGGGAGCTGGCCGACAGGCCAATGTGGCAGGTCCTTCGGAGCGGGGTCCTTGGTGGGATCCACATCCCAGTCCACCTCTGCGAAAAGCACCAGTACGCGGATCGTACCGTGGGGCGACAAATGCCAGCCGTGGGTACTGTTCGGCAGTGCTGATGTAATCGGCTGCGCAATGCAGACGCCTCTAAGCAGCGCGAGAAGCAGCGACATCCAACGCATTTCCCGAAGGTAGTGCTATGCCTTCGGCGCCTTGTACAGCGGCACCGTACTGCACGGCTCACCGAACATCAGGCTCTTCACCACGGGCAGGAGTTTCACGCTCAGCTCCACATAGGCGTTCAGCGGCACGTGCAGCTTGCTGCAGCCCTTCACCACCACGCGCGCGCTGCGGTAGGGCTCCACGTCCAGCTGCTGCACGAAGCGGGTGAACACCGCGCGTTCCAGTTGCTCCGCATCGCCTTGCGTGACGAACACCGCGAAGGGCTGCAGGTGCGTGGCCACCAGCATGAAGGCCCAAGTGGGTACGATGGCATCGGCGCTGCAATGCGCGCTCACGAGCTTACCCGTGTACTGCGCCCAGTCGTGCGCCTTGCAGAATGCGCGCAGGTCATCCTCCTTCAGCGCGATCTCTTGCCACAGCAGCGGTTTCAGGTCGAAGACCACACGCTCGCCGGCCGGATACAGCTCCTCCAGGTCGAGGGTGATGATGCCGGAGGAGGCGACTTTGTTGATGATGGGACTGTCAGCGCTCATGGGGCTCAAGGGGCCGGTATCCGTTCGTGGCACGCATCAAACCGGTTCGAGGTCCTGGGTATCGACCCAGCCGCTGGTGCTCTTGCCGTTGTTCTCGTTGTAGAAATCCACCCAGACGAAGTCGCGCTTGACGCGTGAGACGGTGACCCGGTCACCCTGCACCAGGTAGGAGCGGCGCACGGAGGCTGGGTCCGCATCGCCATGGAAGTAGCACCGCGGGCTCACTACGACGGCCTCGCCGCTCACGAAGAAGCGGCTGGCGTGCTTGGCCCGTTTGGCGATGGTTTCCCGGCGTTTCTTCTCCTTCTCCCGCGCCACCTCCCGGTCAAAATCGGCCTTTTGTGCCTCGAGTGCCTTGCGCTCATTGTCCAGGCGGATCTTCTCGGCCTCCATGGCGGGGTCATAGACCGGTTGCTGCGGTTGTGGCGCACGGTCACAGCCGGCGGCCAGCAGGATGAGGCAGAGCGACAGGGAGTTCAGCGATAGGTTCATGCTGCGGAGAGTTGTCCGTCAAAATTAGGAAGGCGCGGCCCTCCGCGGACCGCTCACATGAACCCCAGTTCCAACTGCGCCGCCTCGCTCATCATACTCCTATCCCACGGCGGCTCGAAGGTGATCTCCACCTTGGCGCTGCTCACGCCTGGCACACCGGCCACTTTCTGCTCCACCTCGTTGGGCATGCTCTCCGCCACCGGGCACGCCGGACTGGTCAGGGTCATCTTGATGTGCACACTGGCATCGTCGTGGATCACCACATCGTAGATCAGCCCCAGCTCGTAGATATCCACCGGGATCTCCGGGTCGTACACGCTCTTGAGGGAGTTGATGATGCTCTCCTCGAGGGCTTTTTTTTCTTCTGGGGTCATGAAGGGGTGCCGGAGGTAAGGGCATGCTGTCCTGTGTCCGATGTCTTATGCCTGAAGGCATTGCATAAGACATAGGACATAGGACGGTCACAACAACCGAACGAAGTGATGACGTTCCGGCTCATGATGCCTTGGTTGAGGAGGAGAACGCCACCGCATACCGTTTCATCTGATCGATCATCGCGCTCAAGCCGTTCGCACGGTTCGGGCTCAGGTGCTCGCGCAACCCGATGCGGTCGATGAACTCCGTGGATGCCCCGAGGATCTCCTGCGGCGTGCGGTCGTTGTAAACGCGCACCAGAAGCGCCACGATGCCCTTGGTGATCATGGCGTCGCTGTCGGCGGTGAAGTGGATGTGGCCGTTCTGAGGGGTAGCGTGCAACCACACCCGGCTCTGGCAACCACGTACCAGGTTGCCGTCGGTCTTGTGCTCAGGCGCGATCAGCGGCAGGTCCTTGCCCAGCTCTATCAGGTGCTCATAGCGATCCTGCCAGTCGGAGAACATGGCGAACTCGTCAACGACCTCCTGCTGGGCTTGGACCAATGTGCTTGAGGTGCTCATCGCAACATCTTCACGGCCTTTTTTGTCGCCGTGACCATAGAGTCGATCTCCTCCACCGTATTGAAGCACGCGAAGCTCGCCCGCGTCGTGCCGCTCACACCGAAGCGCTCCATCAGCGGCTGGGTACAGTGGTGGCCCGTACGCACAGCGATGCCCTGCTGGTCAAGCAAGGTTCCGAGGTCGTAGTGGTGGACACCAGACCCTGAGGCACTCGAAGGGTCGATCACGAAGCTGATCACACCCACCTTCTCCTTCGCGGTGCCGATGATGCGCAGGCCATCGATGGTGAGTAACTCCTTAGTGGCGTGCTCAAGCAGCTTGTGTTCATGCACGGCCATGGCGGCCTTGTCGTAGTCCTCCATCCAGCGGATGGCCTCGCCCAGCCCGATGATGCCAGCGATGTGCGGCGTGCCCGCCTCGAACTTGAAGGGCAGCTTGGCGTAGGTCGTCTTCTCGAAGGTGACCACGTCGATCATCTCTCCGCCGCCCTGCCAGGGGGGCATGCGCTCCAGCAGTTCCTCGCGGCCGTAAAGCACGCCCGTGCCCGTGGGACCATAGGCTTTGTGTCCGCTGAAGGCATAGAGGTCGCAGCCGAGGTCTTGCACGTCCACGTTGAGGTGCGCGATCGCCTGAGCACCATCCACCACGGTGATGATGCCGCGCTTCTTCGCCTCGGCGATCAGCTCCTTCACAGGGTTGATCGTCCCCAGCGTGTTGCTCACATGAGAGACCGCGAGGATCTTGGTCCGCTCGGTGAATTGTCTGATCATCTGATCATCTGATCGTCTGATCTCCCATTCACCGCTATCCGTCACCGGGATCACCTTCAGCTTAGCCCCATGCCGCTCGCAGACCATCTGCCAGGGAACGATGTTCGCGTGGTGCTCCATGCCGGAGATGAGCACTTCATCACCCTTCTTCAATAGCAGCTGCCCCAGGCTGAAGGCCGCGAGGTTCATGCTCGCCGTGGTGCCACTGGTGAAGATCACCTCGTGCACGTGCTTCGCGTTGATGTGCCTGCGGATGGTCTCGCGGGCTGCTTCCTGCGCTTCGGTGGCCTTGGTGCTGAGCGTGTGCACGCCGCGGTGCACGTTGGCGTTGATCGTGGCGTAGTAGGCGCTCTCGGCCTTGATCACGCGGCGCGGCTTCTGGCTGGTCGCGGCGTTGTCGAAGTAGACCAGCGGCTTGCCGTGCACCAGCTCCTTCAGGATCGGGAACTGTGCACGGATCTCGGCGACGTCGAAGGCTGGTTTCACCACTGCGGTTTTCATGGGGTGCGGGTCACCACAGAGGCACAAAGAGCACAGAGGAATGCGAGCACATTGTTCTGCATGGTCCTTCTCTGTGTCTCTGTGGTGAAGTATTAAAGCCTCGCCAGCTTCGCGTCGATCAACGCCGTCAACACCGCCTTCCATTCCTCGTTCTGCACGCGTTCCACCACCTCGGTGATGAAGGCATGGGCCATCAGCTTGCGCGCCTCGGCCTCGCTCACTCCGCGGCTGCGCAGGTAGAAGAGGCCCTTCTCGTCCAGGCGGCCGATGGTGCACCCGTGGCTGCACTTCACGTCGTCGGCGTAGATCTCCAGCTCAGGCTTGGTGTACACCTTGGCATCGTCGCCCAGCAGGATATTGGCGTTGCTCTGGTAGGCCCGTGTGCGCTGGGCGTCCTGCTTCACGTACACCTTACCGTTGAACACGCTGGTGCCCTTGCCCGCCACGAGGCCCTTGTAGAGCTCGTCGCTGGTGCAGTCCGGCACATCGTGACCGATGTAGGTATGGTTGTCGCAGTGCGTGGTGCCGTTCAGCAGGTACACGCCGTTGAGTTCGGCATGCGCCTCCGGACCGGCCAGCGACACCTTCACCTCATTGCGGATCAGTGCGCCATCCAGTGTCGTGGTGCTGATGCTGAAGTGGCCTTTGGCCGCCACGCGTGCGCCCTCGAAGCTGATGTTCGCAGGCCCGTTGACCTCGCGCTGCAGCTTGTGGATCGTGAGGCGTGCGCCTTCGCCCACCACACACTCGCGCACGCTGTTGACTAAGGCTTCGGGTGTATCAAGAGCGATCCCGCTTTCGCGGGACAAGTCGTGCTCAATGATCACTTCCGCCTCGGCGGCTTCTTGGAGCATGAAGAGGTCACGTGGCTGCATGAGGATGGGCCGATGACCATCGGCCCGTACCACATGCAGCACGTGGATCGGACGCTCCACCTTCACGCCCTTGGTCACCAGCAGGATGAGGCCGTCGGTGGGGGCGGCGGTGTTCATGGCAGTGAAGAGGCGCTCGCTGGTGGGTGCCAGCGTGCCGTAGTGCTCCTTCACCGGGCCATGGGAGAGGTGGTGCTTCAGGCTGTCGATAACGACACCCTTCTGCACCCCGGTCCCCGAACCGGGGGTCAGGTCGTCACTGAGGTCCGCGCGGAAGTGGCCGTTCACGAAGACCACACGCGTGGTATCGAAGGGAAGGCGGGCGGGCAGCGCAACGTTCGCATCGCCCTTCGGTGCAGCGTACGGCTGGTTGAACAGCTTGCCCACGCGGGTGTACTTCCACGCTTCGGTCTTGCTGGTGGGAATGGGCAGCGCGTGCACCTGGGCCAAGGCCTCGGCGCCGCCGGGCCAGGTGCTCCCTTGCAACAACGGCAGCACCGTTGTCTTGGGGTCGGTCATTATTGCGGTGTTCATTTTAAAATCTGTTCGGGTCGACCCAGTGGGTCGACGCTACACCGGTTTCACCCAATCATATCCCTTCGCCTCCAGCTCCAGCGCCAGTTCCTTCGGTCCGCTCTTGATGATGCGGCCATCGGCCATCACGTGCACCACGTCCGGCACGATGTGGTCGAGGAGGCGTTGGTAGTGCGTGACCACAACGAAGGCGTTGTCCTTGGAGCGCAGCTTGTTCACGCCGCCGGCCACGATGCGCAGCGCGTCGATGTCCAGGCCGCTGTCGGTCTCGTCGAGGATGCCGAGC
>Ga0169931_10006636_pt1 | contig 17357 bp, 10 predicted proteins | sample Kivu_15m_20L_FD_129675 | JGI IMG/M metagenome (GOLD analysis project Ga0169931, IMG submission 129675) | Freshwater microbial communities from Lake Kivu, Western Province, Rwanda to study Microbial Dark Matter (Phase II) - Kivu_15m_20L... | ecosystem: Environmental > Aquatic > Freshwater > Lake...
AACGCATCCAAAGACCCGTTGGACCTGTGGAAGGCACTACAACAACTTCATTTGACAAACACCATCTCCAAGAATGCAGCTTTCGTCTTGCAGCAATCAGAGAATGATTACATGACACTACACCAGGGCGAGTTCGAATCCATCACAAAATTCAAAGAGCGATTCGACCTGAAGCTCAAGGCATACAACGCCTCCCTCGGTTCTGCAAACCAAGTGTCCGACAAACTTACCCCGTATGGACAGTTTTATGCAAACGAGATCAACCTCATCAACTCTGTTCCAACGAAGGTACCGAACAACGTCAACGAAGTATATGTAAAGGCCAAGGCATATGTAATAATTGCAACAACCGATAAGCAAAATGGAACACCAGTATCCTTTGCAACTACCGCTGAAAACTTTTTAAGATCCAACAAAAAGAAAGGACCTAGGGGAAACAACACCAACAACCCCAACAATGGTCTATATGTTTCAAAAAGTTCAACAACGGAAAACACGACCACCCCACACGTACAGGACAAGGTAGAAACAACAGAACATACAATCGTCCCAACGTCAAATGCGACTAAGAACTACCCACCAAGGGACCTCTCAAAAGTACAGTGCTACAATTGCCAGGCCTTCGGTCATTTTGCAAGAGAATGCCCCAGTAAGAATGATACTCTGAATGGGATGACCATGGATAGGGACCCTTATTATCAGCCCAAGTGGTACGAGGTGGGCCTAGACAGTATGTCCCAAGTTAATGTGATGAACTCAAGGTTCTTAGTTGTTTTCATCCCAGCCGAGTCAAGCTTTAAGGGTCTAAGCAGTCAGGCAAGAAAGACCTCATACTCGGGATCATTGCCCTTAATCCCTGGGCTCAAGTGTATGGTGTGCGATGACGGTGTGGCATCGTTGATCAGTATGGCTCAAGTGAAGAAACTTGGCATCAAGATATCGTATGATGATCGTGAAGGATGCTTCATCATCCATTCCATAAAAGGGAATATCAAGTTTGTATTGAAAGGGGACCTGTACCTTGCGGATTTCACTGAATATGTAACTGATCGGGCTATGAGTGCCATGACAACCAAGCAGAGAGAAGAAATGTTTGAACGATCAGTGGTGAAGCGTGCCCAAGAGGCTGGGAACTTTATTCGTAATGCAGGTTACCCATCAGAGCAAGCGGCGATCAATTTGGTCAGGAGTGGGAACATCAATAATATCCCAGTGCAGGTCCAGGACATCAAGAACTACTTTGAGATCTATGGAGTACCTGTTGCGGCCATAAGAGGAAGGACCACCCAGGACAAACATGTTACTGTTCGTGAAGATTTCGACTTTGGGTTGAAAGAACAGGTGACTATCCAAGAGATGGTGGTGGATATAATGCATGTGGCCGGAGTAAAGTTTATGGTATCCTTGTCCTCACCCCTGCAGATCGTACTCATGGTCCCAACCCCGTCCTTATCCAAGTTGGCCTTAGGCAGAGCTCTTCAACAGCATATGATCTACTCAGGATGTTTGGATTCGACGCCCGTATTGTCTTTGTCGACCCCTTCAAGTCATTAGTGGGTCTGCGTCGAACCATTCCAGGAGTGAAGGTGCAAGCAACTGGGGCTGGAGATCACTTACCCAAGTTGGATATTAGGATCCGTCGTATCAAGGAGATGGCAAGGGCGGTCCTAAATGGGTTAGATTATAAACTTCACATAAGTTTTATTAATCAACTCATCACCTTTTGCCTTTCTCGAATTAATGTAATGACTACTCGTAGTCTTACAGGCAACTGGTGCCCCCGAGTCAGGATGACGGGAAGGAAGATTGATTTCAAGCGGGAGTATGCCCTTATCTTCGGGGATTACGTTGAAGCCCGAGACCCCCAAGTTGTATCCAATAGCATGGAGCCAAGGACTGAGCCCTGTATTGCGTTGTACCCGACCCTCAATGTAAATGGATCTTGGAAGATGTTCAACATGGTGTCCAAGCGTTTGGTATCACGATCCCAATTTAGAAAGGCCACGTACACCCCTGAGTTCATAATCAACTCCATGAATGATATGGCTTTGAATAAAGGAACTGTGAAGGCCTCGGACATTGATGGAGATGATGGTGTAGAGTTGGAGCCCATTGTAAACGAGCCCAATCTATTGACCCATGCCCCAGACCCCAATATGGTGGAGCAAATAGTCCTGATTGAAGAGGAAGATGGACCATTATTGGAGGGGAAAGATATTGGACAACTCGAAGAAGAGGTAGAAGAAGAAGTCCAGCCTTTGATTGAAGAAGTAACATTAGTTGAAGAGGAGGCAGTTGAAGTGCAACAAGCCCCTGAGCCCACCAGGAGATCCACCAGAACCACTGCTGGCCAGACATCCAAGTATGAGCCCTACTCAATGCTCACTCGAGGATATGGATTAGCATGTTCTAATCTCCGCGTCAAGGTAGCCCTCGAGAGATTCGGGAAGGTGGCTTACGATTCAATTAAAGAGGAGTTGGTACAACTATTTATTAAAAAGAGAGCCTTAGTGCCCATGATGCTACGTGAGGTTACGCGGGAAAATTCAATTTTGAGGAGTCATATGTTCTTACGTGAAAAGTACAATGCAGTGGGAGTGTTCGAGAAGATCAAGGCACGGCTGGTGGCAGATGGGTCCACTCAGGATAGAGAAGACTTCGACGATGAAGAGATCTCATCCCCCACTGCATGTCTGGAATCAATATTCAACATGCTTTAACTTGTAGCTGTTGAAAACAGACATTTGTTAATACTTGATGTGGGAGGTGCATACCTCAATGCCAAGATTGACAACCCGGTCTAAATGTTTATTGCTCCTGATTTGGTGAATATCCTCTTAAACATTTGCCCTCATTATGCAAAGTTCAAAGATCAAAAAGGCAGGATGCTCGTGCAGATAGACAAGGCCATGTATGGGTTGGTCCAGTCGGCGCGACTATGGTACAACACCATTACAGGAGTGTTGGAGAGAGATGGTTTTGTCCCTAACCCAATGGATCCTTGTGTGTGGAACAAGATGGTAAATGGAAACCAAACCATAATTGTAATCTATGTGAATGACTTAGCTATCTCAAGCAAGTCCAAGGATGACGTACATGCCGTGATGAAGTTAATCCAAAATGAATTTGTGGATGTGAAAGTAAAGGAGACGAATGAAATGAGCTACCTTGGAATGAATTCAAAACTAACCAAGGAGGGAATAGAAGTGGATATGGTCAACTACATCGAAGAGATTCTAAAAGAGTTCGATGGTGTACATGAGTACACGCATCCTGCGGATGACCGACTTTTTGTGAGTGGGGATACTAAGGGAACATCAAAGGACCCCAAGAAGTTTCATCGTATCGTTGCAAAATTACTATTCCTTAGTAAACGTGGGAGACCTGACATTGCCTTGCCGGTCCATTACTTGTGTACCAGGGTGAAGAATCCAAGCGACTTGGATGACCAGAAGCTGGCCAGGGTAATTGGCTTTATGAAGGGGACTCTCAAGAATGTGAGGAAGATCAGTTCTGAGCCTTTTGATGGAGTGCAAGCTTATATTGATGCTGCTCATGCTGCCCATGAGGATTGATATGGACATAGCGGAGGGGTCATTATGGTTGGAGGCACGGCTATTGAATGCATTACGAGAAAACAGAAATGCATAGCAAGGGACAGTACTGAGGCTGAGATGGTAGCCCTAGAGGGACTGGTACTGGATGTGGAATGGCATTGTGAATGGTTTAAGGGTCAAGGGTATGAGATGAAGAGACCTTTGATATTCCAAGACAATACGTCCACGATTACATTGGTCACGAAGGGCGGTGGAAAAATGCGTAACAAAACCATGCGCGTCAAGCAGGCCGTTATTCTGGAGGGCTACAAGAACGGTGACTATGAGTTCAAATATGTTCCAACTGAGGATATGATTGCAGACATGTATAATAAGCCTCTATCTGGGATGAAGTATTATCGTTTCAAGAAAGTTATCATGATTGGAGGCCAGGAATCTAAAGCTGCAGGAGTGCGTGGAATTAAGGCTAAAAATGACTGACCTTAACCTTAAGCGCGGAGCTCTGCCAGGAGGGGTATCATTAAGCTGGGACATTCGAAATGGGGCGTAGCTTGGGAGCTTGGATCTTCGCTTGGAGTTGGGGAAGGTTCAGCAAAAGTGCGTCAGAGGATGTCAGCTTTAGATCATCCTGGGCAGAAGAAGTTCGGAGTTCGAGCTTCCTTTTTTTAAGTAGTTTCATTAATACAATAGAACAAGTATCTATTAGTACAAGTATTTCTATTAGGATTCTACTTATTTGTTTTGTAAGGTCGCGAGAGATTCGCTGAGGGCCCGATTACAAGTTCAAATTCGCTTAGTCTCAACGCAGGTAATGAGATGGATAACAAAGAATACTTGCTCCCTTTAACAAAAGGACTCGTATACAGTATATATAATGTGGATAGGAAGGAAAAAACTTCTACGTATATACATAATATAGTTTTTAAAGAAAAAAAACGAGGAGTTTTATATCATAGTAGAGTTTAAAATATAATGTCTCATGGAATCATCGTCGATACTACTAATAAATCCATCATATCTTGAAAGGAAGCTTCAACATCTTTCAGTGTAGATAAGATTTGTATCTGTGCAGGAGTTAATGCTCCTAAATCTCCTCGTAAGGCTTGTCCTAGCATAATATCAACTTGATTCATGTTATATAAAACTTGATTCAGAGCTAATTGGAACTGTTCTTCTTGATAGACCTTCTTTTCCTTCTTCCCATTATTATTATCATCCAAGGTCATAAGAATAAACTTTCCATCTACTGCAACTCGGGGTATGATATCTAATAATTGTGTTCCTGCAGTTAGTAGATCTCCCTTTAAAATCAATGTACGTATGGAACCTTGGATACTATATTGACATTGAGTTAAATCCTCCATAGCTTTCTGTAAGGATTGTGGCATGGGTACAGGTGGTACAAATCGTACATCTGGTGCATATTTCTCAAGACTTTCGGGTGTATTAATAAATGGTATAATTTCATCATCCAAGGGAAGTTTATAAACTCCTATACAGTCTACAGATGTATCTCCCTGTAAGCATGCAGCATTGGCGGATGGTGGATGTATCATGTTGTAATTAGGAAACGTATGATGATGATTTAAAGAAACAGGTAGGAATATGTTGGATGATGATACTATAAAAAAAGCATTTGACCAAGCCATGAAAATTGCTCGACGATTATAATTATTTCTCTTGATGTGAGTATTTCCAACTTTATCATCCTTGTGATAAAGATTGGGTTGTACAATTGGTAATTGCTGCTGTTGTTCTTTCGGTATTTTTATTTTTGTCTTCGGAGTCTTGAGATTTGTAGTAGCAATACTATTACTAGCTTTTTGATTCGAGTTACAACCAAGTCGAAATCTTGTATTGTATTTTGAATTTGGATGGAAACTTTTCATTTCTTTGTGAGGATGTGGAGAAGAAGAATGAGAGAGCCTACAATAGTACGTCTTGCAGCATTCAACAGCGCAGAGTATCCTTCCTTCCTATAAAAAGTGACTGTACTACGCTGTATGTAGTCTCGAAATCTGTCAGCTGTCAGCCGTTGTCAGCCAGGCTGTAAACTATGTACGTACACGGCTGTTCGCTTTCGATGATAGCTCTCTCTCTACTAGAGTAGCTAGTAGAGCTAGAGTAGCCTCTAGCTAGAGAGAGAGTAGAGAGAGCTATGTAGAATCAAAAGCAGTGGTGAAATCGCATAACCCACACAGACACACAGACACACATGCTCAAAATGTCACTCATGTATCTAAGCTCGATTATCAATAATAACGATATAATCAGCAACAAAGCTCAAGTATCCCAAGATTTCGATTTCTCCAGTCTCCTCCAACCTTGGAATGATGAAGTGGAATCATTCTTGTTACAGGGGCCGCGTCACATGGAGTTTACTGATATTGGAATAGGCATTACCGAAAGAAAGAAGGATCCTACCATAATTACCGAGGAGGAAGAGTCAATACAGTTTATTTCCAATATAGTTCAAGAGCTTCTCCTCGCTACCATATCTCAACTCAAGAATGTTTTACATACATGTTTACCAAATGAAAACAAGTCTATTGAAGAAGGAGTAGGTCTCATTCTTCAATTCATGAATAAGGACGACGTATCCTTGTTTTCTAATTTCCTTCAACAAACACAACAACATGTATGGATGCATATTGGTACAAATCTTTCTATGCTTTTACGAACATGTAAAAATATAATTCGATTTTATAGATTTCAAGTATCTAACAAATCACAACGACATTGTCTCAAAAATAAGACAACGATTGGGAATTCTTCTTCATCTCAGCCCACGGTATCTCCTATTCACAATCTTCAAACTATATCCATGATCTATACCTATGTCCACTTATTTGATATAGCTACTCATATCGTCCTGTCTTTTAGTTTACATATTCACGGTAGTGATTATCATCATCAGCAGCAACAACAGGAAGATAGTATGATTCAAAGACAAAATGAAGATGATGATACTACTATTAGAATAACAACTACGACAAACAAATCCCAAATCATACCCACATCTACTTTTACTTGTATAGAAAAAAATCCATTGGATCCAAGACATATTATAGATATCTTTGGTAATATAGCTAAACAATCAGCTACCCTTTTATTTTATGCAACTTTTGTATTAGATACTACAGATATACATTCCAATCAAGCTCTCGATTCACTCATCAGGGATGAAAATCATACTACCAATAAGTATACAAGTTCTCCTAGATCTGGATTGTATATCATCTTACAACATGTACCACAACTCGTATCCTTGCCAGTATTACATTCTTCTATATTATATCCAGTTATGAAATTACTACAAATGGTAGTAGTGACAAGTCCTAGGAAGGATACGATTCAGGTTATACTGGAACAGATTTATGTGCAATATAAACTTCCATGGTATACAATGTCGGTTTTTATTCTTCAATCTTGTTTACAATCATATCCACCACTTGTAACATCATTACCACGGATCGATGATTCATCTCTACAAGCTATATCAATAGTAGAAGTAGAACCTTGTCATACATCCCATTGTCGTACTATGGTATCATATCCACCTGAATATCGATTTGAACTTATCATAGAAACACTACGAGTTTTATTTGCTTTTGAAAATAATATGACTACCATGACGATTCGTACCAAGGTTCCTCCTACCATAGTTCAACAATTCCATCATATCCTTGTTTACATTTTATTATTACCCCGAACTATCCAAACACAAGAATGTAAAATAGCTACCCTACCCATGTTTATGGATCCATCCCAGGACCTTATTCAAACTTTAGTAGAACATGGGGATAATGCCATAATAATACCTGAATTTCTTTATATTCTCAAATCTCAACTGGAGGAGGTATTTTCAAAAGCTGAGGAGGAGATGTCTAGGAATGGTTCTACCAATGTTTCTGTTCCTATCCGGTACAACTCAAATGTCACAAATTTACTTCCCATATTCCTTGTTCTCATTTCACTTTGTACAAAACATTCGTCATTTCAAACCATTGTACGACAGGCTATATTTCCTCAAGAGGATGAAGATACTTTTCTTGAAACAATGAAACATCGGCATGATGTAATCTTGGATTCTAAGAGTGGTACGGTTCTTGTAGCCAAGAATATGCATCCTATACATGCACCCGTACATTCTCTTCGATGGCAATTAATACAACTCATGACATCGGTTCAAACAAATGTCAAACGATGTACATGTGAGTTGCTTTGGATTGTTTGTAATCGTAACAACGATGAATATGTATTAAGGACAGGTTTTGGTAACGCGGTACATTTTTTAGGTATCAAAGGTTTGGTTCCTCTTTCAAGTATTTCTACTACATAGTACTTGGTGTACTGGATAAATTAAGTGGAATGCAACCATATCCCATAAACGGCCTACAGTATATACTTGAAATGTCCTTCTCATTTGAATATTTAAAAAAATTCTTGCTTCCTTCAGTGCCATATATACACATCCTTGCTACCTTTGCAAAAAAAAAAAACTCTGTTTTTCACCTATGCTCGGAATCGAAAAACACGATGCACTAAAAGGATGGACAGTTTTTGGTTATATGAGGAAATCGGATATATGAGTCATTCGGGTGAAGTAGTGGGTATTGAATGTTAACTGTAGATAGATTCGTATCAGTCTCAGCTCATGATGAGACGAAGTTGATCATTTTGATATTAAGTACGTTCTCACACAGTATACCTAACATAAACCGTCTATTTATTATCTCTCAAAATGAGTTAAGCTTAAAGGGAATAGGTCTCTGAAAGCAAGTCTTTTGTACCTTTTGCACTAAGGGCTTGTAACATCAATGGTTGGAAATAATCATCACCTTGTAGATAACTTTTATTTATCACAATACCACCGAGTAAAATGATCTCTGATATTCCACCCCAGAAGGCTTTGGAATCTGGAAGGATACACGCTTGCAAATATGCTAGGACCTCATCACGTACCAGGTTATACATGGATTGAGTCACTTCCGTAATTCCGACCTCATCACTTTTTTTGCCTTTGAATTTCTTTGATAAATATTTAATGATGGCATCTTCTTGCGTATCATTCACAAACTTTTCCTCATCTTGTGCACTAGGATCCTTCTTCACTCCGAGAGCTTTCTTGGCCCCTACCACGGCACCACACGTGCCAGTAGGTTTGGTATCCTGACCAATACGTTTAATTTTACCTACTACCCCGTTTTCATCGATACCAATATGAGGACCAAATACAAGAACGACTTTTCCATCTATGGGTACATGTCCAAGACAAGCCTTGAAGCCAGATATCCCCACAGATGGAACACCCGCAAGACCACCTAAATGAAACACCCCACCATATCTTGCAGGTACTAAATTACTTCTTAGTTGTGATTCTAAACTTTGATCAGAGTAGTTGATCTCATCTGAACACAACGACGATGCAACGAGTGTGTTGGTCTTGGTGTATCCCCGTTTCTTTAATATTGGCAGAAGTTGAGATACTATTTGGCCGTTGGCAAATGAGTTTGGAAAGTTGGAGTTGAGAGCCCCTAGAAACGAAGCATCCGCTGCCGCAACAGAGCCAGTAAAGGCTGTATTCGCGAGTGTGGACAATAAAAGGGAAGATGGAATAGTAATTCGAGCATCCCGGGCGGTGTACGCCTTTACAGGTGAAGTTTGAAAGAATACCTTTTCGTTTTCATGCAGATTTTCATCGGATGGGCATAGCTGACACGATAGAGACGTCTCTGATCGCTGGACATTGTAACGCGGATAAATCATGTTCAAATTGTATGCTCCCATCGGAGTGAAGGCGTCGATGTGTTGTATGTGCTTCTCAACGATAAACGCTGATAGTAGGACGGCTGACAAACCATTGACGATCATATTGATTGATAGCTCGAGCTGTTTCACCAAAGTGTCGATCAAGGCGATGGGATAGGGCTCACAATAAAGAGAGGAAGATTAGCAGATGTAGAGTGGAACAGTTTGCCATTACCCCTTTATTAAAGCACAGTATTCCTTACACGTCAGCGGGTGGTATGACGATACAAATCGAAGAGAGGTGGTAGTGTGACCTCTCTAGTGTGACCTCTATCTGACGTAATCTGCTCGCATCGTCGTCGTCAATCGAATTTCATGACGGATATTACAGTGTACTATAGTTTCGGCTCCTACTGTACAGTACGTGTGTACATATGACGTACTACTGTATGTCCCAGAACTGAATCGACGTTGCTGGTCTTGACAACACGTGTGTCGCGATCCACCGTTTCACCGACCTTGACTTCATCATCTCTCTCCACCTTCCTTTATGAACGTTTTACGGTCACGACTGTGTACGTTTGGATGGATGGAATATCGGACGTACCTCACTTGACCTTTACCATCTTAAGATTGTCTTCTATTTTTCCAGTTCGAAGAGCACCGCAAGCTAAAACGGGCCATGGACTGATCAAGCTTCAACGAGTGCTATAATAGAAGTAGTATATGCACTTACACCTGGCAAAATTGTACGCTACGGGGATGTTGTAGATCTCATGGGTTTTATTGTAGAAACTTTAAACTCTACATCAACATGATACATCGACCATTCACCGACTTTACAAACGACTTCGAGTCTGCATACAAACAACTTCCAAATTCGAAAACACATTCGTGCTAGAATTATTTGGATTCTAGAGGAGAAAAACTTAGGAGTATGTAAAATCATCAATATATGATGAAAAGTTTGAATAACGATCCAGGGGTTTATTCCGAAAATCTTATATTCAATTTATACTATTGATAAATCCTTTTGGCATTGGATGGCAGATTTGTAGCTAATAATTTGATATTTATTAAGATATTGGATATCTGAGTCTTGACATTATCGGTAGATACTCTATGCTTCCCCTTCTGCTGATACGAAAGGACTTTCACAGGGGTGAATTTTCAACAAGGACCTTGATCCCACTCTGAGGTCTAATCACGTATAGTGCTGTCCTCTATAGTACTGCACTCGTATTAGCAAAGTTTCTACGTCCTATACTAAGCTTCGAAGCAGGAGAAATACTGGCTGGAAAGATAATACCATAAAAGAAATGTCAATGATAAACAGAAATATAAATAGACTTTGTCGCTACGATGGATAAAACACCGTGTTCAATATTACAAGACGTTTGCAATGGATATGCCATGAATTTACGACAGACCATTATGACCATAATGTGTAAGTACATATAAGCGCATATTGTGACTGCGAGTAAACCATCACAATTCATCCACAAAAGGTTTCCCACGAAATTGATGTTTAGGGATCATGTATGATATGATGGCAAAAATGACACGAATGAGTTAGGTACGGATGGCCGATAACAATCGTTCGTTTACATAAGGCTGCACCTTTCTATGGAGAATGTGAGAATGTTCCATATTAGGCCTGCAGCTATTCTTGACTGATTTGATTTTTGAAGTTGACTGGACACTTATTGTCGAGAAGACATGCAAGAGAATAATATGCTCTGTCATTGTATGCTTCCTCATATTGATGGAATATTGTTGCCCATTTCTTATCTTGATGAAATGATTCGCTCTTTACAGGAGGTAGGTAGGTACTTTTCAAGGATATCGGATGCCAACCAAGATCTTCGATTCCTAAAAAATCAGATGTTGACACCATTCTAGTTCCATCATCGAGACCACCCTCAAATATTGCCAAGACGCCAGTTGTGTCTAAATAATCTTTTGTCAATTTACTTATGGTCACATACTTGGCGAGTCTTGTCTCAATTACTTTTTCCGGACCTACCAGCTTATCTGGAGGCGTCGAATGCATAGGGTTATCTGCGATGTTAGAGCAATTTTCTCGATTCTCTGTTCGATCAGGATCTAATAGTTCCAAATCATCACTTCTCTTCCGGATCCCACATGATCCATCGCGATAATTAGCTTTCCATGTCTGTGCCTTCACGCCTATAACTGAATGCGGTTTCCAAATATTATTTTGATCTGCGTCCGGATCAAGGAATCGACTCTTAACTCCATAACTTGAGAGATTTCCATCAACATCGTGAAAGTTGTCGTAGTCTGCTTCATAATGCGCCCTATGAAAGTTTAGTCCAAAATTGGTCCCTCCGTTACCGTCCTTGACACTTTCCCAAATTGGCTGCATCACAGCCTCCGGTAAAATGTAATCAACAGTCGTGTAAAATGTTCTCAAGAGGAAAGCAGTACCATTTTCGTTGACATGAATGGTCTGGTCTTTCGTTTTATTACCATCAGGATAAAAAGACCGGACGAATTCGAAGGGGCCATTAGCAGTGTCACTTATCGCAACACCAGTCATACCAAGATTATTCTCTTGGTTTTCTAGAATCATCCACATAACATACATATTGGATTCCTTGTTGAATAATACTTTTGGTCTTTTAGCCATCAACGTTTTGTTTAAGCCTTCTACCATATCTGAGATATTCCGAGAACTCAGCATGAGGCCTTCATTTTTCCAATGAATCAAATCTGTTGAGGAGCAAGCGTAAACACCGCCATACTCTTTATGAATGTTTTCATAGGCGATGGAACTTTTCGTGTCATAGTAATCGCCATAGAAGATATATTTCGTCTTGAATGATACGTGGTCATATACTTTGAATAATAATTCTGGATCTAGTTGTCTATGTTCCCAAGTTTCGCTGATGTCATTAAATTTGACATCGTTTTTGAAACTTATGTGTCCCTCTCCATTGAAAAATGAGATACCACTATGATTTGGAATAGTGTACATCTGCCTTTGAAGAAGGTGAGACTCGTGATGGATCATCTCGTGAGCGGCGTTGGACTGTTTGTATTCTTCATGACCCCATGCGGCTTGCATCGGATAATGCTCGAGAAAATAAGAGCAGTCAAAGCCAAGGCGTGCATCATCTCCAACGTAAAGTTCGTCGATCCAAACATCGACATCTGAGTTGAGATTGGACACACTAATACTCTTAATGCCGCTAGAAAGGAAAGGGATATTCTTCGAGCCAAGATGATCATCGTCAACACTGATATCGTACACCATTTCCGTCCATTTAAGATGAACATCTACTTTATACCATCGACCAAGTCTGGTTTCATTGCACAGAGGTCTCATTACATTTATGTTTAGTGTCTGTGATGGCAGATAAACGAAATTAGGGGTATGCACAATTTTCTCACCGACGAAAAGGGCAATGGCGCTCGTAACATGCGATCCCTTGTCAGAGACCGAGTCAGACCATGTGCGAGACCTGAATTCGACGAGGGCTCCCCATCCGGTTGATAAATTGTCTGTGGAGTTATCTAGTTTAATAAAGAATGATATACGAGAAGGACGTTCCGATCTATGAAAGACATATTCAGGGCCGCTATGAAAAAGTGATGGACGGTAGGATAACTTATCAAGTGCCTTTTGAGATGATTTCCCTTGAACAATCATGGCTACCGATGTTCCCATGGCCCCACCAAGACTAGAATCTAATCGAATCTCTTGTTCTAAACCCTTTTGGATATAAATTGTTCCGTTTTCACCATGGCAATAATCTTCGTCCGGAGTCATTTTTTGACAGGTTCCTCCGGATACATCCACCTGCATAGGATTATTAGTAAGTGTAACACTTTGCCCGTAAACGGCTATCCTTCCTCCACCGCCACCTCCACTCAACCTAGCCAAGGTATTGCGCTTGGTAATATCTCGTCGATTTCCTCCAGATCCTCCTTTAGCACTCAATCTACCGCTGATTGAAATGGATCCTCCCGCTGCTAGCAAAATAGATCCACCAGCGCCTCCCCCTCCTGCAGTAGAGAAATTATCCCAGCCACTTTCGCCATTGCATATTAAGGCTGCACTAGTCCCAAGGACTATGTCGTTGTGGGCGATCAATTCTAAAGCTCCTCCTCCACTTCCTCCTCTTGCTCGTGAGAAAATATCAGCGATTGTAAGCTGAATCAGCTCCTGCAACCCCGAAGATCCTCCACTTCCACCGTATAAGTTTGATAAATACTCATCCCCATACATATTTCCAGTTGGGGGAAATGTAAAACCTTGACCTCCCTTGCCACCATGACCAGCACCAGATCCTCCGTAAGAAAGCGAAAAAGGTTTCTGAACCTTCAGGCTACTCGTGATGTGAGACGAACTCGTATTGTGTCCAGAGTTTATTACTATTTGAGGGCACTCTCCGTTAACACAGCCGGTAAGATAATTGATAGCTGCGAGATCTTCTATTTTTCCTTCAGAGTCAAACAAAGCCGATGTCGGACTATGAGGAGAAATATTTCCTATGTCTGTAGTGATTGATAAGAACCACGTGTAGCCTAAGGATTGCGTTGGGCCATTCAAGCAGAAGCCATCATTACAGTTACCAGTTGGGTCAGTACGAACAACGTCAGCTGAGACTACGAAAGGAAAATCGGACATTATTGCATTTTTCATCTCACGAGCTGAAATGTTATACGGCAAGGATCGAGTAGTATGACCTATAAATACAAGAGAAAATGTGCCACTGATAACGTTTGCCGATGCGATGGAGGAAATAGAAATCGAAGCCGCCCTCCCCTCTAAATATGAGCTTATCGTTAGAGGAAGAATGGTGCCTACAGCCGATATGAATGTTATTTTCCACTCGACGCCACCTGCCGTTCCGTACGCATGCCTTGAAACTTGCACTTTACCAATTCCAGAGCAAAAGTTATTTGACCTATCAATGGCATGTAAGTTTGAAATTGTTTCCGCATTCAATGAGTCCTCTAGAATTCTCATCAAAGATTCGGCGCTAACATTATGCTTAATGTATGGAGTGCTATAACACGAATAATGCAACGAGAATCCTCCTATTATTGATTCTCCCGGAATCGAGTCTATCTTCAAGGCTCGAACCTCATGAACTATGGGGGAGAAAGTGTTTATCCTGTTTATATGGTTAATATTCAGTTCAAGCAATGAAGATATTTTGATACGCTGATGACTTACGTATGCAGATATACTCGTAATGATGCCGACCCAGGACCATTCATATTATTACTGAGTCCTCTTGTATCAAATGCAGATATTGCTATATCACCAAAACAACAATTCTCTTTCCCGTAGCATTCATTTTCACGTTGAGATTCATCTACGTCCTCGCGGCAAATACTTTGGTATCGGTATGCATCTGCTCTTGCGACAGCGTAACCACCGGGAAAACCTCCGAGCGTTCCTGGGTGTACATTAATAGTGGTATTGATATATAATGAAGATCGAGATAAGAGCGCCATCGCTCGCTGGCCTGTCGTGGAAATGATTACCTCAGATCCGATATCTATCGAGTCAAAGGACCATACTGCTACCTCAGTACCATCAGGCGTTGTAGCGATGTAGCCTTGTGCCTCTATACTACCAGTCAGAAGCAAACTGCTTGTATTGAAGAGTAGAGTACATGATTTAGCCTCGCACTGACTAGATGATAGTTGCATCAGTATATCCTGTTCTACCCTCAGCTCCTCAAGTTCCTTTTTCTGTTTCTCTACCAACGTATTTATTATATCCTTTCGAAAGCGCGCTGAAGGTTCCAATGACGACGAAAACATTATTCTCCCAAGCCATTTCACATGAGCTTCTATTTCGCTTATCTTATCCGACTGTAATTTTAGATCTTTGCTTTTCCTGTCTGCATTGAGTACCAACCCTTGATTCCACCTACCACCATATGTAGGAACCTTTGGGCCTAATGACTTGAAGTCGAATGGCGACCAGTGCGCACCCTTAGGCTTCGATTTATATTTACGATGAAGGGGTTTACAACGATTTGGAGATGATTCCCAATCACAGCTCTGTTTCCAGCCATTTGTTCCTTGTCGCCAGTCTTCAAAGTCCAAAAAGAGTATCGTTTTATAGTCCTCTCCTCTATCGTAATATTGAAACGATGTATTAATCGTTCCATCATCTTGTGAGTAAGTAGTGGATGCCCGAATACAGCTCCGAGTAGACTTGCAACGTTCGTAGCTATCAACTGGACTCCCTCGTATGGGTAAATTCAATAATTTAGATGTTGAGCGCTCACGCTGGGTCTCCACCAGACCTGAAATACCCCATGTAGGATCTAAACGGAATGTAACATTACCACGATATAGCTCAGAGTCAATATCTGATATCTTCAATCACAAACATGGTCACATATACTGATCAGTCAATAGAAACCAGCGTTTTAATTCCTGAATGGATACAGTCTAGACTTACATGCATAATCAGCATATGAATGATACTTTCTATCCCATGCGCGTTGAATAATGTCTCATTTAACGGTATGAATCGGAATGAAACGATAACACTATCGAGGCCTGAGGCTGCAACAGAAGTAACATCAATTTCTTTATCATGAATATGTAAAGCTCTCGCTATATCTTGTCGAAATAATATTTCAAATTCACAATAGGGTGATGAAAGAGTTGCAGTGCTATTACAACGTCTTAAGCTTCCATCCCAGATGACTGTGTTTTTGAGATATGGATGATTAGGGCCCATTACAGTAGGTAATGTATACATCAATTTCAAGGAGAGATCCCATTTCATTACGACTAAGCCCATACTCGTATCTACATACCGAGTGATCTAAAAGTAAAGAGATAGCGAGAAATTAGTATGGTGTTAAATTCAGATAGAATGTATATATGTATATACATACATTCTATGAGACTTACCTGACCTTGATAGATGGACGAATCGGGTTCTTGGACGAGACTCGTCAATAAGCGAATAGCCTCAATCTCCACAGATATCCATCGAAACGACACGATTAATAGAGTGAATGACTTCGTCTCATCATTGTCACTATGATATTTTGGTTCAATATTTGTTACGTATATCCGACATGGACTTATTCCTATTGCTGACGAAAGATCCCATACAAATTGTTTTTCAAATGTTTGCTGAGAAATCGTTTCACCCATGTATATTTCATACTCCAATGTTTGACCATAACGATGTAAGATGATCTGATTAAAGCGTAATTGTAATTGAAGGTCTACATAACTTTGACCAAAGCGTTCAAGACATGTAGTAAGAGTGGCACATTGATGAATACACCACGAATCATAAGAATATCTTAAAAGGGATTCGGTTTCGAATGCAATAACATTCCAATGAAGGAGAGTTTGTAGTAAGGAAAAGAGTAAAAGGAGAGTTATCTTATAGAAGGTCATGGAATCCTAGATTCAAAGATATGCAGCCATCGTGTGAATGACAAATTTATCTTGTGTGTGCGTGGTTTATTTAGAACGACTTCAAGGACAATGCTCAGCCATGAAGTTGCCGATTCTGGTTAAAGAACATCCTTTTTATGAGCAGCAATCATGTAAGGGATTACCAATCCCAAATGATTTTCTATTAACGAGAGCCATCAAATCATGAACAACTTCATGGCTGGGCGGGGATTCGCCTTATAAGGTGATTTCGACTAACAATGACTGACGAAAAGTATCGGAATTAGAGATTAAAAAAAACAAACCCTCGAATCTGTCTTGTTTTCTCAAAAGCTTTCCATCGAATGAAAGTACCAAGATCATCTTCGAGATCGCAACTAGTTTCAAAAGTTAATAAGGCAAGGAAAAAAGCTCAATCACCCATTAAAAAGACAAGGAATAAATCACCGTTATTGTCCTCAAGAAAACAAACTCGGAAGCGTAAGCATATTGCATCATCCTTTTTCGTACGCTATCAAGAAGAATATATTCCAAGAAAGAGTCATCGATTTTTGAAATGTCAACCTCATGATGATGATGTATGGGTAGAATTTATTGTACTCTTAGATAAGGAAAAGAAAATTCGTCGTTCAT
>Ga0169931_10006637_pt1 | contig 17356 bp, 15 predicted proteins | sample Kivu_15m_20L_FD_129675 | JGI IMG/M metagenome (GOLD analysis project Ga0169931, IMG submission 129675) | Freshwater microbial communities from Lake Kivu, Western Province, Rwanda to study Microbial Dark Matter (Phase II) - Kivu_15m_20L... | ecosystem: Environmental > Aquatic > Freshwater > Lake...
AGCGGAAGCGTCTCGATGCGCTTGCGCGGAACGTCGCTCACCCGCTCGAGCGAATCCCGGCTCAATCGCGAGACGAGCTCGCAGAACTCCTCGGCCACGGCGCGGCGCAGCGTGTAGTGGTGGATGACGTGCAGAGGGTATCCCGCATGCGCCATGTGCACCCGCGCGAGCGCTCGCCAGGCCCCGCCAACGGCGTAGAGGCGGCGACCGCGGACCTGGTCGAGCCATTCGAGCGCCGCGAGCTGCTCGTCGACGAGGGCGGCGACCTTGTCCCGTCCGCCGACGTCGCGCAGGCGAAGCGGGCCTAGCGGAAGCGTCGCATGCGCGCCCACGCGCGCGCCGGTGACGCGCACGAGCTCGAGGCTGCCGCCGCCCAGGTCGCCCGCGAGGCCGTCGGCGTCCGGGATTCCGGCCGCGACACCCAGCGCGGACAGCCGAGCCTCCTCCGCGCCGGACAGGATCTGGATGCCGCGCCCGATGCGCTGCTCGGCGGCGCGCACGAACTCCAGGCCGTTGCGCGCGTCACGCACGGCGGCGGTGGCGATGAAGGAGAGGTCCTCGACGCCCATCGCCATTGCGAGGCCGGCGAAGCGCTGGAGGTTCTCCAGGGCAAGCTCGACGCCGGAGGGATCGAGCTCGCCGGTCCTCTGCAGCCCGCGCCCGAGGCCGCACAGGATCTTCTCGTTGAAGACAGGCTGGGGCGCGCGCTTCGCGGCGTCGAACACCACGAGGCGGATCGAGTTCGAGCCGATGTCGACGACGCCGACCGGGCCGCCGCCGCGCGCTGCGCGGGCGGTCATCCGGTAGCCCTTGGCGCCGCGCGGCGCGCCCCGCGGCGCTGGGCCGAGCCGCGCCCGGACAGGCTGGGGTTCGTCATGAAGAACTCGTGGGCGCTGAAGCCGCCTTCCATGGAAGGCGGGGGCGCGTAGGTCCCGTCGGGCCGCATCGTCCACGAATTCCGCTCGTCGCGCAGGTTGGCCGCCATGATCTGGTCCTGCACCTGCTCGTGGACGGTGGGGTTCTCCACGGGGATCAGCGTCTCGACCCGCCAGGACAGGTTGCGCGGCATCCAGTCGGCGGAGGAGACGAAGACCCGCGACTCGGGATGCGGCAGCCCCTTGCCCGCGCCGAAGCAGACGATGCGGCTATGCTCGAGGAAGCGGCCGATGATCGACTTCACGCGGATGTTCTCCGACAGGCCGGGCACGCTGGCACGCAGGCCGCACACGCCGCGCACGACGAGCTCGATGCTCACGCCCGCGGCGCTGGCGCGGTAGAGCGCGTCGATCACCTCGTTGTCGACCAGCGAATTCATCTTCGCCCAGATCGCGGCGGGCCGGCCCGCGCGCGCATGGGCGACCTCCTCCTCGATCAGCCGCATCAGCGTCTTCCTCAGCGTCAGCGGCGCGAAGCTGATCTTCTCCATAGCGTCCGGCCGCGCGTAGCCGGTGATGTAGTTGAAGAGCCGCGCGGCGTCGCGGCACAGCGCCGGGTCGCAGGAGAAGAAGGAAAGATCCGTGTAGATGCGCGCGGTGACCGGATGGTAGTTGCCGGTGCCGAAATGCACGTAGGAGCGCATGCCCCCGGCCTCGCGCCGCACGACCAGCGAGATCTTCGCGTGCGTCTTCAGGCGGATGAAGCCGTAGACGACCTGGACGCCCGCGCGCTCGAGGTCGCGTGCCCAGCGGATGTTGCGCTCCTCGTCGAAGCGCGCCTTGAGCTCGACCAGCGCGGTGACCGACTTGCCGGCCTCGGCCGCCTCGATGAGCGCGCGCACGACGGGCGAGTTGTCGGACGTGCGGTAGAGCGTCTGCTTGATCGCCACGACGTCGGGGTCGATCGCCGCCTGGCGCACGAACTGCACGACGACGTCGAAGCTCTCGTAGGGATGGTGGACGACGATGTCCTTCTCGCGGATCGCCGCGAAGCAGTCGCCGCCGAAGTCGCTGATGCGCTGCGGGAAGCGAGGCGCGTAGGTCGGGAAGAGCAGGTCGGCGCGGCTCTCGACGACCAGCTGCGCGGCGTCCTGGAGCCCGAGCGGCCCGTCGAGCCGGAAGACGTCCTCGGCGCTGGCCTTCAGGCCCGTGCGCACGAACTCGAGCACCTCCTCGGGCATGCTGGCCGACACCTCGAGACGGATGACGACGCCGCGCCGCCGGCGCTTGAGTGCGCTCTCGAAGGTGCGCACGAGGTCCTCGGCCTCCTCGTCGATCTCCACCTCGCTGTCACGCAGCAGGCGGAAGGCGCCATGCGCGCGCACCTCGAAGCCCGGGAAGAGCCGGTCGAGGAAGAGGCGCACCAGGTCCTCGAGCGGGATGAACCTTATGCGCGGTCCCGGCAGGCGCACGAAGCGCTCCGCCTGGGCGGGAAGCGGCAGCAGCGCGTTGAGCGTCGATCCGTCCGCGGGCCGCGCCAGCTGCAGCGCGAGCCCGAAGCCCTTGTTGAGCAGGAAGGGAAAGGGATGCGCGGGGTCGATGGCGAGCGGCGTCAGGACCGGGAAGACCGTCTCCTGGAAATGCTGCTCTACCCAGGCCCGCTCCTCCTCGTTGAGCTCCGCCGCCTCGATCACCCCGATGCCCTGCTGGCGTAGCTCGGGAAGGAGCGCCGCCCAGCAGAGGTGCTGCGAGCGCATGAGCGCGTCGGCGCGGCGGTGGATTTCGTCGAGCTGCTCGGCGGGCGTCAGCCCGTCGAGGCTCGGGACCTTCACGCCCGCGGCCTGCTGCCCGCGCAGGCCGGCGACGCGGACCATGTAGAACTCGTCGAGGTTTCCGGCGGAGATGGAGAGGAACCGCACCCTCTCGAGCAGGGGATGCCCCGCGCCGGTCGCCTGCGCGAGCACGCGCTCGTTGAAGGCGAGCCAGGAGAGCTCGCGGTTGACATAGCGCGCACCGTCCGGGGCGGGCGCCGCCGGGCCGGGAAGCGCGTCGCTGGGATGCTGGTCCACCGGGCCTCCCTGGCTCGCCGACGCGGGCGCGCCTATACCACGCCCGGCTTCGGGCGGGCTATCTTCCGGGCGCCGGTCGACCGGCCCACACGACGCTGGAGACGTCATTGAAGGACCTCCTGCTCTTCCGCCACGCCAAGGCCAAGCCCGTCCTGCCCGGCCAGGAAGACCGCGAACGGCGGCTGAGCGGGCGCGGGCGCGATGCCGCCCTCGCGATGGCGACCTGGATGCGGGACGCGGGCTGGAACCCCGGCCTCGTGCTGTTCTCGACCGCGACACGCACGCGGCAGACCGCGGCGATCGCGCTGATGGTGCTTCCGGCGGCGCGCCTCGTCGGCGAGGACGCCCTCTACCTCGCCGACATGCAGGCCCTGCGCGCGCGCGTCGCCGACATCGATCCGGCGGTCGATGCCGCGATGATCGTGGGCCACAACCCGGGCCTCGAGGATCTCGCGCGCTCGATGATTCCGCTTCGACCCCGCGCAGACGCCGCCGCAGCCCTCGGCATGGCGACGGGCGCGATCGCGTGGTTCCGCTCCCCCGCGCGCGACTGGCACGACTTCCTGGCCGCCGGGCCGGTCCTCGTGTCGGCCATGTCGCCGGACAGGCTCCCTGGGAAGACGGCGCGCTGACGTCGCACCGGTCATTTCCAGAAGGGCCTGGTCCCGGCAAAATCCTCCCAAGGCCGCGGCAGCCGCTCGATGCAGTCAGCCTCGCGCGCCGCGCACCAGCCGAGGACCAGCGCCACGCCGCCCTGCATCGCGACATCCGCCCCCGCCCTGCCCCGCGACAGCCGCGCAAGCAGCAACCGCGTCGAGTGGCCGTCGTTGATCGTCCCCAGGAGGCCCTGCACCTCCGCCAACGCCTCGACCTGCCGGCGCGCGCCGCGGCCGGGGAAGAGGTCGCGGAAGAATTCCCCCGCGTAGCGGAGCTTCTTCGCCCGCAGGCGAAGCATGTGCAGCTCGGCCACGGGGAGCCCCTCGATCCCGCGCCCGTCGCGCAGGAGCTTGCGATGCAGGCGCTTCAGGACCTGGCGCGCGAGGTCGCGCGCGGGCATGTCGAAGCGCTCGCCAGCCTCCGCGCGCCAGCCGCCGCCCTCGATCCAGGCCTCGAGCGGCAGGATCGCGTCGGCGAAGCCCGGCCCCTCGAGCATCGCGCGCACCCGCGCGCGCGCCGCGACGCGCGCGCGACGCGCGGCTGCCTCCACGGCGTCGAGCCCGGCATGCGCCCCCATCCGCCCGCGCACGGCCGGCAGCATCTCCCCGAGGAAGACGTCGAGCTCCCGCGCCGGGTCGCAGCGCCGCGCGAGCCTGCGCAGGGAGGCGGCCATGCGCCGGCGCGTCGCCGCCGGCATCGCGTCGGCGAAGACGGAGAACGCGGAGCGCAGGCGGCGCAGCGCGACGCGGAACTGGTGGATCCCCTCGGGGTCGTCGCCCCGCTCGATCGCCGCGGCATTCGCGCGCAGCTGCGCGAGGCAGTTTCGCGCGATCGTCGCGAAGGCGGGCCCGACCGCGGCATGGCGGCCAAGCCGCGGCCGCGAGGCCCGCATCGGCCCGGGCGCGCGCCCCGACAGCAGCAGATGCGCGCGCGCCGACTTCGGCAGCACCTGCAACGACAGGGGCACGACCGCGCGCAGCTCGGCCACGACGGCGAAGAGATCAGCGGCGTCGCCATCGCGCAGCTCGACCTCGACCTCCGTGATCGGCTCGCGCGCGTCGCCGGCCCTGATCTGGCCAATGTCGATCGCGAGCTCGAGCCGCGACGTGCCGAGGCGCAACGGGATGGCGCGGCGCCGGAAGTCGGTCTCGAAGACCGGAAGCAGCCGATCGCCGAGCTGCCCGTCGGAGGCGAGCTCCGGCGGCAGCGCGCCCTCGGGAAGGAGGGAAAGATCGGGCCGCGGGCCCGCGACCGGCGCCTCCCACTCGCCGCGCGAGATCGCGGCATCACCCGCGCGCGGCGCGGTCTTGAGCGTCTGCACGCGGCGTCGCCCAGTCCCGCGGATCCGCAGCACGGCCCCGGCGGCGCGCAGCGCGAAGTCCGCAGTGTCGTGGTAGCTCGAGACGAGGCGACGCACCCGGTCCGGGCCGGCGCGCAGCCGCGCGAGCGCGGTCGAGGCGAGGAAAGCGGGCAGGTCCGCCTCCGCGACGCGAAGCGCCAGTTCGATTTCCCGTTCCTTGCCGCCCGCCGCCATACGCCACCTGCCCAGGAGCGCCCGAGACTATGGGCTCCGTGATGGGAGCGGCAAACCGATGGTGCTAAGAGCTTGACGCCGCTGGACCGGGAGCGCCGTCCTGAACCGGCACCGAACACGAAGCGACACGGAAGGGTCACTGGACTTGCGCGACGATCCCACGGCCGCCCTGCTCGCCGAGGCGCTCGCCACCCTGCCCGCGCGGCGGGCAGGCGCGAGGATCCTGGTCCTCGACGCCACGCGCGCGATCGCCGCGGCCTGCGGCCCGGCCGACGGCCACATCCTGGCGGTCCAGCCTTGGAAGCCGCATTTCGACGCCCTCGTGCAGGCCGGGATCGAGGCGCGACCAGGCCTCGCGGCGGATGACGGCGGCTTCGCCGTCGCGCTGGTCGCGCTCGGGCGCAGCCGCGCGCGCAACCTCGCCCGCATCGCGGAGGCGGTGGCGCGCACCGCGCCGGGTGGCTGGATCGTCGCCGCCGGCGCCAACGAGCTGGGCGCGGCGCGCTACGCGAAGCTTGCCGGGGCGACGCGGACGATGGCGCGCCATCGCGGGCGCGCCTTCCTGCTGTCCCGCGACGCCGCTCCCGGCCGGGAGATCCTGGACGCGTGGCGCGCGGGCGGCTCGGCGCGGCGCCATGACGCCACCGGCCATGTCGCGGCACCGGGCGCCTTCGCCTGGGACAGGATCGATGCCGGCTCGCGCCTGCTCGCCGACGCGCTCCCGGCGGACATCGCCGGCGAGGCGGCCGACCTCGGCGCCGGATGGGGCTTCCTGTCCGCGCGGCTCGCCGCGCGCTGCCCGGGGCTTCGCCGCATCGACCTGCACGAGGCAGACCACGAGGCGCTGGACGCGGCGCGCGCCAACCTCGCGGCGACGACGGCCGCGGCGCGCGTGGAGATCGAGTTCCTGTGGACGGACGTCGCGCGCGGCCGGAATGGGCGGCGCTACGACGCCATCGTCTCGAACCTGCCCTTCCACGACACGCACGGCGCCGATCCGGCGATCGGCGTCGCATTCATCCGCGCCGCGGCGCGCGCGCTGCGACCGCGGGGCCGGTGCTGGCTGGTCGCCAACCGGCGCCTGCCCTACGAGCGCGCGCTGGGCGAGGCCTTCGCGCGCGTCGCGCGGATCGGCGAGGCCGAGGGCTACAAGCTCCTCGAGGTCGCCTCGCCTCAGAACGTCCCCGGGTAGGCGCCGCCGTCGAGGACCACGTTCTGGCCGGTGAAGTAGCTGGCCTGCGCCGAGCACATGAACGCGCAGAACTCGCCGAACTCCTCGGCCGTGCCGTAGCGCCGCGCCGGGTTGTCGAGCTTGCGCTTCTCGAACAGCGCCTGCGCGTCCTCGCCCGTCTTCCTCGCGAGCGCCGCGAAGGTCGAGCGCAGGCGGTCGGTCTCGAACGGCCCGGGCAGGAGGTTGTTGACCGTCACGTTGGCGTGGACGAGCTGGCGCGCGAGGCCCGCGACGAAGCCTGTCAGGCCGGCGCGCGCGCCATTGGACAGCCCGAGATGGGGGATCGGCGCCTTGACCGAGGTCGAGGTGATGTTGACGACGCGCCCGAAGCGGCGCGCGGCCATGCCATCGACCACCGCGCGCATCAGCATGATCGGCGTCACCATGTTGGCGTTCACCGCGTCGTGCCAGTGCTTCTCGTCCCATTCGCGGAAATCGCCCGCGGGCGGGCCGCCGGCATTGTTCACGAGGATGTCCGGCTCCGGCATGGCGGCCAGCGTCGCCTTCCGGCCCTCGGCCGTCGTGATGTCGCAGGCGAGCGTGCGCACCGTCGCGCCGGTGGCGGCGCGGATCTCCGCGGCCGTCGCCTCGAGCGCCTCCGCGCCGCGCGCGAGGATGAGGAGCTCGACGCCCTCGCGCGCGAGCGACATGGCGCAGCCCTTGCCGAGGCCCTTGCTCGCCGCGCAGACGATCGCGCGCCTGCCCCTGATGCCGAGATCCATGATCCTGTTCCTTCCCTGGTGTCAGTCGAAGAGGCCCTTCTCGCGCAGCACCTGCCGCACGAAGGGCAAGGTCACGCCGCGGCCGGCCGCCAGCGCCGCGCGGTCGAGCGCCTCCACGACGGCGCCGAGCGTCGAGAGCCTGCGCTCCACGCGCGCGGCGATGAAATGCACGATCTCGCGGTCCGGCGGGATCTGGCGGTCCGCGAAGAGCTTCGCGAGGACGGCGGCCAGCATCTCGTCGTCGGGCGGCTTGAGCTCGGCCGCCGGCAGCGCCTGCACGCGCGAGCGCAGGTCCGCGAGCGCCACGCCCCAGCGCGAGGCGGGCTCGCGCGCGGTCAGCAGCAGCGTGCCGCCGGCCTGGACGACCAGGTTGTAGGCATGGAACAGCGCGGCCTCGGCGGCGGCGCCCGCCGCGAGCGCGCGGTCGGCGTCCTCGAGGAGCAGCGCAGGCCGCGACAGGCCCGCAAGGCGGTCGAGCGGGGCGTCCAGCGCGATGCGCCCGCCACCGGCGCGCCTCGCCCAGATGCTGGCGAGGTGGGACTTCCCGCTGCCCTCCGGACCATGGACCACGAGGCCGCTGCCCGGCCAGTCCGGCCAGGCGTCGATCCAGACGAGGGCCTCGCGGTTGGGCGGGCCGACCGCGAGGTCCTTGCGTTCGTGGGATCCCGCGCGGGGCGCGAGCGCGAGCGGCAGCTGGCGCGTCATTGCTGGCCGTCGGCGCGCGCCAGCCGGCGTCCCCATTCCCAGAGATAGGCGAAGCCCGAGGCGAGCGTCGTCGCCGCGGCGACGTGCACGAGCACCCAGTCGATCGATGGATGGTCGATCGCGACGCCGAGCCGCGCGAGCACCGCCGCGACGAGCGCGATCTGCACGGCCGTGTTCAGCTTGCTGATCGCGAGCGGGCGCGAATGGAAGTCGCCGAGCATCAGGTAGGCGACCATCGCGCCGCCGATGATCAGGACGTCGCGGAAGACCACGAGCACGACGAGCCAGCCCGGGATGTGGCCGAGCCAGCCGAGCATCAGGTAGGTGGACACGACCAGCGCCTTGTCCGCCAGCGGGTCGAGGAAGGCGCCGAACTGCGTGCGCGCGTCGAAGGTCTTGGCGAACCAGCCATCCACCGCGTCGGTGACGCCGGCGGCCGCGAAAATCCAGAAACAGGCCGTGAAGTTGCCGTCCAGCATCAGCATGATGGCGACGGGAACCGAGAGCAGCCTGGCGAAGGAAAGTATGTTCGGGACGTAGATCACGGCGCTTCCAGACTAGCATTTCCGGGGCTGGACCCCGCCATGCATTGCCTGCAGGCCCGGGCATTGCCAAGGGCTTCTTTTTGGATAAGGTGCGCGCCGGTCGCGGTGGCGAGTCCGGCCCGCGCGCAACCCAAGGGGCGTCCATGGGCAGCAACTCCTCCGCGGGCGGCGGGCCTGGTGGCGACAAGCCGCATATCCTCTACCGCGACGCGGGCGTCGACATCGACGCCGGCGAGGCCCTGGTCGACGCGATCAAGCCCCTGACCCGCGCGACTCGCCGGCGCGGCGCCGATGCCGAGCTGGGCGGCTTCGGGGCGCTCTTCGACCTCAGGGCGGCCGGCTTCAGGGACCCCCTGATCGTCGCCACGACGGACGGCGTCGGGACCAAGCTCAAGATCGCGATCGAGACCGGCCTGCATGACGACGTGGGCGTCGACCTCGTCGCCATGTGCGTCAACGACCTCGTGGTACAGGGCGCCGAGCCGCTGTTCTTCCTCGACTACTACGCGACCGGCAAGCTCTCCGTGGCCCAGGGCCGCGCGGTCATCGCCGGCATCGCGCGCGGCTGCAGCGAGGCAGGCTGCGCGCTGATCGGCGGCGAGACCGCCGAGATGCCGGGCATGTACGCCGAGGGCGACTACGACCTCGCCGGCTTCTCGGTCGGCGCCGTCGAGCGCGGCGCGGTCGTCGACGGGCGCGGCGTCGCCGCGGGGGACGTGGTGCTGGGCCTCTCCTCCTACGGCGTCCACTCCAACGGGTTCTCGCTCGTGCGCCGCATCGCCGCGCATTCCGGCCTGGGCTGGGACGCGCCTGCGCCGTTCGCGCCGGGGCGCAGCCTCGCCGCCGCGCTCATGGTGCCGACGCGCATCTACGTGCGCTCCGCCCTCGCCCTGTGCCGCGCGGGCGCGGTCCGCGCGATGGCCCACATCACCGGCGGCGGGCTGGTCGAGAACGTGCCGCGCGTCATCCCCGGCGACGCCACGGTCGAGATCGACGCCGCGTCCTGGACGCTGCCGCCGGTCTTCGCGTGGCTGATGCGCACCGGCAACGTGCCGGCGGCGGAGATGAGCCGGGTCTTCAACTGCGGCATCGGCATGGTCGCGATCGTGCCCCGCGCGCAGGCCGCCGAGGCCCGCCGGATCCTCGAGGCGGAAGGCGAGGTCGTGCACGAGATCGGCCATGTGCGACAACGCGCGCCGGGCGAGGACGGCTGCATCGTGCGGGGCGCCGACAGGGCCTGGCCGGGCGCATGACGCGCCGCCGCACGGCGATCCTGATCTCCGGGCGAGGCTCCAACATGGAGTCGCTGCTGCGTGCCGCCGCCGATCCCGCGTTTCCGGCGGAGATCGTCGGCGTCGTCTCGAACCGGCCCGACGCCGCCGGCATCGGGCGCGCGCGCGCCCTCGGCGTCCGCGCCGAGGCCATCGACCACCGCGCCTTCGCCGGGCGCGCCGGCTTCGAGGCGGCGCTCGACGCGCGGCTGCGCGCGCTCGGCGCGGATCTCGTCTGCCTCGCGGGCTTCATGCGCCTGCTCACCGCGCCCTTCGTCGAGGCCTGGCGCGACCGCATCCTGAACATCCATCCGTCGCTGCTGCCGTCCTTCCCGGGCCTGGACACGCACGCCCGCGCCATCGCCGCCGGCGCGCGCTTCGCGGGCTGCACCGTCCACGTGGTGCGGCCGGAGATGGACAGCGGGCCGATCATCGCCCAGGCCGCGGTGCCGATCCTGCCCGGAGACGACGAGGCGGCCCTCTCCGCGCGCGTCCTGGCCGCGGAGCACCGCCTCTACCCGATGGCGGTCGCGCTCTACGCGTCGGGCTCGGCCCGCGTCGAGGGCGAGCGCATCGCCTATGGCCGCGGCGTGCGCTTCGCGGAGGTTGCGAGCTTCGGCCCGATGCCAGGCTGACCTTGCCGGAGGCTTGCCTCGCTTGGCTTTTCGGATATAAGCCGTGGCAGCTCCCGAGGCAGGCAACACGAGGAACGACGCCATGGCCAATCCATCCGACAACAACGGCGCCTACCCCCACATGGACACCCATGTCGCGGTCTGGGGCAATTTCTGCACCATCGCGAAGTGGGTGGTGATCGGCTCGGTGGTCTGCCTCGTCCTGATGGCAGCCTTCCTCACCGGCGACCATCGCGGCGCCGTTCCCTGACGCCGCTCGCCCGCGGGCGAGCGCGCAACGAAAAGGCCGCCCCCTCGCGGGGGCGGCCTTTTGCTTCTGGGCGCGGCCCGTCGAGGGGCGAGGCGCTCAGCCGACGACGTCGCAGCCGGCGAAGAAGAACGCGATCTCGATCTGCGCGTTCTCGGCGCTGTCCGAGCCATGCACCGAATTGGCCTCGATCGACTCGGCGAACTCCTTGCGGATGGTACCCGCGGCGGCGTTGGCCGGGTTGGTCGCGCCCATCACCTCGCGGTTGCGCGCGACGGCGTTCTCGCCCTCGAGCACCTGGACGACGACGGGGCCGGAGGTCATGAAGCTGCAGAGCGAGCCGAAGAACGGGCGCTCGCGGTGCACGCCGTAGAACGCCTCGGCCTGCTCGCGCGACATGCGGATGCGGCGCTGGGCTACGATGCGCAGGCCGGCGGCCTCCAGCTTGGTGTTGATCTGTCCGGTCAGGTTGCGGCGCGTGGCGTCGGGCTTGATGATGGAGAACGTGCGTTCGATGGCCATGGCGTCGTTATCCTCGGTTGGAAGGACCGGGCTTATACCGGCCAGCCCCGGCCGACCGCAAGCGCCCCGCCCCGCCTAGCCCGCCTGCTCCCAGGCGCCGCGCTCGCCCTGCCGGAAGTAGCGCACCTCGTGCCCCTCGGCCTTCCAGCGCTTCCAGAGGTCCCGCGTGCCGGCGAGCGCCCCGGGATCGGCGTCGTCGAAGAAGAGGCAGAGCGAAGGCCATGGCCCGAGTTCGGGCGGCTGGACGCCGTCGACGAGCACGAGCATGGTCGCGCCGTTCGGGTTCTCGGCCCGCGTCGCGATCCAGACCGGCTGGTCGGCGGCGAAGCCGTCCTTCGCGGTCCCATGCGGGAGGAAGCCGCGGTCGTCGTAGGTCCAGAGCGCGCTGGCCAGAGCCTCGACGCGCTCGTCGGACCCGGCGACGACGACAGCGCGCTGGCCGCGGGCCAGCACCTTCTCGAGCACGCGCGGCAGCGCCTGCTCGAGGGAGGTGGTCGTCAGCTGGTAGAATCGGATCTCGCTCAGCCGCCCGCCTCCTCGTAGTGCCTCGCCACGAGGCGCTCGAGCAGGCGCACGCCATAGGCCGTCGCGCCCTTCGGCGTGATCGCATGGTCCTTCTTGCTCCATGCCATGCCGGCGATGTCGAGATGGGCCCAGGGCACGCCGTTGACGAAGCGCTGGATGAATACCGCGCCGATCGTGGAGCCGGCGCCGCGGTCCGAGGCGATGTTCTTCACGTCCGCCGCGTCGGAATCGATCATGCGGTCGAAGACGTCGCCGAGCGGCATGCGCCAGAGCTTCTCGCCGGTCGCGCGGCCCGCGGCCTCGAGGCGCGCGGCGAGTTCGTCGTCGTTGGCGAACAGGCCCGCGAACTCGTGGCCGAGCGCGATGATGATCGCGCCGGTCAGGGTCGCGAGGTCGACCATCGCGCGCGGCTTGAAGCGGTCTTGCGTGTACCAGCAGACGTCGGCGAGCACGAGGCGTCCCTCGGCGTCGGTGTTGAGGACCTCGATCGTGCGCCCGGACATCGCCTTCACGATGTCGCCGGGGCGCTGCGCGTTGCCGTCCGGCATGTTCTCGACCAGGCCGACGACGCCTACCGCGTTGACGCGCGCCTTGCGCCCGGCGAGCGCGGCCATGAGGCCGAGCACCGCGCCGGCGCCGGCCATGTCCCACTTCATGTCCTCCATGCCGGGCGCCGGCTTGAGCGAGATGCCGCCGGTATCGAAGGTCACGCCCTTGCCGCAGAAGGCGAGCGGCGCGGCCTTGGGGTCCGCAGCGCCGCGCCACTGCATCACCACCATGCGGGGCGGGCGGGCGCTGCCCTGCGCCACGCCGAGGAGCGCGCCCATGCCGAGCTTCGCCATCTGCTTCTCGTCGAGGACCTCGACCTCGACGCCGAGTCCCTCGAGCGCCTTGCAGCGCTCCGCGAAGCTCTCGGGATAGACGACGTTGGGCGGCTCGGAGACGACGTCGCGCGCCAGGTCGACGCCTTCCGCGATCCTCGCGAGGGGCGCGAAGAGCTTGCGCGCGCCGTTCGCGTCCTCGAGCGCGAAGGACAGCGAGCGCAGGCTCGGCTTGTGGTCCGGCTTCTCGCTGGTGCGGTAGCGGTCGAAGCGGTAGGCCCGCAGCCGCGCGCCGTAGGCGAGGTTCGCGGCGACGACGGGAAGCGCGGGGGTGCCGTCGGACAGCACGTCCACGGCGACCGTCGCCGTGCTCTCCCCGACGCGGTTGAGGTGGGCGAGCAGCGCGCCGCCGATGCGCTGGAGGCGCAGCGACCCGAGATCGGCCGGCTTCCCCAGGCCGAGCAGCACGACGCGGCGGGCGGACACGCCGCGCGGCGAGAGGATGTCGAGCGTCTCGCCCTTGCGGCCGCGGAAGCGACTCGCCGCGAGCGCAGCGGCCAGCATGCCGCGCGTGCGCTTGTCGAGGGCGGCGGCGGCGGCGGTCAGCTTGCGGTCCTCGTGGACGCCAACGACATAGCTGCCCGTGTTCGGCGCCGCCGGCTTGGCGAAAGCGATCTTCATCCTGTTTCCTTCCGTGGATCGAGCATGTCCGGCCGGTGGGACGGCGGGATGGTCGCCAAATCTAGCCGATCCGGGCCGGGTGGGAAGGCCGCAAGCCCCTTCCCGCGACCCACCGCCGGCGCCGGCATGCTATAAGCCCGCCCCGCATGGGCACCCTCGACCGCTACGTCCTCCGGCAGGTCCTGATCGCCACCGCGCTGGTGGCGGCGACCCTGACCTGCGCGATCTGGCTGACGCAGTCGCTGCGCTTCGTCGAGCTGATCGTCAATCGCGGACTGACGATCGGAACGTTCTTCTACCTGACGATGCTGCTGCTCCCGAGCTTCCTGTGGCTGCTGCTGCCGATCTCGCTCTTCGCAGCCGTCCTGTTCACCTACCTGCGCCTGACGACGGACAGCGAGCTCGTCGTGATGCGCTCCTTCGGGCGCTCGCCGCTGCAGCTCGCGATGCCCGGCCTGGTGCTCGCCGGCATCGTGTCGGCCGCCTGCTACGCGCTTGCCTTCTACTTCCTCCCCATCGCCTACCGCGACTTCAAGGACCTCGAGTTCACCGTGCGGAACGACTTCGCGGGGCTCATGCTGCGCGAGGGATCCTTCAACCCGATCGCCCCCGGCATGACCGTCTACGTCCGGTCCCGCGAAGCCTCGGGCGACCTGGTCGGGATATTGCTGCACGACAACCGCAAGGCCGACGCGCCCGTCACCATGGTGGCCGAGCGCGGCCGGCTCGCGATCGCCGATGGCGGGCCGCGCGTCGTCCTGGTGTCCGGCAACCGGCAGGAGCTCGAGCGCGCCACGGGCCGCGTGCGGATCCTGTACTTCGACCGCTACAGCGTCGACATCGGGAAGATCGGCGAGCGGACGGCGGATCGCTGGCGCGAGCCGCGCGAGCGCTTCATGCACGAGCTCTTCGGCAGCGCGCGCGACGACACCGACCGCCAGAACCGGGGGAGGCTGCGCGCCGAGGGGCACAACCGCCTGGTCGCCCCGCTCCTCCCCGTCTCGATGACCCTCGTGGCGATCGCGGCCCTGCTGGCAGGCGACCACAACCGGCGCGGCCAGAACAGCCGCGTCCTCGCGGCGGTCGTGCTCGCCGCCCTGCTCCAGGCCAGCAACCTGTCGATGCAGGACGTGGTCACCAAGTGGCCGGCAGCGGTGCCGCTGCTCTACGCGAACGGCCTGCTGCCCATGCTGCTCGCAGGCTGGTGGCTGTCCCGCGGCACGCCGGCCTGGGTCTCGCGGCTCTCCGCCCTGGCCGCGGTCCCGCGGCGCGCGGCCGCCTGAGGAGGAGCCGCCATGGCAGGCACGCTCGGCCTCTACGTCTCCCGCCTCTTCGCCGGCTGGCTGCTCGCGGTCTTTGCCGCGCTTTCGGCCATCGTCTACCTGCTGGACTCGATCGAGCTGATACGGCGCACGCAGCGCCTCGACGCGCCGCTTCTCCTGCTGCTCAAGCTCTCGGCGCTGAAGCTGCCGCACCTGCTGATGGAGCTCTTCCCCTTCGCCGTCCTCTTCGCCGCGATGCTGTGCTTCTGGAGGCTCGCGCGCAGCCATGAGCTGACGGTGATCCGCGCGGCCGGCGTCTCCGTCTGGCAGTTCCTGCTGCCGGTCCTGCTGCTCGCCCTCGTCGTCGGCGTCCTCAGGGTCGGCGCGCTCAACCCCCTCGCCGCGGCGCTCTACGCCCGCCACGAGGTCCTCGAATCCGAGATCTTCCGAGGCCGCGCGAGCAGCATCGCGCAGGCGCAGAATGGATTCTGGCTGCGCCAGGCCGGCGCGGAGGGCAACGCCGTCATCCATGCGCTGCGCGTCGCCTCCGACCGCATGGAGCTGTTCGACGTCGTCATCTGGAGCTTCGCCCGCCCGAGGCCGGACGGCGAGCAGGGCGACCGCTTCGTCGGCCGCATCGACGCGCGAACCGCCCGGCTCGAGCCGGGCGCCTGGGTGCTGACCGACGCCTCAGTCGCGCGCGCCGACGCCTCGCCGCAGGTGGAGCCTCTCATGCGGATCCCGACCGACATGACGATCGAGCAGATCCAGGATGCCTTCGCCGCCCCCGAGACGATCTCGTTCTGGGACCTGCCGGCCTTCGTGCGCACGCTGGAGGCGGCGGGATTCACGGCGCGCCGGCACCTGCTCCACCTCCACAGGCTGATCGCGAGCCCGCTCCTGCTCGCGGCGATGATCCTGATCGCGGCGACGGTGAGCCTGAGGCCGCCGCGCCGCGGCGGGGCGGCGGCCATGAGCGTCCTCGGCCTCGTGGCGGGGTTCGTCCTCTACTTCAGCTCGAACCTCGTGGCCGCTCTGGGGCTGAGCCAGGCGATCCCGATCCATCTCGCCGCATGGGCCCCGGCGGCGGTCACCACCCTGCTCGGCGTCGCCCTGCTCCTCCACCAGGAGGACGGGTGATGCCGCGCGTTGATGCCGGCGGCGCGCTGCCCTAAGAAGGCGACATGAGAACCGTCCCCGCCCTCCTGGCCGCCCTGTTCCTCGCCTGCGCGCCCGCCGCCTGGGGGCAGCAGCGGATCGTCGCCGTGGTGAACGACGAGATCATCTCCGCGCACGACGTCGAGACGCGGTCGGTCCTGACGATGGTCACGGCCGGCATCGGCAACAACCCGGACATCCGCAAGCGCATCGCGCCGCAGGTCCTGCGCGCACTGATCGACGAGCGCATCCAACTCCAGGAGGCCAGGCGGTCCGGGGTCACCGTGACCGACAAGGACGTCGCGGACGCCATCGACCGGATCGAGCGCAACAACCGGATGCGCAGCGGGGACCTCGAGAAGGCGCTGGCGCAGGCGGGCGTGTCGATCCCGGCGCTCCAGGCACAGATCCGCGCCCTTATCTCCTGGCAGAAGCTCGTCAGCCGCAAGCTCAGGCCGCAGGTCCAGATCAGCGAGGACGAGGTCACGGAGAAGCTCGACGCGCTGAAGGCGCGCCAGGGCTCGCCCGAGCACCTCATCTCCGAGATCTTCCTGCCGCTCGACAACCCGGACCAGGAGGAGGAGGTCCGGACGACCGCCCTCAACCTCATCCAGCAGATGCAGCGCGGGACGAACTTCGCCGCGATCGCCCAGCAATTCTCCAAGAGCGCCTCTGCTGCCACGGGCGGCGACATAGGCTGGGTGCAGGACGGCCAGCTCGAGCCCGAGCTCGAGGCCGCCATCAAGGACATCCGCCCCGGCGAGGTCTCGGTGCCGGTCCGCACCGCGAGCGGCTTCTACGTCCTCGGCCTGCGCGGCCGTCGCGCCGTCGCGCAGGCCTCGCCCGACGAGGCGATCGTCCTCCTCACCCAGCTGGTCATCCAGGCGCGCACGCCGGACGAGTTCCGCGCCGCCGAGCAGCTCGCGGGCGAGCTGCGCGGGTCCGTCAACGGCTGCGACGAGCTCGCCCAGGTCGCGAAGGAGATGCGCGTCGCGCCGCCGACCGAGCCGCAGCGGCTGCGCGTCGGCGACATCAACCCCGCCGTCCGCGAAAAGGTCCGCGGCCTCAAGGCTGGCGAGCCCTCGGCGCACCTCCGCGCGGGCAACTCCGTCGTCGTGCTCATGGCGTGCAGCCGCGAGGAACCGCCCTCGGGCCTTCCTTCGCGCGAGGACGTGGAGGAGACCATCATGCGCCAGCGCCTCGACCTGCTGTCGCGCCGCTACCTGCGCGACCTGCGCCGCCTAGCCTTCGTCGACATCCGCGCTTGAGCTCTGGGACGCAGCGCGCGGCGCTCGCCGCCGACGGGCTGCCTCCACTGCGCAGCGTGGTCGAGCGCGACGGCCTCCTCGCCCGCAAGTCCCTCGGCCAGCATTTCCTCTTCGACCTGAACCTTACGGGACGCATCGCCGCGGCGGCTGGCGAGCTCTCGGCGGGCACGACGATCGAGGTCGGGCCGGGACCCGGCGGCCTGACGCGCGCCCTGCTGTCCCATGGCGCGCGCGCCGTCGTCGCCGTCGAGCGCGACAGGCGCTTCCTTTCGGCGCTGGACGAGATCGCGGGGCGATATCCGGGCCGCCTCGCCGTGCTCGAGGCCGACGCCCTCGACGTCGACGCGCACGCGATCGGCGAGGCACCGCGGCGCATCGTGGCGAACCTTCCCTACAATGTCGGGACCAGGCTGCTGCTCGAATGGCTCGCCCGGCCCGAGGCCTTCGAGTCGGTGACCGTGATGCTCCAGAAGGAGGTCGTCGAGCGCATCGTCGCCGCGCCGGGCAGCGAGGCCTATGGGCGCCTCGCCGTGGCGGCGCAATGGCGCTGGAACCCGCGGCGCCTCTTCGAGGTCCCCGCCTCCGCCTTTGTCCCGCCGCCGCGCGTCGCGTCGGCCGTGGTGCGCAT
>Ga0169931_10006638_pt1 | contig 17356 bp, 17 predicted proteins | sample Kivu_15m_20L_FD_129675 | JGI IMG/M metagenome (GOLD analysis project Ga0169931, IMG submission 129675) | Freshwater microbial communities from Lake Kivu, Western Province, Rwanda to study Microbial Dark Matter (Phase II) - Kivu_15m_20L... | ecosystem: Environmental > Aquatic > Freshwater > Lake...
AACGGCACCGAGCGAATCAACGGCACCGAGCGAATCAACGGCACCGAGCGAATCAACGGCACCGAGCCGTAGCCTTCATCGGCAATGTTGCGCATCGTTCTGCCGAAGGGCTCCCTCGAAAACGCCACGTTCGCCCTCTTCGATGCGGCGGACCTCACGGTGAAGCGCTCGTCGCAAGTCGACTACCGCGCCTCGATCGCCGACCCGCGGGTCGGGGAAGTGCGCATCCTGCGCCCGCAGGAGATCCCCATGTACGTCGCCGAGGGTCTGTTCGACGTCGGCATCACCGGCCGCGACTGGATCGAAGAGACCGCGTCGACGGTCGAGTCACTTGGCACGCTCAACTATTCGAAGGCGACGAGCGATCCCGTGCGCATCGTCGTCGCCGTGGCCAACGATGCGCCGTACCGCTCGGTGGCCGATCTGCCGTCGGGGGTGCGCGTCACGACGGAGTACCCGAATCTCACGCGCCGGTACTTTTCCGATCGCGGCATCGCCGCCGATGTCCGACTCTCGTACGGTGCGAGCGAGGCGAAGATTCCCGACATCGCCGATTGCGTCGTCGACCTCACCGAGACCGGACGCGCCCTGCGCGCTGCGGGACTGCGAATCATCGACACGATCCTCACGAGCCACACCGAATTCATCGCCAACCCCGCATCGGCGTCGGATCCGGCCAAGCGTCATGCGATGGTGCAGTTGCTCACCCTGCTCAACGGTTCGCTCGAAGCGCGCGGCAAGGTGCTCGTGAAGTTGAACGTCAGCGACGCGAACTACGAGAAGGTTCTCGCGGTGCTACCCGCGGCGAAGTCACCGACCGTGTCGAAGCTCGCCTCCGGCGACTGGGCCGTCGAGTCGGTCGTGGCCAAGAGCACGGTGAACACGGTGATTCCCGCGCTGAAAGATGCCGGCGCGACGGACATCCTCGAACTTCCGATCTCGAAGATCATTCCCTGACGATCGCACCGCGTCGGGGCGCGAGCCTACGAGCGCGAGAACTGCACGAACACCATGCGGATGTTCGCGAGTGCGTCGCGCATCGTCGGGGCCTCGTCGCCCAGGCGATCGCCGAGGGTTTCCACCAGTGCACCGAGGGCATCGATGGCCAGTGACGCGTCGGGGAGTCGCGGGGGCTGCGCCGACAGGTGGATCGCGGCGAGTTCGTACAACCCCATTGCGTGGTTGAGAACCACTACCTGGGCCGGCACTTCGGCGATGCGGCGACGGGCCTCTTCGAGGGCCTGCTGCGCCTCGTCGAGTGCCGTGGAGTCCCCGTCGTTCAGCGACGAATCGCGAAGCGGGGAGTCGGCGCTCACGGCGGTACACTCTATGACTCACGGCATCGGCGGTTGAACGTCGTTGCCGCGGCAAAGTGATCGCGTTGCGCAAGCAACACTTTCCACCTCGCCACGACAATCCGACGGGATCGATTTGATGCCCGCGGTGAGTGCGCCGGGTCCGTGCCGCCGACGCCATGCGTCGTGCGTCGGGTCGGTGCAAGCACCCGGCGTTTTCCGGCTCCGTTGTCAGCATCACAACTTCGACACGGGAGGCCCAGCCGCTTGTACAGCAGTGACCAGTCATAGCACCGACACCGAATGAGCCGCGCTACAACGAGCGGATTCGCGTTCGCGAAGTCCGCCTCGTCGATGCCGACGGCAGCCAGGTGGGCATCGTTCCCATCGAAGAGGCAATGTCGCGGGCGCGAGCAGCAGAGATGGATCTCGTCGAAGTTGCAGCCCAGGCAAATCCGCCGGTGTGCCGAATCATGGACTACGGGAAGTTCCGCTACGAGGAAGCCCAGCGCCTGAAGGAATCGCGCAAGAAGACAGTTCAGATCACGACCAAGGAAGTGAAGTTCCGGCCGAAAATCGGCAAGGGCGACTTCGATACCAAGGTGAGGCACATGAAGGAGTTCCTCGAAGAGGGGCACAAGGTGAAGGTGACGCTCCAATTCCGGGGTCGCGAACTCGCGCATCCGGAACTCGGAGCGAAGATCCTCGACGGCGTTCTCGCGCAGTTGGATGGAGTGGCCAAGGTGGACACCCACGCCCGACTCGACGGACGCAACATGACGATGGTCCTGTCACCGGACAAGAAGTCGAAATCGACGGCCGGCAGTACGCCATCGCAGCCGCGGAACAACTCCGCCGCTGCGGCGCCGACCGACACGAACTCCGCCGGATCACCGCTCCAGACACCATCGCTTCAGACACCATCGCTTCAGACACCATCGCTTCAGACACCATCGCTTCAGACACCGCCACAACAGAGTTGACACAAAGGAGACAGGCAATGCCGAAGATGAAGACATCAAAGACAGCAAAGAAGCGCTTCCGCAAGACGGGGAAGGGCAAGCTGCGCCGTCAGCAGGCAATGCGTCAGCACCTGTTCGAGAACAAACCCTCGTCGCGCACCCGTCGTCTCGACGGCACCGTCGACGTGCATCCCGGCGACGCGCGAAAGATCAAGCGACTCCTCGCCGAGCGCTGAGCCGAACCGCACCCACGACCATCTGACCGAACGATCACAAAGGAGATACCACCATGGCACGCGTCAAGCGAGGAGTTCATGCGCGCAAGAAGCATCGCGCAATCATGGAAAAGGCGAAGGGTTACTACGGTGACCGCAGCCGCACGTTCCGTTCCGCCAACGAAGCCGTCCTGCACGCCGGCCAGTACGCATTCCGCGACCGCCGCGCCAAGAAGGGCGAGTTCCGCAGCCTGTGGATCCAGCGCATCAACGCCGGTTGCCGCCAGCACGACCTGTCGTATAGCCGCTTCATCGCGGGTCTCGACAAGGCGGGCATCGCCGTCGACCGCAAGGTTCTTGCCGATCTCGCGGTGAATGACGCCGCGACGTTCGCCAAGCTCGTCGCGACGGCCAAGGCAGCACTCGTCTGAACGGCGACACGCTGGGGTTCACTCACCCGCGTGTCCAGCAACTGCGTCGTCTCGCTGCGCGACGTGACGCACGCGTTGCCGACGGTGCGTTCATCGTCGAGGGCGCCACGCTCATCGAAGAGGCGGTTCGTGCCCGTTGGGACGTGCTCGCCGTCTTCGCCGACCACGAGGCCCCCGAACTCGACGTCCCGACGCCGGATTCGTTCCGGCTCGCGCGGGGTGTTCTCGAGCGTGTGTCGACGACCCAGAGTCCCCAGCCGCACATCGCCATCGTCGGGCGTCGTCTCGCATCGCCGGCCCGCCTGGCCGAACCCGGTGACCACCTCGTCGTATATCTCGATGCGGTGAGCGATCCCGGGAATGTCGGCACGGTGCTGCGCAGTGCCGAAGCCATGGGTGCGGCATTCGTCGTACTCGGTGCTGGCAGCGTCGATCCTTTCAATCCGAAGGTCGTGCGCGCATCAGCCGGTGCGCTGTTCTGCGTTCCCGTCGTCGAAGTCGAGAATCTCTCCGTTCTCGTCGACGCGGGCTATCGCACGGTCGGTACCTCGTCGCATCCCGACTCACGTGCCGTGCCCCTCGAGCAACTCGACGTCGCCGGTCGGCTGGCCATCGTCATGGGCAACGAAAGCCACGGCGTCACGGCCGCAGCCGGCGCGCTCGTGCGCGAATGGACCTACGTTCCGCACGTGGGGCGGGCCGAGAGCCTCAACGTCGCCATGGCGACGACGATCATCTGCTACGACGTCGCGCGACGTCGTGCGACGTCACTCAACTAACCTTTCCACGACATGTCCGCAGCGTCGCAGCATCTTGCCCGCGTCGAAGCGGCCCTCGCGGTGGCGCGCAACGCACTTCAGGCGGCCACCGACGTCGACAGCCTGCGCCGCACGGCCAACGAGCACACCGGCAAGGCATCCGAACTCGCCAAGTTGAAGGCGTCGATCGGGTCGATCGCCGACGTCGAAGCGAAACGAGCGGTCGGTCGGGCGATCAACGAGGCGATGCAGGAGCTCGATGCCCTCGTCCACGCGCGGATCGCCCACGTGGAGAGCGCCGATCTTGATGCCCGCATGCGTACCGAGGCAATCGATCTCACCGAGCATCTCGGTGCACGGCGCCGCGGCCACGCCCACATCGTCACCCAGGCGTGGGAGCGGCTCGAGGATGTTTTCGTCGGCATGGGGTTCCGCGTCGCCGAGGGTCCCGAGGTCGAGACCGACTTCTTCAACTTCACCGCACTGAACATGCCGCCGTCGCACCCCGCGCGCAGCAACTTTGACACCCTCTTCGTCGATCACGGTGAGCCGGAGTCCGCACTGCTGCGCACGCACACGTCGCCGGTGCAGATTCGCGTCATGCGCGAATGGGGTCTGCCGATTTACGCGGTGATGCCGGGACGCGTGTTCCGCCGCGACACACCCGACGCAACCCACATGCCGGTGTTCCACCAGATCGAAGGTCTCGTCATCGACAAGGGAATCACCTTTGCGCACCTCGCCGGAACCATCGAGTCGTTCACGAAGGCGTTCTTCGGCTCCGATTTCACGAGCCGTCTGCGCCCGTCGTACTTCCCGTTCACCGAACCGAGCGCCGAGTTCGACATCCGTCGTGCCGACGGCCGGTGGATCGAGCTCGGTGGGTGCGGAATGGTCCACCCGAACGTGCTGCGTGCCGGTGGAGTTGATCCCGACGAGTACACGGGTTTTGCCTTCGGATTCGGCATCGACCGCATGGCCAAGGAGCGCCATGCCGTCGCCGACCTGCGCGACATGTACGCCAACGACCTGCGCTTCGTGCGCCAGTTCTAGGTGGTGTCGACGTGAAGATCGTTCGTTCGTGGCTCGAGGACTTCGCTCGTTTCTCCGCAGTTGCCTCCGACGATGAGATCGCCGACGCACTCACGGCGCTCGGGTTGTCGGTCGAATCCGTCGACGTCGTCGGCGCGAGCGTGCCGGGCGTCGTCGCCGCGCGCGTCGTGCGCACCGAGCGCCATCCCGACGCAGCAAAGGTGCACCGCGTGTGGGTTGATACCGGTGACGGCGCCGAGCGTCACGTCTGGTGCGGTGCGTTCAACATGACGGCGGGGGACCTCGTTCCGCTCGCCACCCTCGGAACGACGATGCCCGACGGCCGCCACATCGAACGACGGGCAATCCTCGGGATCGAGTCGGAGGGCATGCTCTGTTCGGCCGACGAACTCGGATTGTCGAGCGATGCCTCGGGCATCCTCATCCTCGATCCTGCAGTGGCACCCGGAACCCCGTTGTCCGACATCGTCGGAGGACCAGAGACGGTGCTCGATCTCGACGTGACGCGCAACCGCCCCGATTGTCTCGGTCACCTGGGCGTCGCCCGCGACCTCGCCGCGCACTACGCGCTGCGCCTCGGCGAGCCGCGCACCGACGGCGTCCGTCGCGGACCCAAGCGCACCCTGCCGGTGAAGATCGTCGACGCCGATCTGTGCGGACGCTTTTCGCTCACCGTCATGTCGGGCATCACCGTCGGTCCGTCACCGGCGCACCACGCGCGACGACTCGCCGCGGCGGGAATGCGCTCGATCAACAACGTCGTCGATGCATCGAACCTCGTCATGCTCGAGCTCAACCAACCGAACCACGCGTACGACGCCGACATCGTCGGCAAGGGCATGCGCATCCGCCGCGCCCGCGACGCCGAAACGCTCGTCACACTCGACGGCGCAACACGTCATCTCGTGCAAGATGATCTCCTCATTTGCGATGCGCAGGATCGGGCGATCGGTCTGGCGGGGATCATGGGTGGTCGCGACGGCGAGGTGCGCGACTCGACGACGACGATCGCCCTCGAGATTGCATGGTTCGACCCCGCAGCCGTCCGCGCGACGAGTCAGCGACTTGCGTTGCGCAGCGAGGCGTCGTCACGTTTCGAACGTGGTGTCGACCCCCTGGGCATCGAACGTGCCGTCGGTCGTTTCGCCGCGCTGTTGCGCGAAACGTGCCCGCAACTCGTCGTGCACGCCGGTGGGGCCGATGTTCGCACCGTTGCGCTGCCCAAGGCGGCGACGATGAATCTGCGGCTCTCCGAGGTGCAGCGCGTGCTCGGCACGGCGGTGACGGCCCGCACGGCAACGGCACTGCTCGAGCGGATCGGTTTCGACGTGCGCTCCACGCCGGCGAAGGCAGCGTCGCGCGCACCATCGCCCAAATCGACGAGGACGGGCACCGTCCTGCGCGTGAAGGCCCCGTCGTGGCGTCACGACTGCACCGCCGAGATCGATCTCATCGAGGAGCTTGCCCGACACATCGGCTACGACGCACTGGGCAAGCGCGTGTCGCAGTCGACGCAGCCGGGAGGGTTGTCGCCCGTGCAGAAGCGGCGTCGCGCCCTGCGTGACGTCGTCATGTCGCTCGGCTGTGACGAAGCGATGCCGTCACCCTTCCTTGCCCCCGGTGACCACGAAGCCGCCGGCATCGACGTCGGTGGTGGAGTCGTCTCGCTCACCAATCCACTCGTCGCCGAAGAGAGCATCCTGCGCGTGTCGTTGCGGCCCGGGCTGTTGCGTGCAATTCACTTCAACCAGTCGCATCGCGCCGCCGACATCGCCATGTTCGAACTCGGTCACGTGTATCCCACCGGGTCGGGCGAGTTGCCCGACGAGTACGAGTCGTTGTGTCTCGTTGCCGCAGGTGCCGATGCCACGCGTGCAATGCAATGGTGGACCGAGATTTCGGCGCTGCTCGGCGTCGGTGCACAAGTCGATCAGTCGCGCCCGCCGGCGGGGTTCCACCCGTCGCGCTCGGCGTCGCTCACCCGCGGACCGCTCGTCGTCGGTGCCGTCGGTGAGATCGACCCGCGCGTCCTGCGCCAACTCGGCATCGACGGTCGCGTTGCCTGTCTCGAGCTGAATGCCTCGGGGCTCCTCGCCGAGATTCCCGCTCCCGGCGCCGCAAAGCCGGTCAGTCGGTTCCCGGCGAGTGACTTCGACCTCGCGTTCAGCGTGCCGTCTGGCGTGACGGCGCAGCAGGTTCTGCGCGCACTGCGCACTGCCGGTGCGGCTCTCGTCGAAGATGTACGACTCTTCGACGTGTACCGCAGCGAACCGTCGGCGCCCTCGCGCAGCCTCGCATTCACCGTGCGGTTGCGGGCCCCCGACCGCACCCTCACCGATGACGACGTTGCCGGTGTGCGGGACAGGTGTATGGCCGCGGCGACGAAGCTCGGTGCGTCCTTGCGCACGGCCTGAGCCGCACTCCACCGACTGCTCCGCAACACGCTAGAAACAGGCGTGGAAATCTCCGTCGCGCGACGGGATGGGGGAGGGTGGCGATGGCCGAGTACGTGAAGAAGGCGACGCGCAAGGGTCGCCACGGAGCCGACGTCGAGTTGACCCAACGTGTACGCGACCTGCTCTCGCGGGTGGAAAACGGCGGCGATGCCGCGGTACGCGAGATGTCCCGCGAGTTCGACTCGTGGGAGCGCGAATCATTCCGACTCTCCGACGCCGAGATCGAGCGCATCGTTGCATCGGTCGATCGCACGACGATCGCCGACATCGAGTTCGCCCAGACCCAGATCCGTAACTTCGCGCGCCACCAACTCGCCTCGATGCATCCCGTCGAGGTCGAAACACTTCCCGGCGTGACGCTCGGGCACAAGCACATTCCCGTCTCCGCGGTCGGTGCGTACGTGCCGGGTGGCCGCTACCCGATGGTTGCATCCGCGCACATGAGTGTGCTCACCGCCAAAGTGGCCGGTGTGCCGCGCGTAGCGGCATGCACGCCACCGATCAACGGCGAACTGCCCGCCGAGACGATCGCAGCGATGGCGCTCGCCGGCGCAGACGAGATCTACGTACTCGGCGGCGTGCAGGCCGTCGCGGCCATGGCGATCGGCACCGACGCCATCGCGCCCGTCGACATGATCGTCGGGCCGGGCAACGCCCTCGTCGCCGAGGCGAAGCGACAGTTGTACGGGCGCGTCGGAATCGACCTGCCGGCCGGGCCGACGGAGACGCTGCTCATCGCCGACGACACCGTCGACGGCGAGATGTGCGCCGTCGACCTGCTCGGTCAGGCCGAGCACGGTCCGAGTTCGCCCGCGATCCTCGTCACGAACTCCCGGACCCTCGCCGATGCGACCATCGCCGCAGTTGCCGAGCAACTGAAGACTCTGCCGACGAGTGACATCGCATCGCAGTCATGGGCCGACTACGGCCAGGTCATCGTGTGTCGCGACCATCGCGAGATGCTCGACGTGGCCAACGAACTTGCTTTCGAGCACGTTCAGGTGATGACGACGAACGACGACTACTTCCTCGAGAACATGACGAACTACGGTGCGTTGTTCCTCGGTCCGATGACGAACGTTTCGTACGGCGACAAGGTGATCGGTACCAATCACACGTTGCCGACGCAGGGTGCGGCGCGGTACACGGGCGGCTTGTGGGTCGGCAAGTTCCTGAAGACGGTGACGTACCAGCGAGTGACGAACGCCGCGTCATCGGCCATGATCGGTGAGTACTGCTCGCGACTCTGCGCCATCGAGCGTTTCTGGGGACACAAGGCTCAAGCCGACCTGCGCGTCGAGCGCTACGGCGCGGCGGTGCGCTGATGCGACCACTCGCCGTCGTCACGGGGGCGAGCGGTGGTATCGGATCGGCGATTGCGCGCCGACTTGCAGCGGGGGAACACGACGTCGTCGTCGGCTACGGCTCACGGCGTGATCGTGCCGACGAAGTCGTTGCATCGCTCGGAACGGGTGACCACGTTGCCTGCGCAGTCGACGTCACCGATGCCGCGTCGCTGGCGTCACTGGCGGCTCTCGTTGCGGCGCGCGGCAACTCACTCGCCGTACTCGTCAACTGCGTGGGCGTGACCCGGGCCGTTCCCCATGCCGACCTCGACGGTCTGGATGACGGTCTCTTCGATGCGATCATGGCGACGAACGTGCGCGGCGTGTTTGCCACGGTGCGTGCCCTTGCCCCTGCCCTGCGCGCAGCACGGGGATGTGTCGTCTCGATTTCGTCCGTCGCCGGCGTGACTGGTCTCGGTTCGAACGTCGCGTACTGCGCCTCGAAGGCGGCCGTCGATTCGATGACCCGGTCGCTCGGTCGGGCACTTGCCCCCGATGTGCGGATGGTGTCGGTGTCGCCCGGATGGGTGCTCGGGGAGTATTCGGCAAAAGTTCCCGCCGAGCTGCTCGATGCCCAGCTCGCCCAGACGCCTCTCGGCAGATTCGCCACTGCCGCAGATGTCGCCGAAGCCGTGTGGGCCGCGGTCGCGCTGCTTCCCCTCACCACCGGCGCCATCCTCCCCGTGGATGGAGGCAGACCTTTGGGTCGCGCGTAGCGCGACCCAAAGGTCTCATCGATACAGCCCGTTCGGCGCGCGTAGCGCGACCCAAAGGTCTCATCGATACAGCCCGTTCGGCGCGCGTAGCGCGACCCCCCTTTCCGAGGTGCATCGCTGAATAATCATGCATCTCCCTGTATGATCGAAATGTGGGTCATTCAGGATCGGTCCGGGTCGGCGTTCTCGGCGCATCGGGCTTCGTTGGCGTCGAGTTGCTGCGGCTCATCGCCCAGCACCCGCGCATGGAGCTCATCTACGCGACGGGGGACAGCCAAGCGGGAACCCTTGCATCATCGTTGTATCCGTCGCTCGCTTCGGCGTACCCGGCGCTCGTGTTCGAAGAGTTCGATCTCGCCCGTGCAGGTGAGTGCGACGTCGTTTTTCTTGCGTTGCCGCACGAAGCATCATTGGCACTCGTACCGCAACTCATCGATCACGTTCGTCTCGTCGTCGACTTGTCGGCTGCGTACCGCCTGAAGGACGCCGCCGCATATCCGCGGTGGTACGGCTTCACGCACGATCAGCCCGAGTTGTTGCGCGAGGCGGTCTACGGACTACCCGAGTTGTACCGCGAGGAGTTGCGCGACACCCGACTCATCGCCACGCCGGGCTGCTACGTCACCGCTGCGAGCATGGCCATTGCGCCACTCGTACGAGCCGGCATCATCGAACCGACACGGGTGATCGTCGATGCGGCGTCGGGAGTGAGTGGCGCCGGTCGCGCACCGAAGTCGAATACCACGTTCTGTGCCGTCGACGAGGACGTCGTTGCCTACGGTTTGCTCGATCATCGTCACACCCCGGAGATCGAACAGGTGAGCGGTGCACAGGTGCTCTTCACTCCGCATCTCGTGCCGATGAACCGCGGCATCTTGGCCACGTGTTATGCAACTCCGGCGGCAGGTGCATCACCGACCTCGCAGTCGGTATTGGCCGCGCTCGCCAAGGCGTATACGGGAGAGCCGTTTGTCGTCGTGCGACCGTCCCCGCCGTCGACGAAGGCAACGATGGGCACGAATGCGGTGCACCTGTCGGCGCGGTACGACGACCGCACGCACACCGTCATCGTGCTCGCCGCACTCGACAACCTCACCAAGGGTGCCGCCGGTGGGGCCGTCCAGGCGACGAACGTTGCGCTCGGTTTCCCCGAAACCGACGGTTTGTCGCGGGTGGGGCTCTACCCGTGAGCGCTCTACCCACGAATCCCGTGGCTTCTGGCATCGATCGCGCTCAGCGTGCCGACGTGCTCATCGAGGCCCTGCCGTATCTGCGGCGGTTCGCCGGTGGGGTCGTCGTCATCAAGTACGGCGGCAACGCGTTGGCGGGTGGCGACGAGTCGAGCGCCCTCGCCTCGTTCGCCCGTGACGTCGCGCTGTTGCAGGCCGTCGGTCTGCGCCCCGTCGTCGTCCACGGGGGCGGTCCCCAGATCAACGCTCTGCTCGAACGGCTGGGCAAGGTGCCGCAGTTCCACGAGGGACTGCGCGTCACCGACGCAGAGACGATGGAAGTGGTGGGCATGGTGTTGCTCGGACAGGTGAATCCGCGGATCGTCAGTGCAATCAACGTGAACGGCGGCCGGGCCGCCGGCGTGTCGGGCCAGGACATGGAGTTGCTCCTGGTGCGCCAGCGCGACCCGCAACTCGGCTTCGTCGGGGAGATCGTGTCGGTGCAGCCGAAGGTGATCACCGACATGCTCGACGACGGCGTGGTTCCCGTCATTGCCACCGTCGGTGTCGATGCGCACGGCGACGCCTACAACGTCAACGCCGACACCGCCGCGAGCGCGATTGCCGTCGCCCTCGGTGCAATGAAAATCCTCTTTCTCACCGACGTCGTCGGGGTGCTGCTCGACCGCAACGATCCGGGGTCACTCGTTGGCCGCCTGACACCCGTCGAGATCGACGCGCTGACGAAACGTGGTGTCATCGCCGGGGGAATGATCCCGAAGCTCGCGAGTTGCATCGACGCGGTGAACGGTGGCGTTGCCGCCGCGCACATCCTCGATGGTCGCGTCGATCACGCGGTATTGCTCGAGTTGCTCACCGACGAGGGCGTCGGAACGATGGTGGTCGCCGACCCCGCCTCACGGGGACCGTCGTGACGAACCATCGTTTTCTCGACGCACCCGAGGTGCGCGACGTCGTCACCGATCACTGTCCGTTCCTCCCGGTGTTCGGTGCCCCCGCCGTCATGTTCGTGCGCGGCGAGGGGACGCAGCTGTGGGATGTCGACGGAAAGCGGTACCTCGATTTCCTCTCCGGCATCGCCGTTACGTCGCTCGGTCATGCCCATCCGGGCGTCGCCCGCGCGATCGCCGACCAGGCGCAACGTCTCCTGCACGTGAGCAACTTCTTTGCCAACCCGGTCGCCGCACGCGCCGCCGTCATGGTCGACGAACTGCTCGGCGGCGGGGGACAGGTGTTCTTCTGCAATTCGGGTGCCGAGGCCAACGAGGCGGCGATCAAACTCGCCCGCAAGTTCGGCGGGCGCTCGCGACACCGGGTCGTGTCGATGCTCGGGTCGTTCCATGGACGCACATTGGCGGCACTCGCCGCAACCGGTCAGCCGGCCAAGCACGAACCGTTCCAACCGATGCCCGAGGGCTTCGCCCACGTGCCGTTCGGTGACATCGACGCACTCGACCGTGCCGTCGATGCATCGGTTGCTGCGGTGCTCCTCGAGTGCGTGCAGGGCGAAGGTGGCGTCATCGTCGCCGATGATGACTATCTGCGCGCTGCGCGCCGACTGTGCACCGAACGCGGTGCGCTGCTCGTCATCGACGAGGTGCAAACGGGTTTTGCGCGCACCGGCGCATGGTTCGCCTTCCAGCACGCCGGCATCGAACCCGACGCCGTCACGCTCGCCAAGGCAATGGGTAACGGCGTTCCCGTCGGCGCCTTGTGGGCACGGCGCGAGGTCGGCGCCGTGTTCGCTCCCGGCGACCACGGCAGCACCTACAGCGGTACGGCACTCGCGACGTCGGCGGTCATCGCCGTCATCGAGGCGATGCGCGAGTTGAACGCGCCGCAGCGGGCCCGCGACATGGGTGCATTGCTCACCGATCGTCTGCGCCGTGTGCCCGGAGTCGTCCACGTGCGCGGACGGGGGCTCCTGCTCGGCGTCGAACTCGGCCCGAACGCCGATGCGAAACACGTCGTTGCGGCACTGCTCGAGCGCGGCCTCGTCGCCAACGCCGTCACGGCCACCGCGGTGCGGCTCGCGCCGCCGATCACCGTGTCGGTTGCCGAGGTCGACGAAGCAGTCGGGATCATCGCCGAGGTGCTGGCATGACCCCGCGTCACCTGTTGCACACGCGCGACCTTGCGCCCGTCGAGTTCGAGCGGTTGCTCGCCGCGTGCGAGGCTCCGATCGAGTCGCTCGGACGACCACTCGCAGGGCGCGGCGTGGCGATGATCTTCGAGAAGCCCTCGAACCGCACCCGTCACTCCACGGAGATGGCAGTCGTGCAACTCGGCGGTCATCCCGTGTACACGCGCGGCGAAGAGGTCGGTCTCGACGTGCGCGAGAGCGTCGAGGACGTCGTACGCGTCATGGCCGGCTATCACGCCGTCATCGCCGCGCGGGTGTTCGATCACCGCATGCTCGAACGCATGGCGGCGCTCGACGTAGTGCCGATTCTCAACTTGTTGAGCGATGCATCCCACCCGCTCCAGAGCGTCGCCGACGTGCTCACGATGCGCCGCGAATTCGGTGCACTCACCGGGCGCACCATCGCATGGATCGGCGACTTCAACAACGTCGCACGGTCGCTGTTCGAGGCCGCATCATTGTGCGGGATGCATCTGCGCTGTGCTTCACCCGCCGGGTTCGGGCCCACTGCCGAGGATGTCGCTCGTTGCGAGGCCTCCGGTGCGGCATCGATCACTGTGACGACCGATCCGCGGGAAGCCGCCCGCGGGGCGTGCGCCGTGCACGCCGACACGTTCGTGAGCATGGGTCAGGAAGCCGACTACGAGCAGCGTGTGAGAACTTTTGCTGCGTTCCGAGTCGATGCGGCGGTCATGGCCGAAGCCGCCAGCGACGCGATCTTCATGCATTGCCTACCCGCCCATCGCGGCGAGGAAGTGACGTCCGACGTCATCGACGGACCGCGCAGTCGGGTCATCATGCAGTCGCACATGCGGCTCGCTGCAGCGCGCGGCGTGCTCGCAATGCTCGTCACCGACCGAACCACGACGACATCCGGAGGAGTCCGATGAGTTCCAAACTTCAGCGTCAGCAAACGATCGCCCGACTCATCTCCGAGCACGACGTCACGAGCCAACCGATGCTCGTCGAGTTGCTCGAAGCGGAGGGAATCACCGCAACGCAGGCGACCGTGTCGCGCGACCTCGACGACCTCGGAGCGGTAAAGGTGCGCATCGGCAACGGCGACACCGCCTACGCGATCCCCGAGTTCGAACCGGAACGTGTTGCACCGCTCGATCAATTGCGCCGCGTGCTTGCCGAGTGGGTCGCCGAGGTGCACCACAGCGAACCGATGGTCATCGTGCGCACGCCCCCGGGGTGCGCACACGTGGTGGCATCGGCACTCGACCGCTCGCGGGTGCGAGGCTTGCTCGGAACCGTTGCCGGCGACGACACACTCTTCATCGTCGCCGACGGCGACTACGGGGCGCGCAAACTGGCCGGGGACCTGCGCTCAATGGCCGGTCTCGCCACGCAACGGGGCGCCAAACAATGAAGGACACAGCGAAGGACAATTCCGCGAATGCGGCGACAGGAGTGACGGCGGGACAGCCGTTGTGGCACGGTCGTTTCTCGGCGGCGAGTGCCGACGCGCTGCGCGCGTACACCGACAGCATCGGCTTTGACCTTCGCCTCATCATCGATGACGTCACCGCGTCGGTGGCCCACGTCGAGATGCTCGGCGCGTGCGGAATCCTCGCCGCGCCCGACGCCGCTGCGATCACGGCGGCGTTGCGCACCGTCGCCGACGAGGTTCGGGCGGGAACATTCGTCGTCATGCCCGGCGATGAAGACGTGCACACGGCCATTGAACGACGCGTCACCGAGATCGCCGGGGATGTTGGCGGAAAGGTGTATACCGGCCGCAGTCGCAACGATCAGGCAGCGACCGCACTGCGCTTGTTCGTGCGTCGCGAGCTCGGTGCCGTCGCCGAAAGGGCGCTGCAGCTCATCGACGTGCTCGTCGCACGTGCCAACGATGCCGATGCCAACCCCGACGGCGAGCTGTACCTGCCCGGCTACACGCACCTCCAACGCGCCCAACCGGTGCTGCTGTCGCATCATTTGCGCGCCCATGCGTGGGCATTCGAACGCGATGTTGCGCGCATCCTCGACGCTCTCGCGCGGATGGACGTCTCGCCGCTCGGTGCGGGAGCACTTGCCGGAACGTCACTGCCGATCGATCCCGACCGCACGGCCGCGGCGCTCGGATTCGCCCGGCGTTTCGACAACTCCCTCGATGCCGTGGCCGATCGTGACTACGTTGCCGAAACGCTCTTCGTACTCTCGCTCATCGGTGTGCACCTGTCGCGACTGGGGGAGGAATGGGTGCTGTGGACGAGCGAGGAGTTCGGCTTCGCCACCCTCGACGATCGCTATGCGACGGGTTCGTCGATGCTTCCGCAGAAGAAGAACGCCGACGTCGCCGAACTCGCCCGTGGCAAGGCCGGACGTCTCATCGGCAATCTCACCGGTCTCCTCGCCACCCTGAAGGGCCTGCCGCTCGCGTACAACCGCGATCTGCAGGAAGACAAGGAGCCACTGTTCGACTCAATCGACCAGGTGTCGCGGGCACTCGTCGTCGTTGCCGAGATGATCGCCACGGCGACGTTCCACCCGCAGAACATGCGCGCCGCCGCCGATACGCCGACGAACGCCGCCACCGATCTCGCCGAATGGCTCGTCGCGCGGGGTATGCCGTTTCGCCGTGCCCACGGAGTGGTCGGATCCCTCGTCGCGCGTGCGGTCGCCGGCGAGGCATCGCTCACCGAGCTCGTTCGCAACGACGCACATCTCGGAGCCGAGGCGCTCCCGCTCCTCGAACACGGCGCTGCCGTGCGCCGTCGCTCGAGCAAGGGCGGCGCAGGTCCCGTTCCGGCACCGGCGCAGCGCGCAGCGCTCGACACGGCCGTGGCCGCACTGCGCGCGAGGCTCACCGCACGCACGACGTCCTGAGTCGGCATCCCCGGTCTCACTAACGTGAGCGGGGTGACAAGTGATTCGTACGTGGGGAGAACGTACGGCGATGTCGTCGCCGAATTTGCTGCGCGCGACCTCATCCACGACTCCACGGACCGCGAGGCGCTGGCCGAACGATTGCGTCGTGACCGCATGTCGGCGTACGTCGGCTTCGATCCCACCTCCGACTCGTTGCACGTCGGCAACCTGCTCGGCCAGATTTCACTGCGCCGCATGCAGTTGCTCGGACACAAGCCGATCGTGCTCGCCGGGGGCGCCACCGGAATGGTCGGCGATCCGTCGGGGCGCAGCGAAGAACGCAACCTCCTCGACCCCGAGGCGCTCGCACACAACGTCGCGAAGATCAAGGTGCAACTCGAGCGCTTGCTCGATTTCGACGGCGCCAACGGTGCCGAACTTGTCGACAACGCCGAATGGACGAAAGACGTGCCCGTTCTCGACTTCCTCCGCGACGTCGGCAAGCACATCACCGTCAACCAGATGCTCGCCAAGGACAGCGTGAGAAGTCGTCTCGCCGACGCGAACGGGCTGTCGTACACCGAGTTCAGTTACATGCTCCTTCAAGCCAACGACTTCCGGCACCTGTGCGAGCACCACGGCTGCGAGATGCAACTTGGCGGCTCGGATCAATGGGGCAACATCACCGCCGGCATCGATCTCATCCGCAAACGGCTCGGTCGCACCGCGTACGGACTCACGTGGCCGCTGCTCACGAAGAGCGACGGCACGAAGTTCGGCAAGACGGCCGATGGTGCGGTGTGGCTGGACGCGGCCAAGACGTCGCCCTACCAGTTCCGGCAGTTCTGGATGAATGTCGCCGACGACGACATCGTGAACGTGTTTCCCCGGTTCTCGCTGCGCGCGCTCGACGACGTCGCCGCAGTGCTCGAGCAGTCGCAGCGCGACCCGTCAGCACGCCTCGCCCAGCGCGAGCTCGCCGACGAACTCACGCGACTCGTGCACGGTGAGCGGGCTGCCGCCGACGCTTCCCAAGCGGCGCACGTCTTGTTCGGGGCGAACCCGCTCGAGGCGTCACCGGAGACGTTCGCGATCCTCGCAAGCGAGGTGCCGACGACGGCGATGGGCCCCGCGGCGCGCGCCGATGCGGTCGCATTGCTCGCCGCACTGCCGACCATCGGTGCGTCGAAGAGCGAAGTGCGTCGCTTGCTGTCGCAGCGCAGTCTGCGCGCCAATGGCGTGGTGCTGCAAGCCGACGGCGATCTCGCCACGGTTCCGCTCGTCCATGGACGCTGGATGCTCGTGCGCAAGGGCAAAGCGACGTATCACCTCATCGATTTCGCCTGATCAACCCCTCCCGTCGGGAATGGGGGTCCATCGGCCGGATACGGCACCGTCCTGCGGGTAACGGTGTCGACGCGCATTTCGGGCCGTTTTTCGGCCCGGGGGGAGTCTGCACGAACGCGCCCCGCCTGGTTGTGAAGCACCCGCCCCAGCGTTAGAGTGGAGATTCGCTTCTCAGGGCATCGCACAGTCGGTGGCCGAGAAGCATGCGCGGAGACCGCCGTCCGACAAGGACGTGTCCCTGTGCGACGCTCCTTGAAAACGGAAGAGAAGACTGAACGCCAGTGCGGGCAGCAATATCGGCGGCGCAAGCCTCCGTGAAGCTGTCTGTCAATTCAACGTTGTCATCGGGTCAGCACCTGGTGGCGACACATTAATTATCGACCAGAACGAGTGTCTGGTCGGTCAGGACACGGTGGTGCGGACGATACGCAAGTGTCGAAAAAGCCACCGTGATCTTTCCGGAAGTACCCGTCTCGGCAACGCTTGCCGTTGTGGGATGGGTGGTTCTTGACGGAGAGTTTGATCCTGGCTCAGGACGAACGCTGGCGGCGTGCTTAACACATGCAAGTCGAACGAGATCCAATGTGTAGCAATACACAGGAAGATCTAGTGGCGAACGGGTGAGGA
>Ga0169931_10006639_pt1 | contig 17355 bp, 17 predicted proteins | sample Kivu_15m_20L_FD_129675 | JGI IMG/M metagenome (GOLD analysis project Ga0169931, IMG submission 129675) | Freshwater microbial communities from Lake Kivu, Western Province, Rwanda to study Microbial Dark Matter (Phase II) - Kivu_15m_20L... | ecosystem: Environmental > Aquatic > Freshwater > Lake...
CAAAACGGCGTGCGGCTGGTCATTGGCAAGGGTGGGCTGCGGGACGGGTCCGCGGCGGCGTTCCGGGAACTGGGTGGCGCGTATCTCGCCATCATCGGCGGGGCTGCGGCGCTGGAGACCACCTGGGTGCAGGCGATCGAGGACGTGGACCTCGATGACCTCAACCCGGAGTCGCTATGGAAGTTCCGCGTGCACGGTTTTGGCCCATTGGTCGTTGCCATGGACAGCCACGGGGGCAGCCTGTACGCGCAGGTGCAGCGGGACTCAAGCAGCCGGCGAGCGGCCGCGCTGGCCAGTCTCGGGATCACGTCACAGTAGAATCGATATATTCAATTCAGGAGGGAAGATGAAGCGCATTGTTCGAATTGCAGGAATTGCATTGCTTGGGCTCGCGTCAGCCGCCCAGGCGCAAAACCTTTCCATCGCGACCGGCGGCACCGGCGGGGTCTACTACCCGATGGGTGGGGGCCTGGCGGCGCTGCTGTCGAAGAAGGTCCCGGGCATGACGGCCACCGCCGAGGTGACGGGCGGCTCGGTTGCCAACATGCAGCTGATCGGCACCGGAAAACCCTACATCGCCTTCACACAGGCCGATGCCGCCATCGACGCCCTCAAGGGCCAGGACAAGTTCGCCGGCAAGCCGATTCCGGTGCGCACGCTTGCGGTGCTGTACCCGAACCGCATGCACGTCGTGTCGATCGAGGGCACTGGCATCACCAAGATCCAGGACCTGAAAGGTAAGCGCGTCTCCACCGGTTCGGGGGGCAGCGCCACCGAGGTGTTCGGTTTCCGCGTCATCGAAGCCGCGGGCCTGGACAAGGACAAGGACATGCGGCGCGAGCGGCTGGGCGTCGCCGAGTCGGTCAATGCCCTGAAGGACCGCAAGATCGACGCCTTCTTCTGGGTCGGCGGCCTGCCCACCGGGGCGGTGACCGACCTCGCCAACTCGCCCGGGGTGACGATCAAGATGATCGACATCGCGCACCTGGTGCCGGAAATGGCCAAGAAGCACGGCAACATCTACATCAAGGACGTGATTCCGCAGCGCATCTACAAGGGCATGACCGCCGACAACCAGGCGGCCACGGTGACCAACCTGCTCACGGTGCACCAGAACATGGACGACAAGACCGCCTACGCGATCACCAAGGCGCTGTTCGAGAACGTGGTCGACCTGGTCCGGGTGCATGCCGAGGCGGTGAACATCAAGCTGGAGAACCAGAAGAGCGAGAACTCTTCGATCCCCTGGCATCCCGGCGCGATCAAGTACTTCGCGGAGAGGGGCGTCAAGATCAAGTAAAGTCCGCAGAGTCCGGAGCCCCGTCCAGCTTGCTGGCGGGGCTCTTGGTTTTCAGGGGGATGGGATGAGGGAAGACAGCGTCCGGCTGCACCAGCCCGTAGCCGAGGTCAGCCAGGAAGCCCTTGCGCGCGCCGAGGAGATGATCGAGCGCGAGGAGGGCGTCCAGAACCGGCTCACCGGCTGGATCGCCGCCTTCGTCGCCACGCTGGCGGTGGGCATGTCGGTGTTCCATCTCTACACCGCGTACGCCATCGTGCGCCCGGAGCACCTGCGCTCGATCCACGTCGCGCTGGTGCTGTTCCTCACCTTCCTCATCTTCCCCGTGGCGCGGCGCTACCGCCATCGCGTCATGTGGTGGGACTGGGTGCTGGCCGCGGCCGGCATCGGCACCGCCGCCTACCTGATCATCGGCGGCGACGGTTTCTTCGACCGCTCGATCGTGCCGAACGACTGGGACATCGTGTTCGGTGTCACCCTGGCGCTGCTGGTGCTCGAAGCGATGCGCCGCACCACCGGCTGGATCATGCCGTTCGTCACGTTCTGCTTCCTGCTGTACGCGTTCTTCGGCGAGTACCTCCCGGCGCCCTGGACGCACAAGGGCTACGAACTGCCGCGCATGGTGGGCCACATGTACATGACGCTGGAGGGCATCTACGGCACCGCGATCCAGGTGTCCTCCACGCTCATCATCCTGTTCACCATCTACGGTGCCTTCCTGCAGTTCTCCGGGGCGGGAAAGTTCTTCATCGACTTCTCTTTTGCGGCCATGGGCGGCAAGCCCACCGGGGCAGGGAAGACGGTGACCCTGGCCTCGTTCCTCCTCGGCGGTCCTTCAGGCTCGGGGGTGGCCACCACGGTGACGCTGGGCGCAGTCGCCGCGCCGATGCTGGCGAAGGTCGGTTACGGCAAGAACGAGGCGGGCGGCCTGCTCGCCGCCGGGGGCCTGGGCGCGATCATCTCGCCGCCGGTGCTGGGGGCGGCGGCGTTCCTGATCGCCGAGTTCCTGAAGATCTCGTACCTGGATGTGCTGCTGATGGCGGTGATCCCCACCTGCCTGTACTACCTGACGCTGTTCGTGATGGTCGAAATCGATACGCGCAAGCTGGGCATGAAGGACGCGGTGTTCGAAAAGGTGGAGTCGGCCTGGAGCCTGTCGAAGAAATACTGGTTTCACTTCTTCTCTCTGGTGTCCATCGTCGCCTTCATGCTGATGGGCTTCTCGCCCGAGCTGTCGGTGTTCTGGGCTACGGTGGTGTCTTTCGCCACCAGCATGCTGCGCTCTGATTGCGCATTGTTCTCCTACGACTTCCTGCGCGGCCGGGAATCCTTCGTCAAGGGTTTCTTCGGCTCGCCGTTCTTCCAGGCGCTGGACAATGGCTCGCGCGCGGTGCTCAATGTGGCCGCGACCTGCGCCGGCGCCGGCCTGATCGTGGGCGTGGTGACGCTCACGGGCCTCGGGCTCAAGTTCAGTTCCATCGTGCTCGCCTATGCCGGCAATTCGCTGCTGCTGACGGCGATCTACACCGCGCTCATCGTCTGGATCGTGGGCCTGGCGGTGCCGGTGACCGCGAGCTACATCATTTGCGCGGTGATCGCCGCCCCGGCGCTGATCGCGCTCAAGGTGCCGGAGTTCGCGGCGCACATGTTCATCTTCTACTACGCGGTGCTGTCTGAAGTCTCGCCGCCCACCGCGCTATCGCCGTTCGCCGCGGCGGCGATCACCGGCGGCGACCCGTACAAGACCACCCTGCAATGCTGGAAGTACACGCTGCCCGCGTTCCTCGTGCCCTTCGTCTTCGTCCTCGACCCCTCGGGCACCGGGCTGCTCCTCACGGGTTCGTTCAAGATGCTGACGGGCGCCAATTGGGGCTCCATCGTGCTCATCACCTTCACGACCGCGACCGGCATCCTGGCGCTTGCGGGCTGCTTCCAGGGTTGGCTGTTCAAGCGCACCCCGGCCTACGAGCGCGTCATGCTGTTCGTGGCGGGCTTTGCACTGATTTACCCGGGCGCCGTATCCCATGGCCTCGGCCTCGCCCTGGTCCTGCTCGTGCTGGTGTCGCAATGGTTGCGCAGGGACCGCGGGGGTGGTGGCACCCATGCGCCGGCTTGACACCGATATCCTGATCCTGGGCTCGGGCGGCGCGGGCCTGTTCGCCGCGCTGCACGCCCACCAGGCGGATCCGCCGCTGTCCATCACGGTCGCGGTGAAAGGCTTGCTCGGCAAGAGCGGCTGCACGCGCATGGTGCAGGGCGGCTACAACGTGGCGCTCGCCAAGGAAGACTCCATCGAGCGCCACTTCATGGACACCATCGAAGGCGGCAAGTGGCTGCCCGACCAGGAGCTGGCCTGGAAGCTGGTGAACCTGGCGATCGAGCGCATCCACGAGCTGGAGAACGAGCTGGGCTGCTTCTTTGACCGCAACCCGGACGGGTCCATCCACCAGAAGGCTTTCGCCGGGCAGACGTTCGATCGCACGGTGCACAAGGGCGACCTGACCGGCATCGAGATCATGAACCGGTTGTCCGAGCAGGTCTGGGCGCGCAAGATCAACCGGCTGGAGGAGCATCGCGCGGTCGAGCTGGTGAAGACCGGGGACGGCGCCGCGCTCGCCGGCGTGCTCATGATCGATATGCGCAGCGGCGAATACGTGTTCGTGCGCGCCAAGGCGGTGCTCCTGGGCACCGGCGGCGGGCCGACGATGTACAAGTACCACACGCCCTCGGGCGACAAGAGCTGCGACGGTCTCGCGATGGCGCTGCGCGCCGGGCTGCCGCTGCGCGACATGGAGATGGTGCAGTTCCATCCCACCGGGCTGCTCGCCGGCACCCATACGCGCATGACGGGCACGGTGCTGGAGGAGGGCCTGCGCGGGGCGGGCGGGCATCTGCTCAATGGCGCCAAGGAGCGCTTCATGCCGAACTACGACCCGCTTGCCGAGAGGGCGACGCGCGATTTCGTCTCGCGCGCCATGTACAGCGAGATCCGCAAGGGCAACACCGGGCCCAACGGCGGACTGTATATCGCCATGGCGCACCTGGGGCCCGAGCGCGTGCGGCGCGACTTCAAGGGCATGGTCGAGCGCTGCGCCGACTGCGGCTTCGACCTCGCCGGCGGCCTGGTGGAGGTGGTGCCCACCGCGCATTACATGATGGGGGGCGTGGAGTTCCAGGCGGACTGCAAGACGGAACTGCCGGGACTGTTCGTCGCCGGCGAGGATGCGGGCGGCGTCCACGGCGCCAATCGCCTGGGCGGCAACGGCGTCGCGAACTCGACCGTCTATGGCGGCGTCGCCGGCGAGACCATGGCGGCATGGGTGAAGTCCGAGGGCCTGCGGGATCCGGACCCGGCGGCGGTCGACGAGGCCCTGCGCCGCTGCGAGCCGAAGCAGGCCGGCAGGCACGGCTCGCTGGAGCCGGTGCGCGAGCACCTCTACGAAGTGATGTGGGACAAGGTCGGCATCATCCGCGACGCGAAGGGGCTGGAGGCGGCGCTCTCGGAACTGGACGCGATCGAGGTCGAGCTGGCCGCGACTGGCATCGCGGACGCGAACCGCGCCTTCAACCTGACCTGGCACGACTGGATGAACCTGAGGAGCCTGGTCCAGGTGAGCCAGGTGATCACGCGGGCGGCGCTGGCGCGGACCGATTCGCGCGGCGCGCATTTCCGCGAGGATTTCCCGCAGGCGGGGACGCTGGAGACCTCGGCCTTCACCAGCGTGCGCGAAGTGAACGGACGGCTGGAGCTGGCGATGAAGCCGGTGGCGTTCACCCGGGTGAAGCCGGGGCAGTCGCTGCTGAAGAACGCCGGCTGAGGGCCGTGGGGCGGCGCCGATGTAACCGATCGGTTACATCGGCGCCGCGCCGGGGCCCGGCGCTATCATCGGCACCCGTAGGTTCCCCGCGAGGTGCGGACGTCGCCGGCCGCGAACGCGGCGTTCTTCGGGGCGATCACCTTGCCGATGCCGATGGCGCGCATCACCTCGCCGATCCCCACCGGCGGGATGTAGCTGCGGCCCTCGTTCATCCAGCCGCGCATCGCCGGGTCCAGCGACAGCTGCAGCACCTTCACCAGTACCTGCCCGTCGCCGGGATCGGCGACCGGCTCGGTGGTGAGGTTCCAGTCGGATGCCTTCGACAGCCCGACCGGCCTGGCAGCAAGGCGGAACTGACGATTGGCGAGGCTCACCTGGCTCAGCCCAGGTGCTGGTGGAAGAACGCGATGGTGCGCTGGCGCGCCAGCTTCGCCGCTTCGGCGTTGTAGGAAGCGCGGTGGTCGCAGTTGAAGCCGTGGCCGGCGGTCGGGTAGAAGTGGGCGCTGATTTCCGGGTGCGCGGCGACGATGGCCCTCGCCTGTTCCAGCGTCGGCGAATGGTCGGTCTCGCCGAAATTGCACATTACCGGGACCTTCGGCTGTTCCTTGATCAGGTTGAACATGCCCCCGCCGTAGTAGGGCACCGAACAGGCAAGGCCCGTGGTGCGCGCCGCGGCGAGCCAGGCGACGGTGCCGCCGTAGCAGTAGCCGACAATGCCGACCTTGCCGCCTTTTTTCGCTTCGGCCACCGCCGCGTCGACGTCAAGCAGGGTCTTGGCCTGGTCCAGCTTCTGCATGACCGCGACGCCCGCCTGGATTTCGGGCTGCGAGTAGCCGGTGTCGTAGCTGCGCTGTACGCGATCGAACAAGGCCGGCGCGACCGCACGGAAGCCGCCGGCAGCTAAGCCGTCGGTCACCGCCTGGATGTGGGAATTGATGCCGAAGATCTCGGGGGCGACGACAACGCCGCCGCGTGGGCTTCCCGAGGGCGCGGCGACGTAGGCCGCGAGCTTGTGCCCGTCCGACGCGGTGAGCTCGATGAACTTTCCCATGGCTGCCCTCCTGATGGAAGGCAGTTATTGTATAGAATCGCCCGCATGAAAAAGACCGCGGATGCGCTGTTTCAACTGGCGCGCGACGCGCTTGAGCGTGTCGGTGCGCGGCGCGGCATGGCCGAGGCCGCGGCGCGCCACTTGGTGCGCGCCGAGGAGCAAGGCCTGCCGACCCACGGCATGTCGCGGGTGCCGTTCTATTGCAGTTTACTGCGCCATGCGCGCGCCGACGGATCGGCGCTGCCGGTGATGGCCGCGGACAAGGCGGCGGTGTGCCTGATCGACAACCGCGACGGCTTGCCCTATGAGGCGGCGCAATGGGCGATCGACGAAGTCATCCAGCGCGCGCGACGCAACGGCATCGGCTTTTGCGGCATCACCAACAGTGCGCATGTGGGTGTGCTGGGCATTCACCTGCTGCCGGTGGCCGAAGCGGGCATGGTCGGCGTCGCGTTCACCAACTCCCCGGCCGCGATCCCGGCCTGGGGCGGAAAGAAGGCCTTGTTCGGCACCGACCCGGTGGCATTCGTGTTCCCGAGGTCTGGAAGGGAACCGCTGGTGATCGACCTCGCGCTCACGACCGTGGTGAGGGGCAAGATCATGCTGGCGATGCAAAAGGGCGAGAAGATTCCTGACGGCTGGGCGCTGGACCGCAACGGCAAGCCGACCAATGATCCGAAGGAGGCGATCGAGCACGGCAGCCTGTTTCCGATCGGCGGCGCCAAGGGGGCGATGCTCGCGCTCGCCTTCGAGCTCATCTGTACCGCGCTCACCGGCGCGGCGATTGGCGCCGAGGCCGATTCGTTTTTTTCGGAGCAGGGCAACCGGCCGCGGATCGGGCATGCCTTCCTTGCCATCGACCCGGGCGCGCTGGCGGGCAACGAGCGCTACTTCGAGCGAGTCGAGACGCTGGTGGAGGCGATGCTGGCCGATGAGGGCGTGCGCCTGCCCGGCGCGCGCCGGTTCGCAGCGGAGCGCGGCGTGCGCGGGGGCATCGACATCGCCGAAGACCTGCTGGCGAAAATTGAACGGCTCGCTACGTGATGCGCTGGCAGGCCATCATCCCGTTTCCGAAGATGATGGTCGCCGTCGCCACGCGCGAGGATCGGGTGTCCGGCATCCGCTATCTGCCGCCGTCGACGCCGGAGCTGGCCCCCGAGAATCCCCTCGCAGCGCGCGCGGTGCGCCAACTGGAGCGCTACCGGGAGGATCCGGACGCCGGCTTCGACTTGCCGCTGCTCATCGAGGGCAGCGAATTCCAGCGCCGCCTGTGGGACGCGCTGGTCCGCATCCCGCGCGGCCGCACCCTCACCTACGGCGAGATGGCGAAGCAGCTGGGCGGCGGGGACTTCGAGTCGGCGCGCGCAGTAGGTCAGGCGTGCGGCGACAACCGCCTGCCGATCGTCATTCCCTGCCACCGCGTAGTCGCCGCCGACGGCCTCGGCGGCTTTGGTCATGCGACCGGCGGCTTTCTGCTCGAGGCCAAACGCTGGCTGCTGATGCACGAGGCGAGCACGGACGCGTTCGAGCTCAGGCCGTGAGGCGCGCCCCGGGTAGCCCGGCCGGCGGGGCGCCGCTGCTGGACGCCTTCTGCGACGCGCTCTGGCTGGAGCACGGCCTGTCGAAGAACACGCTCGCCGCCTACCGGCGCGATTTGGGCATGCTCGCGCTGCACATGAAGGGCAAGTCTTTGCAGGACGCGACCGAGGAGGACCTGGCCGCCTTCCTTGCCGCGCGGCGCGGTCGCGCCTCCAGCGCCGCGCGCATGCTCTCCAGCCTGAAGCGCTTCTTCCAGTGGTGTCTTCGGGAGCGCCTGGTGGCCGCCGACCCGACCCTCAAGCTGGATCCGCCGAAGCGCGCGCCGCGCTTTCCGAAGGTGCTGTCGGAAGCGGATGTGGAGGCGCTGCTCGCCGCGCCCGACACCGGCACCGCGCTCGGCTTTCGCGATCGCGCCATGCTCGAGGTGCTCTACGCCTCCGGGCTGCGGGTCTCGGAACTGGTGAACCTGAAGACCCTGGAGGTGAACCTCGAGGCGGGCGTCCTGCGTGTCCAGGGCAAGGGTTCCAAGGAGCGGCTGGTGCCGCTGGGCGAGGAGGCGGTGGACTGGATCCGGCGCTACCAGGCCGAGTGGCGGCCCGCGCTGCTCGGCCGCCGGCAGTCGCAGGCGCTGTTCGTCACCGTGCGCGGCGCGGCGATGACGCGCCAGGCCTTCTGGCTGAACATCAAGCGCTACGGCGACCGCGCGATAACGGGAAAGCCGTTGTCTCCCCATGTCCTGCGCCACGCCTTCGCCACCCATCTCATCAATCACGGCGCCGACCTGCGCGTGGTGCAGATGTTGCTGGGACACGCGGACATCTCGACCACGCAGATCTACACGCACGTCGCGCAGGAGCGCCTGAAAGCGCTGCACGCGAAACATCACCCCCGTGGCTGACACGCCCGGCATCGTTTTCCTCCTCAAGCGCGGGGTTGCCTACACCGAACATTTCTACGAATACGTGGAGCACGGCGGCACCGCGGTGTCCTCCGCGACGCTCGGCGTACCCGAGCACGAGGTGGTGAAGACCCTGGTCATGGAGGACGACCATCGCAAGCCGCTGGTGGTGCTGATGCATGGCGACTGCAAGGTATCGACCAAGGAACTGGCGCGGCAGGCCGGCAGGAAGCGCATCGCGCCATGCAAACCGGAGGACGCGCAGCGGCACTCGGGCTACCAGGTGGGCGGCTGCTCGCCCTTCGGGCTCAGGAAACCGCTACCCGTCTACATGGAGCGGACCATCCTGGAACTGCCGAGGATCCTGATCAATGCCGGCCAGCGCGGCCGGCTGCTCGCCCTCGATCCGAAGGAAATCGTGCGAGTACTGTCCCCGACGCTGGTCGAGGTCGCGCTGCCCGCCTAGCCCCGGCGCCGCTCGATCGCCACGCCGACGAACTTCGCGTTGGGCAGGATGCCGAGCTTGGCTGCGGTCACCTTTACCCAGGGTGCGCCGAATTCGTCGAGGATCAGGTTCGCGATGCGCTCGGCGAAGGTCTCCACCAGCCGAAAGTGCTGGCTCGCGCCGAGCGCCTTGATCCTCAGCGCCACTTGCGCGTAGTCCACCGTGTCGGCCACCTTGTCGGACTTGAACACCGCCTTGCCCGGAATGCCGATGTCGAGGTCGATGCAGACCGTCTGCGGGAAGTGCTTCTCGCGCCGGTAGATGCCGATGATCACCTCGACGCGCAGGTCGCGGAACAGGATGGCGTCCATGGCGGGAGATTATAGAATCGGGAGACGATGGAAACCGTACTGATAGCGCTTGCCGCGTATTGCCTGGGCTCGATTTCGTTTGCCGTGTTCGTCAGCAAGCTGGCGGGCCTGCCGGATCCGCGCAGCTATGGCTCGAAGAACCCGGGCGCGACCAACGTGCTGCGCTCGGGCAGCAAGCTTGCGGCGGCACTCACGCTGGTGGGCGACACCGGCAAGGGCGCGCTTGCGGTCTGGCTGGCGACGCTTTGGACCGGGGCGCCCGCGCTCGCGGGGCCGGAGGCTCCGATCGCGGGGGCGATGGCGTTCCTTGGCCATCTGTATCCCGTCTATCACGGTTTCAAGGGCGGCAAGGGTGTCGCCACTGCCGCCGGCGTGCTGCTGGCGATCAATCCGTGGCTGGGCCTGGGCGTGCTCGCCAGCTTCGCCATCATGGTCCTGTTCTTCCGCATGGTGTCGCTCGCGTCGATCACCGCTGCGCTGTTCGCGCCGTTCTGGGCGTTCTGGCTGTTTGGCGTGCGCCCGGTGGTGCCGGCGGTCGCGGCGATCGCGCTCCTGCTGATCTGGCGCCACCACGAGAACATCGGGCGCATCCTGCGCGGCGAGGAAAGCCGGCTGGGGCGAAAAAAGACATGAAGTGACTCGCGCCGGGCGCGCGGCCGGCGCCGGGGAGGAAGCACGCGGGCGCCACGCCGCTCGGGGAAGTGGCGGCGACGCACCTGGAGGCCTGTGCGACGCGGCGTCTTCGCGAAGGGGTGGCTATGTCACCTCTTCGAGGTTCCAGCGGGGATGAACTGAAAACTCGCCTGCTTGGGCAATCTCGGATCGCCTGCGCAACGCCAAGGCCGCTGCGCACGCGATCATGGCCCCGTTATCGGTGCAGAGCTCGGGTTCGGGGTAGAAGACCTCAAAGCCATGCGTCGTCGCGGATTCGCCAAGAGCGGCGCGCAGTTGCTTATTTGCGCCCACGCCGCCGGCCACCACCAGCCTCTTCATCCCGGTTTTCCCGAGCGCCTTGACGCACTTCGCCACCAGCACCTCCACCGCCGCATCCACGAACGCGCGCGCCACGTCGGCATGGAACTGTGGATCCGGTTCCTTGCCGCGCAGCAAGGTCAGCACCGCGGTCTTCAGGCCGGAGAAGCTGAAGTCGAGGTCGTCGCTGCGGATCATCGGCCGCGGCAGCTGGAGGCGACCCGGCACGCCGGATTCGGCGAGCCTGGACACCGCCGGACCGCCCGGATAGCCCAGTCCGAGGAGCTTGGCGGTCTTGTCGAAGGCTTCGCCCGCGGCGTCGTCTAGGGTTTCGCCCAGCAGTTCGTAGCTTCCGGCGGCGGTCACCTGCATCAACTGGGTATGGCCGCCGGAGACGAGCAGGGCGACGAACGGAAACTGCGGGGGGCGCGCCGCGAGCATCGGCGACAGGAGATGGCCTTCCATATGATGGACGCCGATGGCCGGCACGCCCAACGCGAACGCGAGGCCATGGGCGAAGGCGGCGCCGGCCAGCAACGCGCCGGCGAGTCCGGGGCCCTGGGTGTAGGCAATGGCGCCGAGTTCCCCGACCTGCCGGCCGGCCTGGCCGAGCACCGCCCGGGCCAGCGGCACCAGCCTGCGGATGTGGTCCCGGGAGGCCAGTTCGGGCACGACGCCGCCGTACGCCTCGTGCATTGCCACCTGGGAGTGAATCGCGTGCGCGAGCAGTTTCCCCGCCGCGGTGTCGTATACGGCGAGGCCGGTCTCGTCGCAGGAGCTTTCGACGCCCAGGATCAGCATGGGCCGTGAGTGTAGCCGGGACTGCTCGGGCAGTAGCGGAGGAGGCGGGAATCCGGATATAATTCAAGTCTTTCCGCCACACCAATCAGGACCAGACCTGCATGCCGACCGTACGCGTCAAGGAAAACGAGCCGTTCGAAGTGGCGATGCGCCGCTTCAAGCGCACCGTGGAAAAGACCGGGCTGCTCACCGAGCTGCGCGCCCGCGAGTACTACGAGAAGCCGACCACCGAGCGCAAGCGCAAGCTGGCCGCCGCGGTGAAGCGCCACCACAAGCGCCTGCGCAGCCAGATGCTGCCGGCGAAGATGTACTAGACCCGGAAGGCATTCCGGCCACGACGCCCTGGCTTGCCGCCGGGGCGTTTTTGTTTGTGGGTCCAGATCGAGGGGGTCCAGAAGACATGACGCTCAAGGATCGCATTACCGAGGACATGAAGGCCGCGATGCGCGCCAAGGATGGCCCGCGCCTGTCCGCGGTGCGCCTGTTGCTGGCGGCGATGAAGCAAAAGGAGGTCGATGAGCGGATCGTGCTCGCCGACGCCGACGTGCTGTCCATCATCGACAAGATGGTCAAGCAGCGCCGCGAGTCCATCGCCCAGTACGAAAAGGCGGCCCGCGCGGACCTCGCCGCGCAGGAACATTTCGAGATCGGCGTGCTCTCGGCCTACCTGCCGCAACAGATGACCGAGGCGGAAGTCGCCGAGGCGGTCGCGGCCGCAGTGGCGGAGTCCGGCGCCTCGAGCGTCAAGGACATGGGCAAGGCCATGGCATTGCTCAAGCTGCGCCTGGCGGGCAAGGCCGACATGGGCAAAGTCTCCGCGCTGCTGAAGGCCCGGCTGTCCCTGATTTCCTGATTTCCTGATTTGCCTCAGTGATTCCCGACAGCTTCAAGCAGGACCTTCTCAACCGCGTCGATGTGGTGGACGTGGTGTCGCGCTTCGTGCAGTTGAAGAAGGCCGGCGCCAACTTGCAGGGACTGTGTCCGTTCCATACGGAGAAGTCTCCCTCGTTCACCGTCAGCCCGTCCAAGCAGTTCTATCACTGCTTCGGCTGCGGAGCGCACGGCAACGCCATCGGCTTCCTGATGGCGTACTCCAGCCTGGGATACGTGGACGCGATCAAGGAACTGGCCTCCGGCGTGGGCATGCAGGTGCCCGAGTGGCGGCCGAGTTCGCCCGAGGCGGCCGCCCGCAAGGAGCGCGAAACCGATCTGCTCCCGTTGATGGAAAGCGCCATGGCGTTCTACCGCGGCGAACTGAAGAAGTCGCCGCGCGCGATCGAGTACCTGAAGGGCCGCGGCTTGTCGGGCGAGATCGCGGCGCGCTTTCGCATCGGCTACGCGCCGGATGATTGGCAGGGACTGAAAGGGGCGTTCCCGGATTACGGGGACCAGGCGCTGGCCGACGCCGGCCTGGTGGTGGTCAACGAGGACAAGCGCTACGACCGTTTCCGCGATCGCGTCATGTTCCCGATCCACAACGCGCGCGGCGCGGTGATCGGCTTCGGCGGCCGGGTGCTGGGCGAGGGCGAGCCCAAGTACCTCAATTCCCCCGAGACGCCGCTGTTCGAGAAGGGCCGCGAGGTCTACGGGCTGGTGCAGGCGCGGGACGCGATCCGCAGCGCCGGTCGCGTGCTGGTGGTCGAGGGATACATGGACGTGGTGGCGCTGGCGCAGTTCGGTGTTGGCTACGCGGTGGCCACGCTGGGCACTGCCACCACGCCGGTGCACGTCAGCAAGCTGCTGCGCCTTGCCGACGAGCTGGTGTTCTGTTTCGACGGCGACGCGGCCGGCCGCAAGGCGGCCTGGCGCGCGCTGGAAGTGAGCCTGCCCCTCGCCACCGACGCCAAGCCGGTGCGATTCCTCTTCCTGCCGGAGAAGGATGACCCGGACAGCTACATCCGTGCCCATGGCAAGGAAGCCTTCGAGCAGAGGGTGCGAGAGGCGCAAACGCTGTCGGCGTTCCTGATCGCGGAATTGCAGGCGGGCCTGGAGCTGTGTAGCGCGGAGGGGCGTTCGCAGTTCGTCGCGCGCGCCACCCCGCATCTGGAGAAGGTCACGGCACAGGTGTTGCGCCTGCAGATCGGACGCGAGGTGGCGCGGCTCTCGGGTCTCGCGGTGGAGGATATCGAGCGTCTCGTGTCGCCGGGAACCGCGCCGGCACGCTACCAGAACCGGGCGCCTGCCCGGCAAGCGCCGCCGAAGACAGGATCCCAGGAACGTAACCTGTTGCGCTGTGTGCTGTCCAATCCGGTGCTCGCGGCGGAAATCGACGCCGGTCTGCTCGATCCGGAGCTCCCGGAAACGGCCGCGCTGCGCGCGGTGGTGGATCTGGCGCCGGCCGCGGGCGTAAGCGGGGCCGTTCTGGTGGAGCTGTTCCAGGGCACCGACCATGAGCAGATCGTGTTCCAAGCGATGGCCTCGACCCTGGCGGGCGAGGGCAACGACACCGAGCAACCGGACGGTGGCGTGGCCCAGGAGTTCCACCAGATCCAGCTTGCGCTGCGCATCAAGCGTAAGCACCAGGAAATCGATGCCCTGACCAGCCGGGTCGGCAGCAACCCGGCGCTGGCCGCGGAACTCAATCAGCGGGTGAAGGAACTGCACCTCCTCAAGGCGCAGCGCGCCTGAAAAGCTGCCTGAGGACGCGGGTTTACGGTAAACTCCCACACTTTTTTTCGGCCCTGCGTTGAGCGGGCCGCAGCCGCACTTTTCCAGGGGCCAGCATGGCGAAACCCAAGCGCAAATCGAAGCCGACCGTTGCAACCTCCAAGGCGCGCAAGCCCGCCAAGAAGTCCAATCCAATCAAAGCGTTGAATAAAAAGCCGGTCAAGGTTGCCGCGCGCCCGGCGGCGAAGAAGGCGAAAAAAGCTAAGCCGCCAAAGAAGCTTCTGGCGAAGAAACTGCTGAAGAAAGTCGCAGCGAAGAAGCGCGTTGCGCCTCCCGCCAAGGTCGCGGCCAAGCCAACTGGCAAGCCCGAGGACAAGGCAAAGTCCGGAAAAGCCGGCGCCAAGACCCCGATCAAGACCAGCGCCAAGGCCGCCCTGGAGCTGCTCGAAGCCAAGGTCGCGGCAGTCAAGTCGAAGGCCAAGGGCCGTGCGGGCCGCAAGGGCCGCAAGGACGCATGGTTCATCCCCGCGGAGTTGCCCAAGGAGGACGCCGAGACACGCCGCACGCGGCTGAAGAACCTGATCAAGCTGGGCAAGGACCGCGGCTTCCTCACCTATTCGGAAATCAACGATCACCTGCCCGATGACCTGGTGGACGCCGAGCAGATCGAGGCCATCATCTCCACGTTCGGCGACATGGGCATCCAGGTCTACGACCAGGCGCCCGACCAGGAGCAGCTGCTCATCGCCGCCGATGCGCCGGCCGTCGCGCCCACGGACGATGACGTCGAGGAGCAGGCCGAGGCCGCGCTCTCCACGGTGGATTCGGAGTTCGGCCGCACCACCGACCCGGTGCGCATGTACATGCGCGAGATGGGTTCGGTGGAACTGCTGACCCGGGAAGGCGAGATCGATATCGCCAAGCGCATCGAGGAGGGCCTGCGCCACATGATCCAGGCCATCAGCGCCTGCCCGACCACGGTGCAGGACATCCTCGACCTCGCCGACAAGGTCGAGAAGGATGAAATGCGCATCGACGAGGTGGTCGATGGCCTCATCGACCCCAACGCCAAGGACGACTTCGACGCCATGAAGGCCGAGTCCGCCGCAGCCGCCGCAGCTGCCGCGGCAGAGGGCGACGAGGACGAGACCATCGAGGAGGAACTGGAGTCCGAAGAGGAGGCCGCGGCCGCCCAGACCGCCAGCCTGCTCAAGCTGCGCACCGAGGCGCTGGAGAAGTTTGCCCGCATCCGCCGCCTGTACGAGCGGTTGAAGCGCGCACTGGAGAGCAAGGGGCCGCGCGACAAGGACTACCTGCGGGTGCGCGACCAGATCGGCGCCGAGCTGATGACGATCCGGTTCACCGCGCGCACCGTCGAGCGTCTTTGCGACAGTGTGCGCGGGCTGGTGGAGCAGATCCGCACCCATGAGCGGGGCATCCACGACATCAGCGTCCACAAGGCCAACATGCCGCGGCCGCACTTCATCAAGGTGTTTGCCGGCACCGAAGGATCCAAGCGCTGGCTGACGACGGAAATCAACGCCGGCCATCCCTGGAGCGAGGCGCTGATCCGCCTGGAGCCCTCCATCCTGGAGCGCCTGGGCAAGATGCAGACGGTCCAGGAGAAGATCGGCATCCCGATCAAGGACCTGAAGGACATCAACAAGCAGATGTCCACCGGGGAAGCCAAGGCGCGCCGCGCCAAGCGCGAGATGACCGAGGCCAACTTGCGCCTGGTGATCTCGATCGCGAAGAAATACACCAACCGTGGCCTGCAGTTCCTCGACCTGATCCAGGAGGGCAACATCGGCCTGATGAAGGCGGTGGACAAGTTCGAATACCGCCGCGGCTACAAGTTCTCGACCTACGCCACCTGGTGGATCCGCCAGGCGATCACGCGCTCGATCGCCGACCAGGCGCGCACTATCCGCATCCCGGTGCACATGATCGAGACCATCAACAAGATGAACCGCATCTCGCGCCAGATCCTGCAGGAGACCGGACAGGAGCCGGATCCGGCGACCCTCGCCCAGAAGATGGAGATGCCCGAGGAGAAGATCCGCAAGATCCTCAAGATCTCCAAGGAGCCGATCTCGATGGAGACGCCGATCGGCGACGACGACGATTCGCACCTCGGAGACTTCATCGAGGACCAGTCCACCATGGCGCCCTCGGACGCGGCCACCTATGCAAGCTTGCGCGATGTGACCAAGGAGGTGCTGGACACGCTGACGCCGCGCGAGGCGAAGGTGCTGCGCATGCGCTTCGGCATCGAGATGAGCACCGACCACACGCTGGAGGAGGTCGGCAAGCAGTTCGACGTGACGCGCGAGCGCATCCGTCAGATCGAAGCCAAGGCGCTGCGCAAGCTCCGCCACCCGTCCCGGTCCGAGCGGCTGAAGAGCTTCCTCGACCAGGAGGGCTAGCGCGTTTTCCCGTTTCCCCGGAGGGGTTGGGAGAGGCAGGAGGGAAAGGCAGGAGGGTTTTGGAGGGCCGCCACAAAATGGCGGCCCTCTGATTTTCTGGAGACGGACATGACCAAGACCATCGACTACTACATGAGCCCGAGCTCGCCGTGGACCTATCTCGGCCACGCGCGCTTTGCGGCCCTTGCGAAGAAGCACGGCGCGACGGTGAACGTGAAGCCGGTGGATTTCGGCGTCATCTTCCCGCAGTCGGGCGGGTTGCCGGTCGCCAAGCGCGCTCCGCAGCGGCAGGCCTACCGGCTCGTGGAGCTCAAGCGCTGGAGCGAGCACCTGGGCGTGCCACTCGTGATCCATCCCAGGCACTTCCCGGTCGATGCGACGCTGGCAGCGGAGCTCATCTGCGGGGCGCCGGAGACGCAGCGCATGGCGCTCGCGGGGGAGCTGTTGTCCGCGCTATGGAAGGACGACCGCAATCTCGCCGATCCGGCGCTGCTGCAGGAGATCGGGCGCAGCCACGGCGTCAGCGCGGGCGACCGGACCGCCTTCGCGGCCTACACGCAGGAGGCGCTGGCGCGGCAGGTGTTCGGCGCGCCGAGCTACGTCTACCGCGGCGAGATCTTCTGGGGACAGGATCGCCTGGAGTTGCTCGAGCGCGCGCTCGCCAAGTCGCAGTAAGCTTACACACCGAAGTACGCTGACGCCTTGTGGGCCGGTAGCTCAGCCGGTCAGAGCAGGGGACTCATAATCCCTTGGTCCTTGGTTCGAATCCAAGCCGGCCCACCAAAACCCCAAGAGACCGCGTACCAGCGGCCCCTTCGTCAACCCAAGTCATACCCAAAAACTAGCCCCAATTTGGACGAGAGGTGGACAGACCCTCTCGTGCCGCATCCCCTCCGCGTACCTGCGTCCCGATGCAATCTTAGCGCCTAAGCGCGTTCCGTCCCCATACTGGCGCGCATCCTCGATCTGTGACCCCCATCCCCCGGGGCACCGCCTTAAACGGCCGGGTGCTAGTGACCTGACCGATCTTTTGTACCAGGGCCATTGTTACTTTACTGCACCATCGTTGGCTGCGCGAGCATGAGGGGCCGAGGGCTACAGGCCGCCGGCGCCGGCGGCCTGTAGCCAAG
>Ga0169931_10006640_pt1 | contig 17354 bp, 16 predicted proteins | sample Kivu_15m_20L_FD_129675 | JGI IMG/M metagenome (GOLD analysis project Ga0169931, IMG submission 129675) | Freshwater microbial communities from Lake Kivu, Western Province, Rwanda to study Microbial Dark Matter (Phase II) - Kivu_15m_20L... | ecosystem: Environmental > Aquatic > Freshwater > Lake...
ATTGGTGCTCGGCACGTTGCTCGATGTGAGCGAAGGCGACTACGACGACCTCGAGACGGACGAAGACGCTGACGACCAACGCGACGACCCCGTTGCCGCGCAGCGCGAGGTCTACGCCTATCTAGGTTGGTTGCTGCATTCGTCGCTCGACGAGCTCGTGGGCTGAGTGCTCCGGAATGTTCAGTGGGGTGGTCACCTACAGTTACGGGAGTACGACACAAGTTGTGTCTAATTTCTGCTTGGAATGCGATAATGGAGACTGAAAAGCATGCGGCAACTTCGTCTAGAGTCCTTCAATGCGTAAGCCTTGTCGTGTGCTCGTGACTGGTGCGGGGAGCGGCGTTGGACAAGGCATCATCAAAGCGCTACGCATCTCCGGCCTCCCAGTTACGGTTATCGCCGGTGATGTGGCCCATATGAATGCGGCTCTGTACCGTGCCGACCAGGCGCTAATCATTCCACGTGTCGAGGCGCCTGGCGCGCTGGTTGAGATCATTGAGTTGCTTGAAAAGTACGAAATTGATGTGGTCATGATCGGGTCAGAGTTCGATCTGAGCTTCTTTTCAATCAACAAGCAGGAAATTGAGTCGGGTTCCGCGGCGACTGTGATTGTCGCACCACCAAAAACGATTGCAATCGCCGATGACAAGTGGCTAACTACAGAATTCTTTCGCGACCATGGTTTACCTTTTGCAGAAGCCAATTTGCCTACCGGTCAAGATGAGGCGGCTCATATCGCCGACGCGTGGGGCTATCCAGTAGTCCTGAAAACGCGTCGCGGCACATCGTCACGTCATGTGCACATTGTAAACAGCCACCATGATCTATTGAGGTGGTACTCAGAAACACCACTACCGATGCTGCAACGTCTGATCAGCGCCCCATCATCGGAGTTGAGTTGCGAATACACCTGCTGCGTGTTCAAAACTGAAGATGGGAGTTTGATTGGGCCTTTCACCGCACGACGGACAGTCCGTGGCGGTACATCGTGGCAGATTGAAGTTGCTGAACACGTCGTACTTCACGGGCCTTTGATTGCGATTGCCAAGAGTCTTGATTACACCGGATCGTTAAACATCCAGCTCATGCTGACGGAGCAAGGCGCCATTCCTTTTGAACTGAACGCACGCTTTTCTGGTACCACAGCGGTGCGTGCGCACTTTGGCTTTAACGAACCGGCGATGGCTTTGCTCAATTTCTTCTACAAAGAGAAGGTACCAATGCCGACAATTCGCCCAGGTATCGCGATGCGCTATCACGAGGAGGTCTTCATCGATGGCGAGAGTAGAGACAGTCTCACTCCAGACCTGCACAAGGGAGTGGTAAATTCGTGGTTCTGAATGTCCTTGGCCCAACTCGACAAATCAGCTTGCTCTGCCGTCACGTGCACACCACACTGCCACATTCAGTGCCACGTCAAGGTCCAGAGCGAGCAGAGTCTTGAGCCTGACACTTTTCTGATCTGACACATGCATCCTCTGCGCGCGAAACGGGGAAACACGAAGTGAAGAGAACATTTATAATTGCAGAGGCTGGTGTGAATCACAACGCTGAGTTGGAGTTAGCTTACAACTTGATTGATGTGGCGGTCGCGGCGGGCGCTGACGCAATTAAGTTTCAAGCTGCTATCCCTGAACTAGTAGCGACAGCGGGTGCTACAAAGGCCAACTACCAGAAGACGACATCTCCAGAAAGCGAATCACAACTAGAGATGATTCGCAAGTGTGTCTTCCCCTTGGATGTGTATCCTTTGCTGAAGGATGCATGTATTCAGAGGGGTATTGTCTTCTTTTCAACCGCATTTGACATGACCAGCCTGCGATTTCTGCAGCAACTCGGTCAGAATCTTCACAAGATTCCGTCGGGCGAAATCACTAACTTGCCCTTTCTCCGTGCAATAGGCGGTTTCGGTCAGCCAGTGATCCTGTCAACTGGCATGGCGACAATGGCAGAAATCGCTGAAGCCCTATCTGTACTTGAAGAGGCTGGGACATCGCGCGCAAAAGTGACTGTGCTGCACTGCAATACTGAGTACCCAACCCCAATGCAGGATGTGAATCTACGTGCGATGCAGACGATTGGAGATACGTTCGGCGTCTCTGTTGGCTATTCGGACCACACTGTCGGAATCGAGATTCCTATTGCTGCTGTAGCACTTGGTGCAAGCATGATCGAGAAGCATCTGACACTTGACTGCGATTTGCCGGGCCCCGACCACAAGGCCAGTCTTGAGCCAGAGCCGTTCCGTCGAATGGTGAGCGCAATTCGCAATATCGAGCAAGCACTAGGTAGTCCAATTAAATCACCAAGTCCTAGCGAAGCCGCCAACAAGTCCATAGTTCGGCGCTCGCTGGTTGCGTCCCGCCCTATTCTTGCCGGTGAGATATTTACAGCGGATAACGTTGTCGCCAAACGTCCCGGTATAGGTATCTCTCCAATGCATTGGGACGAAGTTATTGGGCGCACCGCTCAGCGTGCCTTTGGGCCTGATGACTTTATTGAGATATGAGAACCGTCTGCATCATTACAGGAAGTCGTGCCGACTACGGACTTCTTCGTTGGGTAATGAAAGAAGTTCATCGCGACCACGATCTCAAACTTCAAGTAATCGCGAGCGGAATGCATCTCTCACCCGAGTTCGGTCTGACGTATCGCGATATTGAAGCAGACGGATTTGTGATTGATCGCAAGCTAGAAATGCTAACTAGCTCAGATTCGGCTTCCGGTGTAACAAAGTCAATCGGACTTGGGGTCATTGCATTTGCCGATGCTTTCAATCAGCTACAGCCTGACATTGTTTTGTTGCTCGGTGATCGCTTTGAGATTTTTTCTGCTGCAACTGCTGCTCTGGTGGCAGGTCTGCCGATCGCCCACCTTCACGGCGGTGAAGTTACCGAAGGTGCTTTTGACGAGGCCCTCCGACACGCCATTACCAAGATGTCTCACCTGCACTTCGTGGCCGCTGAGCCGTACCGAAGACGAGTTTTGCAGATGGGAGAGTCCCCCGAGAATGTCTTTTTGTGCGGTGGACTCGGTGTGGACAACATCCGAAAAACTCCAATTCTGAGTCGTATTGAATTGGAGTCTTCCATCGATTTCAGACTTGGCAAGAGGAACCTGCTCGTTACTTTTCATCCCGTCACCCTTGAGCCCGACACGACACCCATCCAAATGGGCGAGTTGTTAAGAGCTCTTGACAGCTTTAGGGACATTCACCTCATCCTGACAATGCCAAATGCTGATACCGGGGGGCGGGAACTCATAACCATGATTGAACAGTTCGTGGCGACGCGACCGAATGCTCGTGCCTATAAGTCACTTGGCCAGCTGCGCTATTTATCATGCATGGCCCACGTTGATGGAGTCATTGGCAATTCATCAAGCGGTCTAACTGAGGCACCGAGTTTGAAAAAGGGGTCTGTAAACATCGGCAATCGTCAACGCGGTCGCCTTAAGGCGAGAAGTGTAATTGACTGCGAACCTTCTTTCACCAGCATTCTCGCTGCAATTGAAACTCTGTATTCGCCATCCTTTCAGGCAAGCCTTAAGGATTTGGAGAGTCCTTATGGAAATGGCGGAGCTAGTGAGAAGATTGTTGACGTTCTTAAGTCCTACGACCTTGACAACATCACCAAGAAATCTTTTTGCGATGTTCCCCCGGAGTGGATACGTAAAGACCAATGAAAACTGGCGAGACTTCCTGGCGTAAGGCAACTCTCCCGCTCCACTCGACACTGGGTGACGTCATAAGAAGTATGAACCTGTCTGCACTCCGTATCGTCCTCGTGGTGAGTCCGAATGGTGTACTTGAAGGCACAATCTCGGATGGAGACATCCGAAGCGGACTCTTGGGAGGTCTAACTCTCGCGAGTCCAATCGAGACGGTCATACACCGCAATGCACGTGTAGTAACAAGTGATGTGAGTAGCGACACAGTCATTCAATTAATGGTGGCAAACAAGCTTCAACAGATTCCAGTGGTTGATGAGCAGCAGCGAGTGATCGGTCTTCATATCTGGGACGAGGTCGCAATTACACCCCTTCGTGCAAACAAGATCGTCGTCATGGCGGGAGGAAGAGGGACACGACTGCGACCGATTACAGACAACTGCCCTAAGCCGATGGTCACAGTTGCTGGCAAACCAATTCTAGAACACATTGTTGAAAGGGCAAAAAGGGAGGGCTTCAAGGAGTTCGTGCTTGCTATTCACTATCTAGGTCACATCATCGAGGAGCACTTCGGCGATGGATCACAGTTCGGAGTTCATATCGAGTATTTGCACGAAGATAGCCCGCTCGGCACGGCAGGTGCGCTGAGCCTTCTACAGCCTCGTCCTGACAGTCACTTAATTGTGGCGAACGGTGATGTCGTGACCGACATTCGCTACGGAGACTTATTGGACTTTCATCTTCATTACGGCGCAAGTGCAACTATGGCTGTTCGCACACACGAGTGGCAACATCCGTTTGGTGTTGTTCGAACCGATGGTGTCGATATCAGTGGTTTCGAAGAGAAGCCGATCACCAGAAGCCACATAAACGCTGGCGTCTATGCGCTTAGCCCGTTCACTCTAGAGAAACTAGAACCGAATACGCCCTGCGATATGCCGGCGCTATTCGAACGTCTCCGTGCCAGTGGTATGCGCACGGTTGCCTATCCGATGCATGAGCCATGGCTTGATGTCGGACGTCCAGATGATCTTGAGAAAGCAAGAAGTGCGCTCGCCCCCAGCGATCGCAAACAGGAGAAGATGAGATGATAAACGGGAAAAGCGTCGTGGCCTTGATCCCGGCACGAGCCGGCAGCAAAGGGCTACCTCACAAGAACATCTTGCCTGTTTGTGGTAAGCCTCTCGTCGTATGGAGCATCGAAAAGGCTCTGGTATCGAAGTACGTCGATGCCGTAATTGTCTCTACCGACAGCGTTGAAATCGCTGACATCGCTCGTAGTGCAGGAGCAAACGTTCCGTTTCTGCGACCACCCGAATTGGCCGCCGACAACTCTCCGATGCAAGACGTGATTCGTCACGCAATCGCCTTTCTCGCAGGACGTGAACGAATGGCCTTCGACTACGTAGTACTGCTCGAACCCACCTCCCCCCTGAGGGAAGATGGCGACATAGACCGCATGCTGGAGCAGTTGAACACTAGCGAAACTCAATTTGATTCAATCATCAGTATTGGTGAGATAGATGAGCATCCATCGATTGTTCGCAGACTGAATGGTCAGAATCTCGAACCATTTTGCACTGAACTGCCGCAAACTGTCCGTCGTCAGGATAATGAGCCAGCGTACTTCCCATTCGGTGTTGCCTACATCGCAAAGACCAATGCACTACTCGCCGAAAATACCTTTTTTACGACTCGTAGTACCTACTACAAGATTAAGAAGTATCAGAATTACGAGATTGATGATATCTATGGTCTGCTGTGTGTCGAGAACATTATGAGACACGAATGGAACCTGGATTGAGATTCTTCATCGTCGGCCTGGGTTCAATGGGCAAGCGCCGTATCCGAAATCTTCAGACGCTGGGCCAAACAAAGCTGGCGGGATTTGACCCACGGGCCGATCGGCGTGCGGAGGCATCGTCGCGCTACGGCATAGAGGTATTCGATTCGTTGGACAAAGGGCTAGACGATTTCAGACCCAACGCGCTAGTCATCTCAACAAGTCCAGATCTACACATGAAATACGCTTTCTTAGCTCTGCGTCGAGGGTTGCATTGCTTCATTGAGGCCTCCGTCGTAGAGGGTGATCGAATTGCTGACCTACATGAAGCGCTGGAGCAAACAAACTTGGTGATTGTCCCATCCTGCACTATGCGATATCACCCTGGAACGGAAGTGGTCCGTGAGATTATCCGTGAAGGCAGGATTGGTAAGCCACTTAACCTCAACTATCTGACCGGGCAGTATTTGCCTGACTGGCATCCATGGGAAAACATCAAAGACTTCTACGTGTCAAAACGCGAAACTGGAGGTGCACGCGAAATTGTGGCTTTTGAGCTCACCTGGATAAATGAGGTATTCGGCTCCCCGAAACCCCTGGCCTGCGTCAAGGATAAGCTCACCGACTTGGATGCTGACATCGACGATATCTACCACTGTCTGCTTCGCTATCCGGATGACTTGTTGGCCAATTTGACGGTTGAAGTGATTTCGCGACCTAAGGCAATACGTGAGCTAAATATCCTTGGCACCGATGGCCGGCTTGTCTTTAGTGGTGAGGATAACTGCGTGCGTTATCGCACCGTCGGCGACCAAGACTGGACTCGCATTAATCTGGGGATAGGCACCATTGCTGATGGCTACATAAACCCAGAGGAGCCATACATCGCGGAGATGTCAGACTTCCTCAGAGCAATCAATGGTGGTGATCGCAGGTTATTCCCGAATACACTGAAAGACGACGCACGGATTCTTGCGCTACTCGACAATCTCGAACAGTTGAGCATGACTAAATGAGTTTTCAGCATCGGTTACTGAAGGTGATCCCGGGTGGTGCCCATACCTACTCACGTGGGTTTGACCAATTTCCATCTAATGCTCCACAGATACTTGAACGCGGCACTGGAGCTTACGTCTGGGACCCAGAAGGCAAGCGCTACCTTGACTACGGCATGGGGTTGCGAGCCGTAACTCTAGGTTATGCCTACCCCTCAGTCGCTGAAGCAGTCTGCCATGAAATCATGAAGGGGAACAATCTTTCGCGTGCATCCACTACTGAGCTCGAAGCCGCCGAACTAATTGTCGATTTGATTCCAAGTGCTGAGATGGTGAAATTCGCCAAGAATGGCTCCAACGTGACCACTGCTGCAGCCAAAGTTGCGCGTGCTTACACGCACAGAACCTACATCTGTGTACCACGACAACAGCCCTTTTTCTCATTCGATGATTGGTTCATTGGGTCTACCACGATGACTCGTGGGATTCCAGAGCAGCACGCTCGTACCACACTGATCTTTAACTACGGCGATATCACCTCGTTGCAGGCGCTGTTCGACGCGTATCCCGATCAGATTGCAGGTGTAATGCTGGAGCCAGCGACCACCCTGACGCCTTGTGAATCTACATGCGGTTCCGAACTCACCTATGAAAGTCCATGCTCTAATTGCTCAAACAATGGCGCCAATTTCCTTCGCAAGGTTAGGTCATTGTGCGACAGGCATGGCGCGTTACTGATTTTTGACGAAATGATTACTGGCTTTCGATGGCATTTACGAGGAGCACAAACATACTTCGGAGTCGAACCAGATCTCAGCACCTTCGGAAAGGCTATGGCAAATGGCTTCTCCGTGGCAGCACTAGTTGGCCGCAGGGAATTCATGGATGTAGGGTCCATCAGTGAGCCTGGGGCTGAACGAACATTCCTGTTATCCAGCACTAACGGCAGCGAGATGTCAAGCCTTCGGGCCTTTATCGAAACTGTAAGGGTCTATAAGGAAAAAGCTGTTTGCCAACATCTTTGGCATTTCGGTGAAAAGTTGAAGTCAGGACTGCAGGATCTAGCTCGAGAGTTCGGTATCGCCGATAAGTTCACTGTCGATGGGCCGCCCATCTCTATGAATTATTCAACGCGTGATGCCAGCGGCGCAATGTCGTTGGAGTTCCGAACGCTCTTTGCCCAAGAGATGGCGCGCAACGGTGTACTTATGTCCTGGATTGCCGTCAGCCTCAGTCATGGCGATTCCGAACTGCAGAAGACATTGGATGCGGCTCGCGAATCACTGCGTGTCTACGTAGATTCACTCAACAATGGCATTGTCAACTATCTTGAAGGTCCAGCTATTAAGCCTGTGTTCCGTAAATACAACTAATTCCGCAACATCCATGAGCCAAAGTCTTCGCTACAAGAAACTTTTCGATCTCTCGGGCAAAACTGCAGTAATCACTGGTGCAAACGGAATTCTTGGTCGCCACTTCACTACCGGTCTGGCAGAAGCAGGTGCAGACGTCGCATTATTGGACATCCAAATTGAAGGCTTAGCGGAGTTGACTATTCAGCTCAGCGAAAGATACGGCATCAGAGCTAAGAGCTTCGTATGCGATGTATCGGATCCAGCATCGGTGAAGAAAGCGATCGCAGACGTGGTGTCTGTTTTTCATCACATCGACATTCTGCACAATAATGCTGCTGGAAAGTCAGACGACCTAGAAGCCTTCTTTGCTCCTTTTGAAGACTATTCGCCCAAACTGTGGAGAGAAGTCATGACGGTCAATCTCGACAGTATGTTCCTTATGGCGCAAGCTGTCGGCAAACAAATGGTGGCGCAAAGACAGGGTGGCAGCATCATCCAAACTTCCTCGATCTACGGCTTGACCGGACCAGACCAACGCATTTATGAAGGCGCCTACTATCTGAACAGACAAATCAATACACCAGCGGTTTATTCTGCCTCAAAGGCCGGTGTTATCGGTCTTACAAAGTATCTTGCCACCTACTGGGCTGACAAAGGAATTCGCGTGAATGCAATTGCCCCTGGCGGGGTCGAGAGTGGGCAGAACGAGGCTTTCATTCGGCAGTATTCAAGGCGGGTTCCGATGGGCAGAATGGCCAAACCAACCGAAGTTGTCGGTGCGTTGCTCTATCTTGCTTCAGATGCGTCGCAATACGTTACCGGTCAGACCTTAGTTGTAGACGGTGGTTTGACAACTTGGTAGCGGCTCAATCGATCTTTGCTAGCTTGTAGGAAGGTTCGCTGTGCATCGTTGTACGAAATGCCTCATGACCTCAACACGTCCTCGCATCCAATTCAACAAGGCTGGTGTTTGCAATGCCTGCGAGTGGGCCGAAGAAAAGAAAGAAGTTGACTGGGCTTTGCGCTGGGCTCAACTTGAAGCACTTTGCGACAAATACCGTGTTCGCAACAAAGGACGCTTTGACGTCATAGTGCCATACAGTGGCGGCAAGGACGGTGGATACATTGCTTACACGCTTAAACACAAGCTTGGGATGACACCTCTGTGCGTAACGATTCGTCCTCCCTTGGAAGATCCGGTTGGCATCCAGAACATTACGAACTTTCTAGACCGTGGCTACGACCACCTGTTCATCACCCCTAACCGCCTTGTAGGGCGCGAGATTGACAAGGAGAATTTCATCAATCGAGGCATCCCGATGCACGCATTCATGATTGCGGTGCAGACCGCAATCATGCGTACCGCAGTAAATTTCGACATTCCGTTCGTGATGTTCGCCGAAGAAGGCGAGACTGAATACGGGGGTTCCTCAAAACTGAAAAACTCGCCTACGTACGAGGTCGAAGATGGAATCCGATTCTACCTTAGTGGTGTAAATCCAGCGACTTATAGGGATCGATTCGACGAGCGTAGTCTTTACTGGTTCCTCTACCCTCCACAAAACGAGATCGAAGCGTTGCAACCTGAAATTTGCCACTGGTCGTATTTTGAAGACTTCGTAAATTACAAACATTACCTCGTTGCCAAGGAAAAGCTCGGTCTCGTCGAGCGTGCGGAGCGCAATATCGGGGGGATCGAGAACTTCTCCGTTACCGACACCGACATAATACACCTGTATTTTTACTTGATGTACCTCAAGTTCGGATTTGGTCGTGCCACCACCGAAGTTGGGAATGAGATACGGCGTGGTGCAATGACACGTGCCCAGGGCCTAAATATTGTGCGAAGAATTGACGGCGAATTCCCCGAAAAGCACATCGAGTCCTACCTCGAGTACTACGGCATGAGTCGAAACGAGTTCGATGCTGTCATAGACAAGTGGGCGAACAAAGAACTATTTGAGAAGCAGGGTAAGAGGTGGAAGCCCAAGTTTGAGATTGAGTGATATGGACTTATCCAAGTATCACTTCTGTTTGTATCCAAGGGCTTTGGGTCCGAAGTCATCATGACACTTCGGAAAAAGTGCTAGGCGAACTTTATTATGGATGTTGTAGTTGTTGACTACGGCTTGGGCAACTTGTGGTCAGTCAAGAATGCCTTCGAATTTATGGGTGCAAATGTCCGTCTCACTTCAGACCCCGAAGTCGTTGCGAGAAGCACCAAACTTGTCCTGCCTGGCGTTGGTTCTTTCGGCGCGGGCATGCAAAGACTGGGAGAACGTGGTCTTATCAACGCATTAGACGAGGCCGTGCTCAAGCGGGGTGTACCTATTCTGGGAATATGTCTCGGTATGCAGCTGCTGGCCGACACAAGCGACGAGGCGCCCGGCGTGCGGGGCTTAGGGTGGATTCCTGGGCGCGTGTGTAGGTTCCCTGACACGAACTTGCGTCTCCCACATATGGGATTCAATAGCGTGAGAATCAGAGCTACCAATCCCCTGTTCGAAAACACCAACTCGTCAGAAATAGATTTCTACTTTGTGCACTCATATCACTATGTTCCAGAGAGCGAAGTGCACATTTCGGCAAGTACGAATCATGGAGTTACTTTTGTCTCGGCAATCTGCAAAGACAGGATCTTTGGGGTTCAGTTCCATCCGGAAAAGAGTCAGAGTAACGGACTGAGTCTCATCTCTCGATTCATCAAACTGGAAGTGGAATGCCAAAGTGGTTAAAGCACGACTATGTTTTGCGTTACTCTACGCAGACGGAACTTTCTGCTTAAGTCGAAACTTTAATCTCCAGGCGGTAGGGGACTACGACTGGCTAGTAAAGAACTATGACTTTGAGGCAATTGCACATTCCATTGACGACCTTCTGATTCTCAATGTTGGGAGAGACGAGATTGACTGGTCAAAATTTGTCGAAACAATTAAAGCTGTAGTTGGTCACTCCTTTATGCCCGTAGCGGTCGGAGGAGGTATCCGCACTGTGGCGCACGCACGCCGACTTTTTGAGAATGGGGCTGACAAAGTAGTACTTAATTCGGCTTTCATTCACAATCCATTACTGGTGAACGAGCTAACTGAATTGTATGGCTCTCAGTCAATTGTGGCTTCACTGGATTTTAGACGTAACGAGATGGGTGAGGCCGAGCTGTTTGTAGGAGGTGGCGGCATAAATACGGGCCTACCTTTGGGTGACGCGATTCGGAATGCTGCTCGCTTAGGAGCTGGCGAAATCTACTTGACATCCATTGACCGTGATGGAACCGGTATGGGGTATGACCTGGGTTCTCTTGAAATTGCGTTCAACTCCTGCGATCTTCCAATAATTGCTGCGGGAGGAGCTGACACAGCTGACCGGCTTGCTGAAGGTATCAGATCTGGTTTTGTTTCAGCAGTGTCCACTGCGCACCTTTTCAATTTTATGGGCGATGGACTTTACAACGCGCGAGAGGAGCTAATTAAAGCGGATATTCCACTTAGCCACTGGAATTTCAAAGAACTGTAAGCCTCGAGCTGACAGGCTCATTCGCTGATATATTTAATAGCGCTTTCCAGCGAGTCAGAATCCTTGCCCCCATCGTCTAGAGGCCTAGGACACCACCCTTTCAAGGTGGCGGCACGGGTTCGAATCCCGTTGGGGGTGCGACGACTAGATTCAGTAACATATTTGGTCCCGTGGTGAAGTTTGGAGTTCACGCCGGCCTGTCAAGCCGGAGGTCGCGGGTTCAAATCCCGTCGGGACCGCGAGTCGGTGGCGACACCGAGTCATGGTCGGGTAGCTCAGTTGGCAGAGCACGCGCCTGAAAAGCGCGGGGTCACCGGATCGACGCCGGTCCCGACCACAAGAGAATCACTTAATGCATTTCAATAGTTCGGTCAATGCGTCGGGCTTTATTCTTACGTCTCCAAAGCAGTCATAGGAATCCGAGTCTCTGCTGCTCAATTCTCCATCGCCGACTATCGAAAGATAATCAAGTCCTAGACTCTCTGCTAATAGCCAGTACGACACATTCCGGTATCCGGGATTCATTATTTCAATCACTGCACAGTCTTCCGGTGCGTAAATCATATTTGTGAGCCCCGCACCGTGCACGCCAAGGATTACAGATGCGCTGCCGAAAACCGCGCGCCGTTGCGAGTGGCTCAACGACTCGGGAAGGACAGTCTCAAACCCATGCTTCTCAAGAGCGGCTTCAACCGCCATTCCCTTAGCAAGTCGCCGACCCCGAGCATGTTGTCTTGAAACATAGACTTTTCTTCGAGACGCACTGGGACTTGAGCAAACAAACTTTTGTCGGATTTCTTTGAGTACTGACGGCAGCGTAGCCCCTGGACTGCAGGGTAAATTTGAAACAAGCAACATGTCTGCCTTAACTGAACGCTTGTCGCTGATCGGGACGATGGGCACGTTTCCGTCGAGAAATTCTTCAAAGACATCGCGATGAAATTTTGATTCAAATCTCACTGCCAAAGCATCGAATTCTACGCCCTTTGAATTGGCCCAAACAAACTTCGGTAATACGTTGACGATCCAGTGAAATGGATTTTCAAACCCTGCTGAGTCCACGACCAGCAATCGTCCATTGAATACGTCAACTTTCGGCGTGCGCGAGGCAAAGATTGCACGTTCATATCCCTCAATGTCACCGGAGGGGCCTCCGAATTCTAAAGATAGATCGTCAAGCAGAAGCCCATCTTGAGTGATGGTGGCTGAAAATTTCGGTACATAGGTACCGTTCGCTATTGCAAATTGCCTGACGGGACGGAAATCAATCTTTTGAACTGCAAAGGCATCCCAATTCTCTGCGCCAACTATTTGTGCCGGCTTCGGGATCAAGGTTGATTCGTCGCATAAAACGGTCACACTTATTCCATGGGATTCAAGCATTGATTTGGACTCGAGTTCAGCAGTGGTAGTCACTCCTTTAACGAAGGAGATTCTCGGCCAGAAACTTCGCACGACCCTACGACGAAGCCGAACCGCTCTGTGTAGTAGCGAAATCGGAATTCTCTTTCGAGCCACGACAATAAGGTGACTTATCAACACTCCCCCTCGTCTCCCAGACGCTACTAAGAGGCGCATGATTTTGGAATCTGACAGACGCCAATGTACTAACGAGTCATGCAGAGTCTGCCACGTTAACTTTACTGTTCAAGCAAGCGATGGAGAGAACGTCCAATGTAGCTATGCGAATACGCTATTGAGTGTGAATACATGTCAGAAGCCACTCGTGACATCAAATAGAAAGTAAGTGTTTTGCGGCTCATCCAATGATTTTCAAACAGCTGAATCCTCTCGCGTTGTGATTGAAGAGCAGTGTTCAGGCAATCAATCCAGAAACAATTTCGGCTTAGCTGCGTTCGCTCGAGCCAAAGATCAACGAGGTCAAACTCTGAGATCCCATTGATGGCAAAGTCCTCAAAATCAATAAGGATAAGGGTTCCCTGATACTCGCGTATGTTCGGGGTGCGAAAGTCGCCGTGTCGAATGCCAACAGTCAACTCAGCGTGTCCGACTACTTCATCAAGAATCTCTCTCAAGTGACCGCCTAAGTCTGCATCCAATGGGCTAAGGCACTCTTCCAGCAGTCGCAGGCACAGAGAATACTCACGCGAACTTTCGATTCCGCAAGCTTCGAGAGTCACATTGTTTCGCATCCCAAGGGTGAATATACGAAACAACTCATCCTGACTAGCCGCAAGCCGTGGTCTTTGGTAGTTCGGCATTTCAATGTGTGGTAGTCCCGAAGTCATCACCAGCTTTCCGCCAGGCAAATGCCAGGCGACGTTATCAATCTGGCTTCGTGCTCGTTCCACATTCGCCCATTCTCTGTTGAGACTCTCCAGGTCTCTTTTGAATTTAAAGACCAGATCATCTTTGACTATGACGACGCTCGTCATAGAAACAACTGGTTTCTTGTGTGACTGAATTGTCGTTTTAGTGAGATGTCGACATCTGAGCGAGAAAACATACTGTTGCACAATTTGCGTTATCGTGGAAATTGAGATGTTTCGTCTTCGTATCGCAGGTACTGGAGAAGTTATGGCCAAAGCGCTACCGGTGCGCCAATTCACCGTCGAGTAGATCCTGGACACTTCGCCAAATGTTTGAATCCTGAGGCTTCGTTAGACGTAACCGTTCGACAACAATCTTGATCGCCCGCTCGGGATTTCTCGAGCCATTTGCTCCCCAAACTTCCGACAGCACATCGCTATCAATAATTTCGTCAGTCCAGAAGAATCTTGAGTGCCAATTGCCTAGTACTTTTCTTGCTAGTTCGGTCTGTGCGTTCGTCAAACCACTGAGTTCTGAAGCTTGAGAAAGCAGCTCAAAGTAGTGATCCCTGTTTTGCGGGTCGTGGGTGAAACCCCATCCAGAGTAAAAGGGCCGACCCGCAAGGACGACTGGGATACCGCGACACGCAGCCTCTAACCCTCCGGTGCCATGAACAGTGACTACTACGTCCGCGACGTTCATCACCGACTCACTGTTTAAATCTTTGGGCCAAACTTGAACTCTTGGGTTTGAGAGCTCTAGAAAAAGCTCTCTGAACGTCTCCCCCTCTCGATATACATCAAGTGACGGGTGGGGCTTCACGTACCAGTTTACTGAGTTTTGACTAGAGCTGTTGAGGTGCCGCAATGTCTCAAGCAACCACTGATAGTAATCTTGGAAGATCATAAAGTTGCTAGAGTGCGGAGTGTCTCCGAATATGTGAGCTAAAACTACGCCGATTTTCCCATTTGGGGCGTCACCTTCAAGTTCAGAGTCGAACTGCGCTCTACTAATTGAACGCCCTCGGACAGCCAGGAGTACATCTAACTGTCTAGCGGACTTGGAGAACCGTCTCTCCAGAATTTCATTCATAGCTATTTGTGAAGATGGCTGTCTACTTGTATCACCGTGCTGAAATTCTGACTCGATTAGCTGTCGCAAGGTTGTGTGGTAACTGAGAGTTTCAGACGAATCAGCGGGGTGATGTTTCCATGTTGCGATGTCAGTTGTTTCAATGATTATTGAGCCATGCTGCCTTGCAAGTCTCGCTAACAGACCAAACCTTGAATATTGAATGTGTGTTAACACGACAAAACGTGGTCGAAGAGTCTTAAGTATTCTTTGATACGAAAAGTAGTTAAAGAATGTGATCCAAAGGGCGAGCAACACTCTCCAGTCTCTACCCGTTACCGACGGAACTTGATGTCTCTTAAGCAAATCGTCGTAGACCAGGTCTCCAATCAGAATTGACTCTTCTCGAAGACTCGGGAGACTGCATACCGACTCCATATCCCACCAGGTGCGAATCGCCTTTGCCAGTCCGATTAGTCCAAAGAACATGTGAGACAGCGGCCAGCGGATAAGGGGACTCAAGAACCTTAAGTGCCCTAGAGCCTCGTAAATATCTCGAGAGCTAGGGCGAAGAAATGGCCGATGTGAAGTCAGCACTATCGAGACACCCTGAGTTCTCTCATTGACAGCACGGGCGACTAGAGCTGTACGATACGCGTAATTGACCCCATAGTTAGCGAGAATCCCGTCTACGAGAACCACGTTGGATGAATCGACTTCTCTCGTTTGCGAAAAGTAATCTGTTAACAGCCTACGAATCCCACCCGCAGAGCCTTCGGTCGGTACGGAAATGCTGCTCATTGGTCAGTACGGGGTTCAGTATGAGACTTTAGGTGAATGGTTCGCGAACGATCGCTAAACCGCCCCATCAGAACCAGGTCGTCAAACTGCTCAAGCTTAGGATCCCAAATATGCGCCTGTAGTTGACCTTCTATGTGAAACCCACCCTTAAGGAATGCTCTGACACACGCTTGGTTTCCCGCGTACATACCTGCAACTAACTTCCTGCTGCTCCAGCTCTGAAAGGCATGATCCGAAAGCAGTGAAATTACTCTTGATCCAATACCGAGACCCCAGCAACTGCGATCACCAACCATTAGGCCAACATCCACTACTCCCGTATCAGAACCAGCTGTGACTACTTTTCGAAGCTTCCCCGTACCAACGAATCTGTCTCCGTCCAGCACTACTGCAAAAAAACTCACATTCCTATCAGTAGTTAGGTCTTCAAAATACCTTTCACAATCTCTGAGCGTGACTCCGTGATGGTAATCAGGACGACCGAGATAACGCAAGACTTGTGCATCGTTCAGCCACATCACATAGTTCCGATTGCGAGCATGTGTGATCGTAAATGGTGTTAGCTCAATACGAGGAGTATTCATCAAACCTGATCGTGGACTGGTCGTCTTGCTGATTCATTGCGGAAGTCAAACAGCAAGACAATTCGATCTGAAATCGAACCTGGCAGATGTTCTCCTCGGCAGTGAATTCCACTTACATCAAATAGCACGGCATCCCCAAGATGACCGATCAAGGCCTGTGAAGCAAAGCTGGGAGATTCTGCGCTCGAAGGCGCACTGCGGACGAATCTTCGCAGATAGTGAGTGACGGACTCTTTCCAGAGACTTCGTCTTGAACACTCAGTCTTCCAATAGTGAGTGCCCAGCCAGTAGTTCAGAGGTGCGTCGTTTCTTCCAATGTCACATAAGTACACGAAGAGCTTGTGGGATGGGAAGAACACGTCTGAATGTGGTTTTGTGTTTCCGTCTAGATTTGCTATTGCGTTAACGTCACTCAGATTCCTATGCCTCAAGATTGATATGTATGGTTTACATCTCAGCCTTGTGCCGACTACCTGTTGATAGATCGCGCTGTAATCTATGCTGCTTTCGACGAGATGACACAAGGCTTTCACTGCATAGTTGTTTGCATTTGGATTATGGATCAACTTACTTGGTGAGTGAAGAATCAACTCATCAAAGTCCGACAGATAAACGGTCCGGTGGGCAAGGTTTTTGACGTATTCGTTTGTGATCATCTTGGCTGTTGCGTGATCAATCAGTTGAGGGAGAAACTCAAACCCTTGGCTCCTCAGTAAATCAGAAGCTCGCCCAGCTGGGGTGGTAACACGCAGCCGGCGATTAATTATCGCCGATCTCAGAACTTGAAATCCACACACGTTGAGGATTAATCCGCCTGAAAACTTCTTTGGCGGGTTTCGATACCAAGCGAGTTTGAAAAAGGACCGCTTGAGCACCCGAGAAGGTGCACCGCCCAGGAATGGCTGTTCCCTCAGCTGCGCTCCATGAAGGTCGTAAAGCTCCACCAGTTTCGGAGAGATCGCTCTAAAAGCGGAGTATTTGGAAAGTTCAAGCGAAATCGTATGGACAATTGCATTCACAACTCCCAAACTACCGCAGCATGCGCGGATGTTCACTTAGTACAAGTCATAAGACACATGAAAATGAAGTTGCCAGAGATGTCATTCATCTATTGATCGGGCTGAAATCCGAGCTGCGGCGCGGTGAGCATCGGTTCGTAGGCGATGCCGGCGTCGCGAGCCATCGTCGCGCACGTTCCGCCGCGGTCGACGATCACCGTGATGAACACGGGTATTGCACCGAATGCCTTCACGACTTCAACCGCCTCAAAAATTGACGTACCGCGTGTGACGGTGTCTTCGACGACGGCGAC
>Ga0169931_10006641_pt1 | contig 17353 bp, 9 predicted proteins | sample Kivu_15m_20L_FD_129675 | JGI IMG/M metagenome (GOLD analysis project Ga0169931, IMG submission 129675) | Freshwater microbial communities from Lake Kivu, Western Province, Rwanda to study Microbial Dark Matter (Phase II) - Kivu_15m_20L... | ecosystem: Environmental > Aquatic > Freshwater > Lake ...
ACACTTCGACACACGGCGCGGCACATGACCCTCCGCGGCACATGACCCTCCGCGGCACATGACCCTCCGCGGCACATGACCCTCCGCGGCACATTGCGCGGCGACCTGCCCGGCCGCCCTGGGGGGGCGGGCTTTGAGGGCGGCGGCTCAACTTCGGACCTGCCATGAATTCGGAACACGCTGAACGCCCGCCCGAAATCGCCATCGTCGGCGATCTGACCGAGCACGAGTCCGAACTGACCGAACGCCTGATGGACGTCGAAATCGGCGGTCAGTGCGTGATCTACTTCGACTCCCCCGGCGGCAGCCCCTACTGCGCGATGAGCCTGATGACGCTCATCCGCCTCCGCCAGCTCGATGCGACGGGGATCGTCACCGGAGAATGCTCCTCGGCCGCCCTGTGGCCGTTCGCGGCCTGCCGACGCCGGTTGGTGACTCCGTACAGCGTGCTGCTGTTCCATCCGATGCGCTGGCAGAGCGAGGAAAACGTCGGACTGGCCGAAGCTGCGGAGTGGGCGCGGCACTTCGGGCAGCTCGAACGCGACATGGACGCGCTGTTGGCGCGGCTCTTCGGCGTCGACCTCCATCTCATGGACGCCTGGATCAAGCCGGGCAAGTACGTCAGCGGTCCCGAACTCGCAGCGGCCGGACTGGCCGAGATCGTCGATTTGGAAGCACCGGACGCCGCGAAGTTCCTGCCGCAGGGACCCGCTCGTTCGGCGTCTCGAGGCGGCTCCGCCAGCAATGGACTGCCGGGCGCCGGGCGCAAGGCGCGGCAACGCACCTGATTCTTCCTCTCCTGAGGGCGACGCCGTCAACGAACCAGGGCGACGCTCGCGCTCGGCGACTTGTCTGCCCGGCCGCCCCCTCGGCGGTTCACGTCGACAGCGGCAGCGGCTGGCCGAGGAACTGTTGCCGGAGTTGCCGGACCACGTCGGCGTCGACCGTTGCGTGCGTCCACACGCCCCGCATGCGGAGCCGGCGAATCACCCCTTTCTCCTGGAAGTGGTCGCTGAACCGCCAGAACTGCGGCGGAGTCGCCGCTTCGACTGGCGAATCCTGCGCCCGCACGACATGGGTGAAGTCTCGCGGGTAAGCCAATTCCACGTACGCGGGAAGGGACGGATCGGCAGCCTGCCAACTCACCGCCGCGACCTCGCCCGCCGCTCCTTCGCCGAGGTCGGCGGCTGCGAGCGGACCTTCTTCCGCTGCGTCGCCCCGCCAAACCTGCGGTTGCCATCCCGGCAGCGACGATTGGCAAATGATCTCCGGGTAAGCCTCCCAAAGGTCGGTTTGCAGGGAGAGCGTCAGATCGATCGCCAGCACGCCCTCCGACCCGGTGCGGGAAAGATTCCAGTCCAGCTGGACGCGCCAGGGCGCGTCGCTGTGCGGTCCGAAAACAGCGGCGAGCCGTCCTTCGCGAAAGTAGACGTCCAGCGGCCGCCGAACCAGCAAGGTCGCGGCTTCCGCCAGCGGCCAGCGGCATCCGAGAACGTGCCCGGGAATCTCGCGGGCGTTGGTCCGGAGTCCCTGCAGTCCGTGGGCCAAATCCTGCAGGTCGAGCAGGGCGGAGAGGCTGCCGCAGAGTTGGGCGCGGAGGTTTTGGTAGCGCCAGTGGGGCGCGGCGGGCGAAGTGGCTTCGGTCATGGCCGAGGACGTTGCTCCAACAAAAAAACCCCGCCGAACACCCGAGGTGAAGCGACGGGGCCGGAACCGAGAAGAGGCCAAGCGTCGGCGTGGGGGGATGATTCGAGAATCAGTCGGCTACCGTGCGAGGACGATCGCCCGCCGGAGCGACCGACCGCCGGCTTACGGCGAGGGATCGCCGTGCGGCGGGACGCGGCGGGGTGCGGTCGCCAGCGGCAGGGGGAAACTGCGGGAGGCAACGCCGCGGTTTTGGCCACGCGGTTCCAGCCACGCAGGTCCGGCCACGCAGGTCCGGCCACGCAGGTCCGGCCACGCTGACGGACCTCCTGACGCCGATGCTCTTTTTCCGGCTGGATGATAGTCTTTCCACAACGGGTGTCCAACGGTTTTTTGTGCCTGAACCGAGCGGAGTCCGCGTGGCGTCGTCGAGGGGTCCCTGCGGCAACCCTGCCGCCCCCGGCAATTCCCCCCAAAGCGGGGATAGGTCCTGTCGATCCGTGCGCCGTCGCTAGGTCGCCGCGCGCCGTGCGCCTCCGGCTTTTTCCGCCGTGAGGAGCCGCGGTGCGGGTTCCTTCGCGGGGCACGGATCGATGATGCGAGGCATGTTGCGATGGAAGACCGAAGGCGACTTGCGGCGACCTGCGAACACGCGGCGCGGGCGGGCGGAGCCGAGTTGATGGCCTGGCGCGGGCGGTTTGCGGCGCGGGAGAAAGCCGCACGGGATCTGGTGACCGACGCCGATCTTGCGTCGCAGGCGGCGGCGACTCGCCTGATCCGCCAGCAGCATCCTGGCCACGCCATTTTGGCCGAGGAGTCGCCTCAGACCGACCGGGCGGGTTCGGACTACTGCTGGATCGTCGATCCCCTGGACGGCACGACCAATTACGTCCACGGTTTTCCCTTCTACTGCGTGTCGGTGGCGGTTTCTTGGGGCGCCGAGGTGGTAGCCGGCGCGGTGTACGATCCGGTGCGTGACGAGTGTTTCACGGCCGCTCGCGGCGAGGGGGCTTTTCTGGACGGCGCCCCGCTGCGAACGAGCGACGTGGAGCAACTGGAACAGGCCCTGGCGGCCGTCAGCTTCCCGGCGCACCTTGCTTCCGACTCGGCCGATTTGGCGAGTTTTTTGCGTGCAGCCCCGCGATGTCAGGCGATCCGCCGCACCGGTTCGGCGGCGTTGAACCTGGCCTACGTGGCGGCAGGCAGGCTCGACGCGCACTGGGCCCATGAAATCTTCCCCTGGGATGCCGCTGCCGGGACGTTGCTCGTCCAGGAGGCGGGGGGGGTAGCGACGGGCGTGGGCGGCGAGGCGTTTCGCTGGGACGCAGCCCACTATCTCGCAGCCTCGACCGAGGCCCTGCACCGGGCCCTCCTGCCTCTGGTGGGGGCGGCGGAGGCTCCATCGGACGCACCGCGGGGAGGCTCTGCCGGACAGCGCGTTTAATTTCCGGGCCGCGGCAGGTTAAAATAGACAAGGCGCCGTGAGATTGCCGCCGGCGCATGGGATCTGCCGCAGTTCGGCGGCGGAAGCGGCACCACCCTGGGCCGTCGACTCCCATCTTTTCCCGAGCTCCGCAGGCCCTGGGTCCATCGTGCCGACGCCGCGCCGCATCTTTTCTCTGCTGTGCCTGCTTCTCGCGGCGGCCCCGACGCCGGGTGCGCCGCTGCGCGGCCAGGAGGCTGCCGTGCCCGAGGCAGCCGCCGGAGAAAACGCGGATCAAGCCGCCGCGGCCCTCCCCGCGGCGGCGCTTGCGGAGCAGCCGGAGGGCCGGGCGTTGATCGGGGGCCCCGACGTCTATCTGCTGCCCGACGCGGCCGGGCGGCTGCGTCAGATTCTGGGCTATCGCTACGAGGACTTCCAGCGCTCCTGGAATCAGGCGCAGGTCCCTCGCGGCGGGGCCGCTTTACCGGCGTTTTCGGTCGCCGGGCTGGCGATCGAAGGGCGCGTGGAGGGCCGCGAGGCGAGCATCCGAGCGACGATCGGCGTCACGCTTTTGCGGAGCGGTTGGACGAAGGTGCCGCTGCGTCTGGGCAATCTGATCGTCCAACGCGCCGCGCTGAGCGAGGAGTCGGGGGAGGAATTCGTCACGGTCGAAGAGGGCCAGCCGGGTTACGCGGCATGGCTCCGCGGATCGGACAAAGACCAACGCACGATCATCCTCGAGGGGCGCGTGGCCTTGCGGACCAGCGGCGCCGACCAGATCTTCGACTTGCAGACCCCGGCGGCGGTCACGTCGTCGGTCGTATTGGAGATTCCCTATGGCGACGCGATCGCCGAGACCTCCGACGCGGCGCCGACGTCGGTCGAGCCGCTGGACGCCAATCGCAGCCGCCTCAAGACCTCTCCGCTGGGCGGCCAGCTTTCGCTGCGGTGGCGCCCGCGCGAAGCTCCGGCGGCGGAGATTGCCGTACCGATCGAGGCCGAGCAGCAGTTGACCGTGGTCGTCGAGCCGGGCCGCGTCCGTTATCGCGCGGAGTTCGAGTTGGACGCCTTCGGCCGCGAGTTGGCCAGCGTCCGAGTGGAATTGCCTCCCGGGGCCGAACTGGCGGCGTCGTCGGAGTCGCGGGATTACGAAATTGCTCTCCTGCCGACGACGACCGAAGCCGGATCGCGCCTCGCGGAGATCCGTTTTCGCGAACCGACGGCGACTCCAGGGCCGATCGTGCTGCATTTGGAACGGTTGACGGCGACCGCCGGCGCGACCGGCGCCGAGCGGATTTCCGCGCCCCGTTTGAGCGGCGCCTTCCGTCAATCGGGGCATCTCGCGCTGCAGGTCAGCGATGCGCTCCACGCCTATTGGGAGGTGTCCGGCGGCGTGGAGCAGGTGACGATCGCCGACTTGCCCGAGGGGTTGCGCGACGCCTCCCCGCGGGCCGGTTTCGCCTTTTCCGCCGCTCCTTGGGGACTGGATCTGTTCGTGCAACCGCGTCAGCGGCGGGCCCGCGTCCGCCCCTACTACGGGTTGTCGTTGACCTCGCAAGGCGCGCAGCTCGACGTCGAGTACGACTACCGGATCGTGGGCGGACCGACCTGGAACCTGCAGATCGATCTGCAGGGTTGGGAATTTACCGAACCGTCGGTGGAGTCCGGCGGCAGCGTGCGGCCCGAGGGCGTCGTCGTCACGCGCAACGGCCGGCTGCTCTTGGAATTGGCCGACCCCTCGTTGACCCAGGTGCGGCTGCGATTCAAGTTGCGCCGCGACGCCGGCTTGGGCTCGCTGCGGCTGCCGTTGCCGCAGCCCTTGGACGCCTTCATGCTGCCCGCCGTCCTTGACGTCGCCAGCGAGCCGTCGCTGCTCGCCGTGCCGCGGATCGGCGGTTCGCTGGGAGTCGCTCCCTTGGATCCGGAGTCGACGCCCCTGGCGGCGAGCGTCTCGGCGGACCGCGGAGCCGCGACGAACGGCCAACGCTTTCAAGCGTATTTGAAGCAGGCCGTGCTCGCGCTGGAAGTGAGCCGTCGCCCGCAGGAATTGGCAGCCACCCGAACAGTCGAAGCCCGCATCGGCGACGCGTCGGTGCAGTTGCGGCAACGCATCGATTTGGAAGTGCGGCACCAGCCGGTGACCGAACTCTCCTTGCTGGTCCCGCAGACCTTGCTGGCCGACGGCTCCGCCGCGCTGGAGATGAACGGCGCGCCGCTGACCGCGGGCGCCTTCGCCGACGAACCGGGACCGCAGGCGGGCTGGCGGAGGTTGGTCGTTCCCTTGCCTCGGGCGTCGTCCGGCCAATTCGCACTGGCGCTCAAGGCGGTCGTCCCGTTGCCGAGCGCAGCGCCGGGGGCCGATCGTTCGTTGACCATTCCGCTGGTGCGGACCGCAGTTCCGGTGACGGCGACTTCGGCGACGATTTCCGCCGCCGGAGCGGCCCGCATCGAATTGCGATCCGACGCCGCGTCCAGCGGGTGGCGCCACCTGCAAGCGGACGCCCCCGAAGCCGTCGACGCCCAATTCGCTTGCGATGTCGATCGGGAGCAGTTGCCGCTGCTGGTCGTGTTCACGCCCCGCACGGCGGAGCAAGGGCCGGTCGTGGATCGGGCTTGGCTGCAGACCTGGATCAGCGGCGGATACCGGCAGGACCGTTACGTCGGCCGGTTGTGGTCGGAAGGCCAGCGGGTTCGCGTGCGACTTCCCGCGCCGCTGGCGGGAGCCGCCGTGCAGACGTTGGTCGACGGCGCTCCGATCCGCACGACTGCGGCGCCGAGCGCGCCGACGGAAATCGAATTGGAACTGGAAAGCGGCTATCATGTCATCGAGATCCGCGGCCAACGGCCGTGGACGCATTCCGGCTGGGACCGCATCGCCTTCGAACCGCCCCGCCTCGAGCCCGGCCGGCAGAGCGGCCCGCTCTTCTGGCAAGTGATCGTGCCGCAAGGTCAGTCGGCCCTGGCGACGCCGGCCGGAATGGCCCCCGAGTACCGTCTTGGCTGGTCGAACGGCCGGTGGGGGCGCCAGCCGACGCTGTCGCAGGCGCAGCTCGAACAGTGGACCGGAGCAGCGACGCTGCAAGGTCCGCCGCCTTCCGCGGCGGCCTACCTGTATCGCACGCTGGACGCCGATCTGGCGGCCAGCGTGCGTTTCCTCCGCCGCGGCTGGCTCGTGGCGGCGGCGTCGCTGCCGCTGTTCGCCGCAGGATTCGCGTTGGCCACGGGACGCCGTCGGTTCGCTCGCGGGCTGGCCTGGGCGATCGCGCTGGGCGTCGGCGCGGCGCTGGCCCTCGCGCCCGAACTGGGAGCCGCTCTCGCCCAAGCGGCGCTGATCGCGGTGCTGCTGACTCTGCTCGCAGGCCTGCTGAATCGCGGGCTCGCGGGGTCGCAGACGTCGCTGCCGTCGATGGAAACCTCGCCGCAGAGCAAACCCTACGGTTCCACGGGCGCCACTCGGATGTGGCCGCCGGAGACGTCGTTCGAAGCGGCGCCGGAGGGATCGGCCGCCTCGGTGCTGACGCAACCGGGTTCCGCCCCATGAACGCCCGCTGCCATCGGTCCTGCGGAGCGAGCCCGGCATGGCGGAGAGCCGCGCTGCTCGGCCTCGCGTCGCTCCTCGGGTCGCTCGACGTCGCGACGGTCGCCGACGAGCCGACGGAGACGCCGGCGTTTCGCCGCACGTTCGTTCCCGCGGAAAGTCCCGAGTCGTGGCCCCGGGACGGCCTCCGTCGGTTGCCGGTGGATCGGGCGACGTGGCAGGGCTACCTCCGATCGGCGGCGTCGGAGCCGGCGGGCCCTGGCGCGTCGGCGGTGCAACTCCGCGGCGCCGCCTATCGCGGGGCGTTGCGGCGGGACGCGGGAAAGTGGTGGTTGCAGGGGACGGCGCGTCTGGCGTACGACCTGACGGGCGAGACGCCGGCGCTGGCGTCGCTGCAGCCGCTGACGTTGGCGCTCGGCGAGCCCGCCTGGGAGCGCGGCGCCGAGTCTCCGGAGTGGGGATTGTGGCAGGCGGAGGCGAGTCGGCCGTCGACTCTCGGCGTTCTCGCCCAGCGCACCGACGCCCTCCGTTTCAAGTGGCGGTGCCCGGCGACGGTCGTGTCGATCGACGGGGCGGAGTTCGCTCTCGCGACGCCTCCCACGGTCGCTCAGACATTTGAACTCGACGTCCCCTCGGCGGCGGAGCTGCAGATGAGTCCGGGGCTCGTCCGTCGCGGTCGAATCGCCGGCGAAGACCTTGTCACGTGGCACATCGACATGTTGCCGGGGGCCGCCCATCGGTTACGGGTGCTCATGCCCAACGCGCTGCCGGCCGACCCGACGGGGGCGCGGGTGAGCGTTGGCGAGTCGTACCAGCTGCGGCCGCGCGGGCTCGAGTACGAGGCTCGGCTCCGGGTGGGCGGTCAGCCGGTCGCGGAGGCGCCGCTCCGGCTGGGACTGCGAGGCGCGTTGCAAGCGTTGCGGGTGGCGATTGACGGCCAGGAAACCGTCTGGAGGTACGCCTCCGACGCGCGGCAGGCGATTCTCATCGACCTCCCGTCGTCGGCGGCGAGCAGCGTGGTGACGGTTCGCGGGTCCGCCGCGCTGCGGCTCGGACGCTCGTGGCCGCTGCCTGGCATCCGTTTGGAACCGGCGCAGTGGCAGGAGGGGTCGCTCGCGATGGAGGTGGATCCGCGGCTGGAAGTGGTCCGCCTGGCCCCGGCCGACAGCCACCTTCTGAGCGGCGTGGGGATCGGCAGCCCGCGGTCGGTTGGCGAGATTTTCCGTTTGCAGTCGTGGAGCGAAAAAGCCGAAATCGCGGTGGAGTTGCGGCACCGCGAGGCGACGGTCGTCGCCGACGAGTACGCGAGCGTGGAGTTCACCCAGCGCGCTCAGGAAGTCGTCGCGCGTTCGACCTGGGTGCTGCATCCCGCGGCTGGCGGCGGACTGGCCTTCGAGGCCGATCTGAGTCCGGAATGGACGCTCGAGTCGGTCGATTCGCAGCCGCCCGACGCGCTGGCCGACTGGCAGCTCGTCGAACGTCAGGGGCAACGCCGTCTGCTGGGACAGCTGCGTACCGGTCCGGACGCGGCGGCTGCGGTCGAGTTGCTGGCCGTCGGCCGCGCTCCGTTGGCAGCTCTCCCGCAGCCGCTGCGGGTGGAGCACGTCGACTGGCTGAGGGCCCGCAATTGCGATCTGCAACGCCGGCTTGTCCGCATCCGCGCCGAGGAGTCCGACGTACGCATCGTCACCGCGATGACGGCGGCCGTCCTCGGACGCGAAGAACTGCGGCCCGGCGAGGTCGAACGCCTGGGCGTCGTGCCGGGGGGACTGTGGATCGATCTGCAGCGGTCGGACCCGCAAACCCTGCTGGCTCTTCGCGAGCAGGCGCCCGCCTACGACGTCCGCTGCGGTACGACGCTGACCGGTCTTGGGGACGCGTTCGAAATACGTCTGGAAATTCTCGTGGAGCCGCAGCGGGGAGCGGTGCAGGATTTCGCGCTGCGCGCCTCCCGCCCCTTTCCTGCGGATGCCAAGTGGGAGTGCCAGACCGCGGCGGGAAACGTCGAACTGCAGTGCGAGCCGGCCGACGAGCAGGACTTCGACGGCGAGGGATGGAACTATCGTCTGCAACTGCCGCGCGCCCTGTCCCAAGCCTTCCGCATCCAGGGCGTCTACCGCACGGCGCCGCAACCCGCGGCGGAAATTCCCGGCGTCGATTTTCCGCGTGCCGCGGCGGCCGCATGCTGGGCGGTGCTCCGCGGCCATCCGCCGCAGTATCGCGTGCAGGCGAACGATCCCGCCCAGGCCGTCGTGCCGCCGGAGGCGGCCGAAGAGCCCTATCCGGCGCTGGCCTGCTACCGCCTGGAGAACCTGCCCGCCACGGCCGCCGCGGCCATCGCGTTGCACCGCGTGCCGGAGATGCGCCGCGGCTCGACCGGCACGACGGCCTGGCGGGTCGACGCCCACACCACGTGTCTGCCGCCGGATCGCGTCGACGTCGAGGCGCGGTACGAGCTGGAAATCGACTGGGGGACGCAGATCGAGGTCGGCATCCCCGCCGGCTTCGAGTTGCTCTCGGCGCGGTTCGGCGAAGACGCGGCGCAGCCGCTGGCCCGCGAGTCCGCCGTCAAAACCGATCCGCAGCGCCCCCTGTTCCGCTTGCCGGCCGGCCAGCGGCGCGCGACGCTGACGCTGCGCCTCCGCGGCACGGGCGATCTCCGTGGTTTTCAGGGCGTCGTCGCCCCGCAACTCCCGCGGATTTCGGCTCCCGTTGCCCAGGGCTCCTGGACCGTGTGGGCGCCGCCGGGGTACCGTCTCGCCCTGGCCGGCGCCCGCGCTCCGGCCGACGATTCGTGGTTCGTGCGGCTGGCCGGCGAGTTCGCTCGCGGCGGCGGCCCGCGCGGATCGGCCGACGCGCCGGGCAACGCGGCGGACCACCCCTCGCGGCCCGCGCCGGAAGGTTGGCAAAGCCTCGCGCAGCAGTTTGCCACGGAGCCGGCGCCCGTGACGGCGACGGACGTCGATCGTGCACGGGGCTGGCAGTGGTTAGCGGCCCTCGGAGTCCTGGCGACGATGTTTCCGGCGATTCGCCGCGCGCCGCGGCTGGCGGCGTGGGCGACCTGGTTGGCGGCTTCGGCCTGTCTGGTCGGTCCGGCAGAGGCTCGAGGACTCGCCCAGGCCGTGTTCTGGGGATTGGTCGCCGCCTGGGCCGCACGAGGCGTCGTCGCGCTGCGCGCCTCGCTCGCGCCGGCCGCGCCGGCGAACGCGTCGGCCGCGGCGCTGCGTCTGGTCCTGCTGCTCGCGGCCGCCGAGGCGCGGTCGGCCGGCGCCGCGGAGCCCGCACCGTTGCCGGCCGTCTTTTTCCCCATCGATCGGTCAGGGAAAGCGGCGGGGGAAGACGTCTACGTTCCCGAAGGACTGTTGCGGACCTGGGCCGCCGGCCAATCCGCGCCGGCGGCGAGCCGGGGCGTCCTGCTGGCGGCGGCCGCCTACGAACTCGACCTCGCCGCGCTGCAGCCCGGCGCCAATCCGCTGCAATCTTCGCAGACGATGAAATTCCGCATCCACTGCGCGTCGGCCGATGCGGAAGTCGTCCTGCCGCTGCGCCGCGATCAAGCCCAATGGTTCGCGGAGCAGTCGCGCCTGGACGGGGGACCGCTGACGATCCACTGGGCCGACGACGGCCGGGCGTGCCGGGTGACGATCGCCGAGCCGGGCTGGCACGACCTGCAAATCGCCTTTCTGCCCCACGTCGAACGCACGACCCGCGGGTCAGGCTTCGTCCTCAACGTTCCGCCCTTGCCTGGCGCCGTGGCGACGGTTCGCCGGACTCAGGAAGCCGGCTCGTTCACGGTGTCGGGGATCGCCTCGTGGGAGAATTCCACAGGGGGAACCCGCCTGATCGGCTATCTTCCCCCGCTGGAAGTCCTCGACGTGCGCTGGCAGCCTGCGAGGCGGGAAACGTCGGCCGCGCTCTTCGCCGAGCAACTGGCGTGGCTGGAAATCGAGCCCGCGCGGGCGGTACTGCACGCCTCCCTGCGTCTGACGGGCGAGACGTTGGCTTCGCAGCGCGTGCAACTGGCCGTCGATCCCCAGTTGCGGCTGCTGCCGCTGCCGCCCGACTCTCCCGTTCAGGAAGTCGAGACGTCCGAAGAGCGGGAAACCCGCATCGATCTCAAGTTCGCCCCCGATGCACGACTGCCGGTGGAGATCCGCCTCGACTTCCAGTGGCAGCGCATGCTGTCGACCGGGCGGTTTTCGTTTCCTTCAATCCGCGTGGAGGGCGCCCAGACGACGCGCAACCATTTCGGCGTGTCGCTGGCCGACAATCTGACGTATCTCGCCGAGGCGAACGGCGACCTCCTGGAAATCGCGCCCGCCGAATTCGAGTCGCTGAGCCGCAATCTTCCTCGACGGGTGCAACTGGCCTACGCGGTGACCCGCGCCAATCCGCGCTGGTCGCTGCTGGTGCGTCCCGCGGCGCCCGTGCTCCAGTTTCGGGAAAGCCTGCGGCTGGAATGCCGCGCCCATCACGCGTTGGCGACGTGGACGGCCGAAGTTACCGCCGTGCAGGGCGTGCACCAGGCGGCGTCCGTGACCCTGCCCAACGGCGTGCAGCAATGCCGCGTCTCGGCCGAAGACGCCCAAGGAGATCCCGTCCCCTGCCGATTCGCGCGGTCCGCTCCCGCGCAAGGCGCCCTGTTCGCCAATCGACCGCTCGAAGTCGGCGACTCGCTCCGCGTCTCGGCGGTTCTCGACCTGCCGTCGTCGGGGGAATTGGTCGCCCCCGGGCCGGCCTTCGCAGCGCGCGATCGCGGCGGGTTCGAACTCGATCTGCGCCGCGACCTCGACGTCGACGTGCGGTGGAGCGATCCGCTCCAGGCCCCGCCGTCGATTGCCGAGGAAGGCCCCTCCGCGCCGGGAGAGACGACCGCCGCCGTCGGCCGTTATCGGCTGGACGGCGAGAAACTCGCCGCCAAGTCGTTGCGGATCATCCCCAGCCCCGCCGCGTTGTCGGCCGACCTCGCCTGCGCCCTGGTCGAGAACGAGCGCTCCGCCGCGGCGGTCGTGGCCCTGCACGCCGTCGTGCGCCACGGAAAAATCGATCGGCTCAATTTTCGGCTCCCCAAAGATTGGCCCCAACCCCTCGCCGTCCAACCCGAAGCACGTCTTCTTCGTCGTAGCCACCCCCTGGACGCCGATAGCCAGCTCGTCACCGTCTACCTCCCCAAGTCCTTCAGTCCAGGGGAAACGATCGACGTGCGGCTGCGAATCCCCTGGGATTCTCGGTCCGGAGCCTTGCCCGTCTTCTCGGGCGTCGATCTGGCCGAAGATCGAGTCCGTCGCCGCTTTCTAGCGCTGCCGGAATCGCGCGGAGGAAAACCGGTCGTCTGGCGCCACTCCGGGCTCCGCGAGCAGGCCTTGCCCGCACAGTTGCAAGCGCTGCTGCCGGAAGCCGCCACGCACGCCGCCTACGCCGTGCTCCAACCAGGCTTCACGGCGGAATTGTCGACCGACGCGGCCGCTCCGCTCACCCAGGAACTGCGAGGCGCCTGGGCTCGGGCCCGGTACGACGAGGACGGCGGATGGTCCGCCTCGCTGCACCTGCTGGTGCACCCCAAGGCCCCGCTGGCGCTCCGCGTCGGGCTGCCCCCCGGCGCCGTCCTGACCCACGCGGCGCTGGACGGACAGCCCAGCGTCGTGGCCGATCAGGGAGCCGAGTACCGGATCGAAGTCGGTCCGCCGGGCGTGCCTCGCCTGCTGGAAATCAGCTACCGCACCCAGCGTCCCCTCGGAAACCTGCCGCCTCCGCTGGCGGCTCCGAAGTTCTTCGACGGCCAGCGCCCGCTCGAGGGCCAAGGCGTCTGGTGGGAGATCGCGACCCCTCCCCACGCCCGCGCCGTCGCGGACGCGCCAGGCGCCGCTGCGGCGACCACGGCGGAGGTCTCCGCGGCGATCGCCACGGAAGTCGCCGCTGCGGAACAACTGCTACAACGCGGGAGGGCGGAATTGCCCCGGTGGGAGCGGCAGGACGAGAAGTCGTGGCGCCGCACGCCGGCCTGGCAGCGGTTCGCCCAGCCAATTCCGCAGAGCACTGCCGAAGCGGCGCCGGAAGAACGCCGCTTCGCCTGGGTTCAGGCCGATCACGGCGTCGGTTTCGTCTTGCAGCGCGATGGTTCGTGGCGGTCCTCCGTCGCTTGCAGCGTCGCCGTCCTGGCGTTGCTGGGGAGCGTCGTGGTCTTGCCGCTCTCTCCGCTCGGCCGCCGTGCGGGGGAACTCCTGGCCGCCCATCAATGGCTGGCGGTCGGCTGCCTCGGCCTCGCCTGGCGTCTCGCACTGACTCCGACCTGGCCGGGAGATTTCGCGATTGCGGCCGCTTGTCTCGGAGCGTGGGCCCGGGCCCGCCGCAACCGGACGGACTCCTCGGCTTCCGCGGCGCTTTCGACGCTCACGCCGCCCAACGCCTCGTAAGCTTTCCGCCGCGCGCGGAGGCGAACGCCCGGCGTCTTGCTCCGGCGGCGCGCGGCCGCGCGCGGAGGCGAACGCCCGGCGCTCCGTTCCAATGGCGCGCGGCCGCCGACGGGGGAGCTTCGCCGCCGGGCGCCGATCGACGTTCCTCTTCGCGGCCGCCTGCGTCGAGGACGCCCGCCCCACGGCGACTCCGGAAACTCCCCGCTTGCCGAGGACCGCTGTGGCGATCGTCGGCGCAACGCCCCGTGTCGCAGGGAGTCGTCTCGCGACCGCTCAAGAGTCCCCGAAAAAACTGTCGGGTATCGGGCACTCGGCGATGCGCCCCATCTCGTCCTGCGTGCGTCGCTGGCCCACGGAATGCCACGGCGAGACGTCGCGCAACTCGGGCATGACTTCGCACAGCTGTTCGATCAGCATCGTCGTCAGCCGCTGCATGCCAGGCTCCTTCGCGCTCTCCTGGATCGACTTGGCGGTTTTCATGACCCGCAACAGGCGGGCCCGCTGGGAGACGGGCGCCGACAGCGATCCTTCCGAGTCGACAAGCAGATCGGCGAGGGGCACCTCCAACGCACGCTGCCACGCCATGAGTTGGGTGATCCGCAGGTCGGCGGCGGGATCTTCCTGGACCCGGCTTTCCTGCATCGAGACGCCCATCTTCCGCGCGACCGAGCGCGTCGAGACGCCTTGCTGGCGGCGAACCTCGCGGATGCGGTGCAGGGATTTCCGACCCGGCTCCTGGGGGAACGCGGGACTGGGGCACTGGAGGCCCTCCAGATCCAGATTGTATTCCACGGTACTCATGCTCTGTTCCCCTGAAATCCGAGAGAAAAGTTCCGCTGGGGCGGGAAGCCGGGCTTCGTGCGAGCGATGCAGCGTCGGGGTCGCGGTGCGATCGGCCCCGTCGGCGCCGCGCGCCGCCCGGCGGAAGCCGAGCGACGAACGTCGTCGTTCGCCGTGCACCGGGCCAGTCGGCCGATGCCGGCCAACGCGAACGGGCCGCGCCAGCGGCGCGCCGCGTCGAGATTGCGTCGCGCCGATCTCGAGTCGCGGTACGCCGTCCGGCAGCTGGAAAACCGCGTGGCGACCGATCGAGCGCACGAACCTTCGGGCGGCGGAGCCGTCGAACTCGCGATGCTTCGTGGAGGAGACGCGACGACAGCCGACCGTGCTGCGGGCGTGTCTGCGGGAGTGACGCTGCGCCCATCCGGTGCGTCTTCACCGGATCTTGCCCGGGCGGCAGCTTGGGAGGCTCTCCTGGCCAGAGAACCTGAGCGGATGAAGCAGCTTGCTCCACCCACAGTGCATCCTAGGCGCCGCGGAACGCACCGGCAAGGGCCGGCTGCAGGGCAAGTTCGGCGAGCTGAAAAGAAGCCGCCTGGAAAGTCAGGCCGCGACGGACCCCGCCGCGTCGGACCGACAGTTTGGCGGCGGGAAGACGCTCGGCGGGATTTGCCCGACGAGCGACGCACGTCGGCGGTTCGTCCGCGGCGCCAGGCACTCTCGGCGGTCCGCGGCAGTCCGCGTTATCGTCCCGCCGAGGTCGTGAGATCGGCGCCGACGGGCGGCACGGCGATCGGCGGCAGCGGCGGCGCGGCGCCGCGCCGCGAAGTCCCCCGCGGTTCCATCTGCAACCAGCGAAACGAGGTCAGCGGCCGATGCACGTGCTGCAGACGCTGGTTGAGCACGGCCACCGCCGCGAACCGCGGCGGGACCCGCGATCCGCTTGCCGCGGGGGGCGCCAGGCCGTCGGCAGGAGCCAGCAGACTCGCCAGCTCGTTGAGGTCGATTCGCGATATCCCGTCGTGGACGATCGCTTCGGTCAGCCCCAGTTCGCGGCGGGCTCGGTCCAGGGCCGGACCGAGTCCCCGCTGGAACGGCTGTCGCAGGCAGCAGACCTGCGGGTAGGCCCGAGCGAGTTCGCAGCCGACTTCGTAGGTGTCGTCGGTCGAGCCGTCGTCGACAAGGACCACGCGCACGCCGCGGGCCGAAGCCGCACCGAGTTCGAGCACGTCCAAGACCGCCCGCTTGAGAAATCGCTCCGCGTTAAACACCGGCAAGACAATCGTCCAGGGATCCGCCACGAGCACGACTCCGCGAGCAGGAAAGGGGAACACGCCGCCGCCGGGTTGGCGAACCAGGACCCGGCGGGGGCGCCGCCGACGGTCTTCTTGACGGCTGGGCAGGCGATGAACCTGGTCGCCGCTCCTCGCGCGGGAAAAAGACCGAGGCCCGACGCGAGCGGCGGCTCGTCCGTGGCCCCGACGTCTCTAGGCTTCATCGGGCCCTCCCCGTCGGATGCTGCAGCGGCTGACCAAAGTCGCCGCTTACGATAGAATTGCCTGAACTTCCGATCGTGCCGCCCGTGCCTCCCGCACCGTTTTCGCCACGTGGCGTGCACGCCGGGCGTGCGGCAAACCGCCCCCGCGCCGCCACTGTCTGGCCGAACCCCCCGGGAACACGAGCCGTGAACGAGGTTCCGCACGAGGCCCCGCTTCCCAGTTTCGCCGCCGGCGGCGGTCTGCTGCCGGCAATCGCCCAGGACGCCCGCAGCGGACAGGTGCTGATGCTCGCCTTCATGAACGAGGAGGCGTGGCGACAGACGTTGGCGACGGGCGAGGTGCACTACTTCAGCCGCAGCCGCGGCCGACTCTGGAAGAAGGGAGAGTCGAGCGGCCACGTCCAACGCCTCGTTCAGGCCCTGGTCGATTGCGACGGCGATGCGATCTTGCTCCGCGTCGAACAGGCGGGGGGAGCGGCCTGCCACACGGGGCATGCCAGTTGCTTCTTCCGCAGGTGGGAGTCCGGCCGATGGGCGGTAGTCGGCCAACCCGTCTTCGATCCCGCCGCAGTTTACGGCCAGGCGGCCGACTGAGGGGGCCGCCCCTCGCGGGCCGCCGTCCGGTCGGCGCCGGCCTTGCAGGAACTCGCGGAGCGTTTCCGCCGGCAATCGCCCCATCCCGGGCGTCCGTTCGTCTCCCTGCCCCTCCGCATGCCCGTCGATCCGAAAGGCCCCATGAGCGATCTCTCTTCCCCAGAGGCCCGGCTCGTTGAGTTGGGTCTGGTTTTGCCCGTCGCGCCGCAGGCGCTGGGACTGTACCGACCCGTGAGCGAGGTCGGCGGACTGCTCTATCTCTCGGGGCACGTGCCGCTGGGAGAAGACGGCCAGATCGTGCGCGGTCGTCTCGGGGCCGGCATGGACGTGCCGGCAGGAGCCGCCGCGGCTCGCCGTGCGGGGCTGGTCATGCTCGCGACGCTGCGGCGCCATCTGGGGTCGCTCGACCGCGTGGCCCGTCTCGTCAAGACCGTGGGCCTGGTGCAAGCCGTCCCCGAGTTCACCGACCATCCGTTGGTCGTCAACGGTTTCAGCGAACTGATCCGCGACGTGTGGGGGCCCGAACGCGGAGTCGCCGCCCGCACTGCGGCGGGAGTCGCCTCGTTGCCCGGCGGGATGGCCGTCGAAATCGAGGCCATTTTCGAGCGCGTGTGATCGACGGCAGCCGCTGCCGCACTGCCGCGCAGCAGGCCGGCGCCGTCGGTTGGCAGCTGCGCCGCGACGCCAGGTCGCCCGCCGCGACCGAGGCGCGACGGGTCAGGCCTCTCGGCAGAGCCGCTTCGGGGACCGAGGCGATCGCCGGAGTCGCGGCCTGCACGATCGCTCACGAAGCGTAGTCGGGTTGCTGCTGCAACTCGGCCAACTGCGCGCGGAACGCCTCGATGCCCGCGAGCATCTGGGCTTCGGTGACCGGCGGTTCGCCCGCGGCGAGCGGCGCGACGTCGGATTTCGCGTCGCGGACCGGTTCGGTTGCCGCGGATTCCTGGTCGCCGGCACGTTGCCGGGAAGGTTCTGCGGCGCGTTCGATCCCTCGACGATCGACGGTCGACGAGGCGGGGGACGCCGCTGCGGAGGGCGGGCTGGCGTAGGAGGGGGGCGCCGCCAACTCGGTTCCGAAGTCGGCCGGCGGCAGCGAGGGGGAAGCGTCCGGGCTCCCCGCGGCAGACTCCGAAAACGCGTCGACCAGCGGGGCGGTCGCGGTCGCGGGACGGGCGTTTCTCGCCAGCCGGATTCGGCGGAGCACCCTCTGGCAGAAGGCCCTCGGAGCCGGCCCGGGAACGATGCCGTGGCTTTCGAGGTAGGCCGCCAGTCCGTATCCCACGGCGATATTGAACAGCGACAGAAAAGCGACGAAAGCTGCCACCGCGCGCCGGGCCTCAAGGTGCCGGCCGCGCTCCTTTGCCGCAAGACGCAAGCGGCGGCAAAACGGGGGCGGCCCGGTCAAGTGTAGGTCGCCGCGCGGATCCTTGGCGTTCGAGGCTTTCCCGAGACGCTGGCTGCCG
>Ga0169931_10006643_pt1 | contig 17351 bp, 15 predicted proteins | sample Kivu_15m_20L_FD_129675 | JGI IMG/M metagenome (GOLD analysis project Ga0169931, IMG submission 129675) | Freshwater microbial communities from Lake Kivu, Western Province, Rwanda to study Microbial Dark Matter (Phase II) - Kivu_15m_20L... | ecosystem: Environmental > Aquatic > Freshwater > Lake...
CTTAATGATGCGTATACTGAATTTTGCGTTTTCTCCCGAGGGCAAATTCATGATTTGCAGGTTGCCACTAATTCGTTGCTTCAGCGAATCTGTCGGTATAAGTACTTCCACCACCGAACCGGGGGCACCGTTTTGCATGGCGTCTTCCAGCTCATTTCGTGGCTCCATGGGATACATCATGTGTTGCTCCACTCCCGGTTTGGCAAGGTTCACCAGCGTGTCACCTTCCGGACCCGTGAGCACATACTGAAACACAATGTGGTAGCCGGCTCCGGGCATTTTGTCCCATTTTTTTCCTTCTACCACCCTATAAAAACCACCTCGTTCGGTTTTCTCCCATCCGCCGAGCCAAACACCCAAAGGTTTGCGCAGAAAAAACGCCAGCGAAGCCAAAATTAGCGTTGCCAGTGTTAGGGTAAGCCAGTGTTTTTTTACAAAATTCATATCGCCAATAACGCTTCTTTATAGTCTTTTATCGTGTCGCGGAATTTTTGCACCACGTGTTCCAGGGGTTCTTCGCTGGCGCCGCCTGAAGCATTGCGGTGTCCGCCGCCATTGAAATACTTGGATGCATATTCGTTTACCGCAAAATCACCCTTGCTGCGGAAACTCATCTTCACCATTTTGGTGCGGTCTATGATGAGCACGCTCAGCACAATGCCTTTTAAACCCAATCCCAGGTTTACCAGCCCTTCCGTATCGCCGGTTTTCACATCGAACTGCTCCAATTCTTCTTTGGTAAGAAATATCAGGGCTGTGCGCAATTCGGGAATTACTTCCAGCTTGTGCAACATGCAATAGCCAAAAAGCTTTGTGCGGTTTGGGGTAAACACATCATAAATGCGCTCGTGAATACCCACATGGTCTGCCCCTTGTTCCAGCAAATCTGCCGCTATGAGGTGGGTAAGACTATTGGTGTTGCTGTATTGAAAATTTCCGGTATCCGTCATCAATCCGGTATACAGGCAGGTAGCGCAGTCTTTAGACACATTATCCAAGCCAAAGTAATGTTTAATGAGGTGAAAAACCAGCTCTGCCGTGCTGCTGCTTTTGGGATCCCAAAGGGCATATTGCTGAAAGTTTTCCGGCTCGAGGTGGTGGTCTATCATGACCTTTTCGCCGCGGGCGTTGCGCACAATTTCACCATACTCGTTGATGCGGGAAAGTCGGTTGAAATCCAGGCAAAAAATTACATCTGCGGCCTCGGTAATGGCCCTGCATTCGGGTTCCTGCTCCTCGTAAATCAGCACCGTTTCATTGCCCGGCAGCCAATGTAAAAAATCGGCATAATCTGTGGGGGTAATTACCTGCACTTCGGCAATATGGTGTTTCAAAAAAGCATAGAGTCCCAAACTGCTGCCCATGGCATCCCCATCCGGTTTGTGATGGGTGGTGATTACCGCTTTGCGGTATCGTCCGCTTTGCAGGTTTTCAATAAGGGGAGCAAGGGTATCGAGGTGCATTTCACTGCAAAGATAAACAGAGTGGCGGCCTTTTGCCTAAAGGTTAAACCGAGCCATTTTTTGTTATTGTAGAAATTATTTGGGTTATTACACGATTAAGATTATTTTTGTTAATTCATTACCCCTACCATGCGGAAAATCGCTGTTCTGGTTTCTTGTTATATATGTGCTACATTGTCGGCACAAACAGAGTCTGATGCTCTCTTTATGGCCAAACGAAACCTTTGTGGCGGTTTTGTTTATGGCAATACTTCATGGAAACATTACTGGGAAGGTACTTTTTACCGCGACAATGCCAACATCGGTTCGTTTAAATCAAACTCGGTAATGGCAATGGCTAACTACGGTATTGGCAATGGCCTCAATCTGATTGCTTCGGCTGCCTGGATCGACAACCGGGTTACCGCCGGAACCCTCATCGGGCAAAAAGGCATTCAGGATTTAAATGTCTTTTTGAAAAAGGAACTTCTTACCAAAGACATCAAAGGGTTCAACAGTTCCCTGGTGGCTGTGGGTGGGGTTTCAACCCCTTTGTCCAACTACGTGGCCGATTATCTGCCCATCAGCATTGGTATGCGTAGCAAAACCGCCTCATTGCGCCTGCTGGCCGATGTGCAAAAAGGCCACTGGTACGGCACAGCATCAGCCATGTATACCCGCCGCAACAACGTTACCATAGATCGCAATGCTTACTACACCACAAGAATGATCTACAGCAACGAAGTAGCCCTGCCCGATCTTTTTTCCTATAACATTCGCCTGGGATGGAGAGACGGTGCAGACAAATACTATGAAGTTACCGCAGATCGCATGAACAGTTTGGGGGGATTTGACATTCGCAAAAACGACATGCCCTTCCTGAGCAATGATATGGAATCTTTCCGTGTGGGTGTCAACATTAAATATCCTGTTCCGCGTGTAAGCGGCATGAGCATCATGGCCGCAGGTATGCAAACCCTTGCGGGCCGAAACATGGGCAAAGCCACCACCCTCATGGCCGGTGTGGTCTATCAGGGTGAGTTTAAGAAAGGAGACAAAAAATGAGCATTTCTGTTAGAACCTTCGGCATACTAAGCTTGTTGGCACTGGCTTCCTGCAGCAAGGAAATCACCGAGCGCAACATGGAGTTTGGGGCTTTAAACCCTGATAAAACAGACACATCCGCCGGCACTTGGAAACCGGTGCTGATGACATCTGCAACAGAATTTAGCTGTGATGTGCCCATCGCAGTTACATCACCCGATTATAAGCTGCAATTGCTGGAAATTAAAAGCCGGCAGGCCAATATGACTGATGAAGATGAAGAAAAACTGAAATATTGGAGTTCGGGTTCCGTGCTTCGCTGGAATGAGATTCTGCGTGAGCTGGTGGCCAAATACAACCTGCCGCCTTACCAGAATCCCGATGCTACCTATCCCATCCCAAACAGCGCCAATCCATTGGCTTATCCGTATTTTCCTTTCGCCAATCCACCTTATGCGGCCCGTGCGTATGCCTATGTTTCGGCGGCGCAGTATGATGCCCTCGTTGCGGCATATCACTACAAAGGGTTTTACCGCAGATCCCGCCCCTCGGTAATAGACAATACCATTAAAGAACTTATTCCAGTGGTAAAAGACTTTGCCTATCCCAGCGAAGAAGCGGTGGTGGCGGGTGCCGCATTTGGCATGATGAGCATGTTGTTTCCCGGCGAACAGGATTACCTGCAGGAAAAACTCAATGAGTGCATTGATATGCGCATTCTGGCAGGTGCCAATGTGCGCAGCGAAGTGGAAGCCGGCGTAAGACTCGGAAAAGCAGTGGCTGGCAAATTCATTGCCCGCGCCCGAACTGACAGGGCAGGCAAAGCCGTAGGAACCCCGGCAGACTGGGCCAAGCTGGAGAGCGATGCCATCGCCCGTGGAGAAACACCCTGGATCAGCCAGGAAAGCCCCAAAAGGCCACCCATGTTGCCGTTGTTTGGAAAAACCCTCGGTTTTCTGATGGATACCACCGAAGTAATCAACAACCGCCCACCGGCACCGCCTTCAACCAACTCTCCTGAGTTTGCGAAAGAACTGGAGGAGGTTTTGTGGTTTAGCCAAAACCCAACCCGCGACCGCATGCGGATCGTGCATTTCTGGGGCGACGGTGCCGGAACCTACACACCACCCGGCCACTGGAACGCGATTGCCTGCAAAGATTTTGTGAATCTGCGTTTCAGCGAAGTCCGATGGGCACGCAACCTCGCACTGCTCAACATGTCTATGTTTGATGCTGCCATTTGCTGCTGGGATGCCAAATTTTATTATTTTAATCCACGGCCATCACAAGTAAACAACAAAATCAAAACCCTTACCGGATTGCCTAATTTTCCCGCCTACACCAGCGGTCACAGCACCTTTAGCGGTGCCGCCGCAACGCTTCTTGGCCATGTAAACCCCGGCCGTGCGACGGATTATATGTCTATGGCTAATGAAGCCAGCAATAGCCGCCTGTACGGAGCCATTCACTACCGCAGCGATATTGAAGTGGGTATGAATATGGGTAAAATGGTAGGCACAAAAGCCGTAGATAGGGCCAAAACAGACGGTGCTGATTAACCCAAATATCTTGCCGCAATAGCCATACAGGCTGTTTCGGTGCGAAGCACGAGTGCTCCAAGCGAATAGCATTGAAATCCTTTGGCTATCGCCTGCTTTACTTCTTCTGTAGTGAAATCTCCCTCGGGACCCAGCAAAACCAGACAATCGCCGGAAAGGCCATCCGCTGATGAGCTGGGTTGTTGAATGTCGGTATGGCAATGACAAATAAGGCGGTTTCGGTGGTTTTCCTGTAGTATATCTTTCCAGCCTGACGTACGAATTTCAGGCAAACGGTAACCATGGCATTGTTTGAGGGCTGCAATGGCCACTTTTTGCAATCTTTCAAGGTTAATTCGGGCCTTTTCAACATTGCCGGTTTGCAGAAATGAAATGCTTTTCACCCCCAGCTCCGTGCATTTTTCTACGAGCCACTCCATTCGGTCTGCGTGTTTGATAATTCCTACAGCAATATGCAGTTGGGGTTGATAGTCCGGCGTTCCCTTTTGGGTAATGGTAACTTGAAAGGCCCTTTTTTCTATTTGTGAAATGTTGCCCTTATAGCGATTACCCAGCCCATCGGAAAATGAAATTTCATCGCCCATCTGATAGCGAAGCGCCTGAATGGCATGCCGGGTATCATTTTCATCGAAAACCGCCACATTGTTTTGGATATTTTGGGTGAAAAAGGAAAAATGTCCGGGCATGATGTAAATTTAATGTAGCGCGGCCCTTATGGGCATATTCCTGACAATGCGTGCCTCCTCAGCGGCAAATGCCTGCAGCCTGTCGTACACCGTCTTTTCATCAAAATAATTCAGGGACATTTTCACAAAAATATGTGCATGTTTGGCTTCGCAGGCCCACAGTCGGTGATAGAATTTTTTGGGCTCACCTTCGGGCAGTCTTTCCCAGATAAGTTTAAATCTTTCGGCACCGCGGGTTTCAAACAGCGAAGCCAGTAAAAGCCTGTCAAGAAAACGTTCATCGCGGCCGGATCTCACAAACGCCATCAGGCCTTTGATATAAGGGTCTTCCTCAAACGGATTTTCCAGTTTCAGGCCGCGGGTTTGCATGAGCTCGTATACATCGCGAAAGTGCTCCAGTTCTTCGAGGGCTGTTTCTATCAGCAAGGGAATAATTTCTACCCTGTCGGGGTATTTAGCCACCATGCTCATCATCATGCCGTTTGCTTTACGTTCACAATCCGCATGATCCTGCAAAAAGGTATCAAAGTCGGCCATTACGGCATCGGTCCACTCGGGCGGGGAAGCACATTGCAGGTCGATACTCAGTTTCATGGTTAACTATTACAAACTCCAGCTACTGCCGTCCTTACCATCCTTTATACTGAAACCCAGTTCGGTAAGTTTGTTGCGGATTTCATCACTGAGTGCGTAGTTTTTATTGGTTTTAGCATCTGTCCGCATGGTAAGAAGCATTTGCATCACCCCATTAAGGGCGTCATCATTGCCTTTTTCTTCGGAACGAATTCCCAGGATGGTATGCAGCCAGGTCTGAAATAGGTTATTCAGAGCCTCTATATTTGTCTGATCCAGTTTGATTTTTCCATCGGCTGCGGAATTGCACACCCGCACAGCCTCAAATAACTGAGCGATAACCTGAGGGGTGTTCATGTCGTCGTTCATGCTCCGCTCGCAGGCAGCCTGAATATCGGAAACATTGTATTCAGTGCTATCCGATATGGGAAGTTTAGGAACCTGCGCTGATGCATTCATGAGCCTTTGCAGGCCTTTTTCTGCAGCCTGCAGTGCCTCATTGCTAAAATCAAGGGTGCCGCGGTAGTGCGCCTGCAGGATGAAGAAGCGAATGGTCATTGGGCTGTAGGCCTGCGCCAGCAAAGGATGATTTCCCGAAAACAACTCATCTGCCATGATTCCGTTATTCAGACTCTTGGCCATCTTTTGCCCATTGATGGTAATCATGTTGTGGTGCACCCAGAAACGGGCCGGGCTGTGGCCAGTGCAGGCCGTACTTTGGGCTATTTCGCTTTCGTGGTGTGGAAACAGCAAGTCCATGCCGCCACCATGAATATCAAACACATCGCCCAGGTATTTGCGGCTCATGGCCGAACACTCTATGTGCCAGCCCGGATAGCCTTTTCCCCAGGGACTGTTCCACTGCATGATATGATCGGGGGCAGCTTTTTTCCAAAGCGCAAAATCGTTGGGGTTGCGCTTTTCATCCTGCCCTTCCAGTTCGCGGGCTTCATTGCCGGCACCGGCTACCAAATCCTCCAGAATGCGGCCGCTCAGTTTGCCGTATTCGTTGGTTTTGGCGTATGCAAGCACATCAAAATACACGCTGCCGTTTACCACATAAGCAAGCCCCGCGGATATAATAGCCTCTATCATTTCTATTTGTTCAATGATATGGCCACTGGCACGGGGTTCAATACCGGGCGCAAGCACGTTCATCATTCGGCACATTTCATTGTATGCCACCGTGTATGTCTGTGCCACCTCCATGGGTTCCACTTGCTCCAGGCGGGCTTGTTTACCCAGCTTGTCTTCGCCCTCATCACCGTCACCCACCAAGTGGCCTACATCGGTGATGTTGCGCACATGACGGACTTTATAACCCAGAAATTCGAGGTATCGGCGCAGTACATCAAACACTACCGGTCCACGCACATGACCCATATGCGGAGGGCCATACACCGTAGGCCCGCACACATACAATCCAACACGGTTGTTATGCAATGGTACAAAGGCCTCGGTATGGCGGGTGTAGGTGTTGTATAGTTGCAGGGTTGACATTTTCAGGCACAAAGGTATGAAATGTAACTATGGTGTTGTATACCTAATCCCATTTGCTTTGTTCGGGGTTAGAAAATAATTGCTATATTCGTAAAATGAAAAAATTAACGCTAGGCCTGTTTCTAATTATTGTATTTACAATGTGTAAAAAAGAAACCCAGATCATTTACGAAACACCTGCTCCAACATTGGCCGGTGAGTGGTATGGCCTGTATGGTACAGCATTAAACACAGTGCCAACAATGCCCTATTATTTTATGATAAGGAGCACAAATACCATGAAAATTTCTGCGTATGATACCTCTACAATTTTCACAGCAGATACAGCATACAAGGTTTCAGGGGATACCGTGAAAGCTACATACATTTACCGTTACAAAAACGGAACAGCGGCGGAAACATATTCCATAGCAGCACGCTTTCTCAGCAATTTCTCCTTCATGTCAGGCACATGGGGATATGGAGGTAACGCCTATAATGGCGGATCTTTTTTTATGGGAAGAAAGTAAGTTGAAGGTTTAATCCGCCTTTATATCTGGTTATATTAAATAAGGCTAAAACACAGGGATGGTAAAGAGAGGGAAATTTAGCACATGATGTCAACCTCATTTTGGGGTGCAGATGGGAAACCGCTTGGTCAGCCCCTATCATCAGAACCTGTGGTTCCCATTACCATCAGGGCTATCAACAAACAGATTAAAGTACTGGCTTACAGAGCCGGTATTCGTGGCAAACGAATTTCAACACATACCTGGCGTAAAACCTTTGGACGAGAAGTTTGGAAACGCAACAAATACTCCGAGGCTTCGCTTATTAAACTTTCCTTACTGTTCAACCATTCCTCAACTGCCTTAAATGCCCCAACTTCGCAAAGCCCCGAACCGTTAGCTTTTGCTAATACGCAAACAAATCCTGTATTGCATACATATCCCCCACCTCTTCTTTAGTTATATCAAGGTAGATGCGGGTAATGGCACGGGCGATGAAGGAACCTTTACATACCGTAGCCGTTACACTGAACTCAATCTGGGAATACAAAAGCACTTTTCAGGCACATCCCGTTTAAGTCCATTTATTGGTGCAGATTTGCTGGCCGGGGCAGATGGTACCCATCATAAAGGTGAGGATGCAGGAACATCCGGATATATCAAAAACTATAGCTACGACCGCGAAGCGCAAGCCGCACAGGTAGGCATTAGGGCTGTTGTAGGATTTGATTTCTGGGTCATGAAAGGGCTTTATGTAGGGGCGGTTTACCGTCCCGTATCCTTGATCCTGCAAAAAGAAGACGACACAACCACAACCTCCGTAAGCAATGGATCCACCATCAAAACAGTTAACCCGGGCGGGAGCTACGCCACCTTGAATACTTTTGGTGAGGTTGGCAGTGTGCGCATAGGCTGGTTGTTTTAATAGCCTGAATTCCATAAAAAAACCCGGCTGTTGGCCGGGTTTTTTTATGGATATAATTAATATTATTTTCCTGATTCTGCAGCCGCTTGCATCAGCGCCCTTGTGGTCTTACAGCTCACGATGGCGTTTTCTTTGGCATCCAGGATTTCGAAATCTCCGGGTAACACGTTTTTCACCTTCACGCTTTGACCGATTTCAAGGGTGTCAATATTTACATCGATGTAATCGGGCAGCTTTTTTACCAGTCCGCGCACGCGCAGGCGGTTAATTTTCTTCACCAGCTTACCACCGGCACGCACACCAGGCGAATTGCCCACCACACGCACTGGGATTTCCATTACAACTGCACGAGAAGCATCTACAGCCATAAAATCTGCATGAATAATGGCTTCGGATACAGCATGAAATTGCAGATCCTGCAAAATGGCATCGTATGAATTGCCTTCCAGGTCTATCCTTACCTTGTACACGCTGGGGGTGTAAACCAGGTTTTTAAAATCGGATTCATAGATGGTAAAATGCAGATTTTCTCCTGCACCGTAAATTACGCAAGGTACTTTACCTGCGTTTCTGAGGCTTTTGGCGTTTGAGGTGCCGCTGCCTTCTCTTTTTTCTGCTTTGAACAAAATGGTTTTCATATTCAGTAGTTACGCTTATTTTTTATTAGTTGCTTTTTAGGTCGAGGTTGGTCTGGCTGTTATGAATCTGCCTGAACAGAGAACTGATGCTGCCATTTTCATGAACATTGCGAATAGCACGGGCAAACAGGGGCGCCACAGACAGTACTTTTATTTTATCCATGTGTTGCTTCAAAGGGATGGTATCTGTTACTACCAGTTCCGTAAGCACACTGTTGTCAATGTTTTCATAGGCTTTTCCGCTCAGAACAGGGTGGCAGCAGAGGGCGCGCACGCTGCGGGCACCTCTTTCCATCAACATGGCCGATGATTTGCAAAGGGTTCCGCCGGTATCGATGATATCGTCTATCAACACAACGTCTTTGTCCTGAACATCCCCAATAACCGTCATATTGGCAATTTCGTTTGCTTTTTTTCGTTCCTTGTCGCAGATAACCATAGGCAGGTTTAGGGCCTTGGCTACTTCGCGAATACGGTTACTGGCGCCCACGTCGGGTGCTGCAATTACCAAGTTGTCCTGGGGCAGGCTGCGTATATATGGAACAAAAATGATGGAACCTTCCAGGTGATCCACGGGCACATTAAAAAAGCCCTGAATCTGGGGAGCGTGCAATTCCATGGTCATAACGCGGTTTGCGCCTGCGGTACTGAGCAGATCCGCAATCATTTTGGAGGCGATGGAAACGCGGGGCTTGTCCTTACGATCCTGACGGGCAAATCCGTAGTAGGGAATTACTGCCGTAATGTAATTGGCACTGGCTCTTTTGGCCGCGTCAATCGTCATCAGCAATTCCATTAGGTTGTCGGTAGGCGGAAAGGTGCTTTGGACGATAAAAACATCACATCCGCGAACACTTTCGTTGAATACGGGCTGAAATTCTCCGTCACTGAAGCGGTTTACGGTCAAATCGCCCGGATCCAGGCCATAGTATTCGCAAATACCTTTGGTGAGAGAGGCAGAAGCACTGCCCGAGAAGATTTTTACTGGGTTAAGTAGTGATGACATAATCTCTGTATTTTACTTTCTCTGTACCGTACAAAAGTAAAGCACAGATATCATCAAATCAGCGTTTTGTTGTCCGACTAGGGCTCGAACCTAGACTCTTCTGAACCAAAACCAGACGTGTTGCCAGTTACACCATCGGACAATTTTGGGAGTGCAAAGGTAAGGAATTTTTTGAAATGTGCAAAGTGAATGCAATATGCCGTTTTTATGCTGTACCTCTTGTTTGGTGCCAGCTCTTTCATTTCAATCAGGGTCGTAACCAAACTGTTTCAGCATGTTTTTGCTGTTTCGCCAGTCTTCACGCACTTTCACAAATAACTCAACAAAAATGTGCTTACCGAAAAACGCTTCCAAATCCTTTCTGGCATTGGTTCCCAAACGTTTTATAGCCTCTCCTTTATTTCCAATAATAATCCGCTTTTGGCTGTCGCGCTCCACTACCAGCTCGCAGGAAAGACGAATAATTTTCTCATCTTCTTTGAAAAACAAGGTGGTTACCTCCAGGCTGTAGGGAACCTCATCCTCATACAGTTTTAGTGCGTGATTGCGAATGATTTCATTCACAAAAAAACGTTCCGAGCGGTCGGTAATCTGGTCTTCGGGGAAATACGCAGGGTGTTCGGGCAAATAGGAAATTACTTCCGCCTCCAGTTTGTCGAGTTGAAAATTGTTGAGCGCTGAAAGCAACATGAAAGCATCGGCCTTGAAAGCGCCGGCCACCTTAAGCATCACAGCTTCCAGCTGATCTTGTTTTACGGTATCAATCTTGTTGATGGCTACAATTTTTTTGGCCGAAGATTTTTCGAAACGGCGCAGCAATTCTTCAGGGATTTCAGTGGCACGCACATCCAGTAATAGAATGAGAACATCGCTGTCGTCCATAGACTCGTGCACAGCCGCCATCATTTTTTCGTGCATTTTATAGCTGGCCTTGCGCAAAATACCCGGGGTGTCTGAATAAATGACTTGCGCGTTTTCTCCTGTTTTTATGCCCAGAATACGGTGGCGGGTGGTTTGCGCCTTGGGATTCACTATCGCCAGCTTCTCCCCCATCAGTGCATTGTATAGCGTACTTTTACCCGCATTGGGCATTCCGATGATGCTGACAAAACCTGCTTTAAATGCCATTTTTATTTGCGGGTTCAAAGGTAACCCAATAAAGTCCACTTTGGGGCTATCTTTGTAAAAGCATGCGCCTTGTCTGTCTTCTGCTTCCTTTTTATCTGTTCGGTTTATTGCCCCTTTATGGGCAAAGCCCGCTGGACAGTACCCGAAACGGCTATGCAAGAGGCAAAGCCGGATTGATGCTCAAGCGCAGTTTAGACATGGCAAATACCCCCGGCAGCGGGCATTATCGTCAGTCAGAAAAGAATACAGAAAAGCTTCAATTACCTGAAGAAGCGCGGGAATACACACCCGTTTTTGCCGATGAATTTGATTCGTTGAACATCAATATCTGGCAAGTGGGGCAGCCCTGGGGCCGATACCACGGGCAGCAGCCGCACCAATATTATGGCGACAGCGAGGTATTTGTTAAAAACGGCGTGCTTTATTTACAGAATCGCTACGCGCCTCAAAAATTTCCGTCGGGGGATACAGGTATCACCATTCCGTATGGCACCGGGCTAATTAACACCGCCAATTCCCGCACCTTTCAATTCGGTTTTTTTGCCATTCGCAGCAAAAACCCATCAGGACCGGCTACCTGGCCTGCATTCTGGCTCACCGGGAAGAACAATTGGCCACCGGAAATTGATATTTATGAAATGTATGGCAAAAGCACCGGAAAAACCATCCACCGCCAAACCATGACCCTGCATTTCGGCAAAATTGAAACCCGCACCAAAACGCATTTGATGAAGGCGGTAAACCTGAGCCCTGACACGGATTCAGCTTTCCACATATATGCTTGCCTGTGGACACCGGACCGTGTGGTTTTCTACACCGACGGGGTGCCTGTGCGCAGTATCAACATGAACAAATGGATGCGACAGTTTTATCAGGAGCCTATGTACCTGGTGGTCAACAATGCGGTGGACCACCGATACCTGCAACACATAGACAACAGCCGCCTGCCGGTGTCGCTTGAGGTAGACTGGATTCGGGTGTATGCGCCGGCTAAGCCCTAAAAAGATTACCTACTCACCCATTTCTTTACTATCTTTACCATTCGATTTTAATGGCTGAAAAGAAACTCTTTCTCTTGGATGGCATGGCCCTGGTTTACCGGGCTTTTTTTGCCTTTAACCAAAACCCGCGTATCACCAGCACAGGCCTTAATGCAAGTGCCATGTTTGGTTTTACCAACACCCTGCTGGATGTGCTAAACAAACAAAAACCAACCCATATTGCCGTGGTTTTTGATACCGATAAACCCACAGACCGGCACATTGAATACGAAAAATACAAAGCACACCGCGAGGAAATGCCCGAAGACCTGAGGCGCAGCCTACCTTATATACAGCGCATCATCGAAGGGTTTAATATTCCTTTGATTACCCATGATGGATATGAAGCAGATGACATCATTGGTACGTTTGCCCTGCAGGCGGCCGAACTGAATTTCGATGTATTTATGATGACCCCCGATAAAGATTTTGGTCAATTGGTGGGCGAACATGTTTTTATTTATAAACCCGGACGAATGGGCAACCCCGACGAGGTGCTGGGCGTGCCCGAAGTGCTGAAAAAATGGGAGGTGGAACGTGTAGATCAGGTTATTGATATTCTGGGGCTTTGGGGTGATGCCGTCGATAATATTCCCGGGGTTCCCGGCGTAGGCGAAAAAACAGCCAAAAAACTCATTCAGGAGTTTGGCAGCATAGAAAACATCCTGGCGAATACCGACCAACTGAAGGGCGCTATGAAGGAAAAGTTTGAAAATAACCGCGAACAAGCCCTGATGAGCAAACGGTTGGCCACCATCAATACGGTGGTTCCGCTGGGTTTACATCCGGAAGAACTGATTTTAAAAAGCCCGGATGAGGAAAAACTCAAGGAAGTTTTCAATGAGCTGGAGTTTCGCACCATGATGAAGCGGGTGTTTGGCGACAATAGCGCACCCGCCGCCGCTGCACCTTCAGGAAACAACCGCATGCAGGCCAGCCTGTTTGATTTGCCCGAAGCTTCCACTCTTGAAGCAGTGCGCGAATACAAAACCCTGGAGGACGTGAAACACCGATACGTGCTATGCAACAGCGAGGCGCTGATAAACGAAGCCATACAGCACATGCAAGCGGCCACAGCGTTTTGTTTTGACACCGAAACCACCGGACTGGTGGCGTTTGATGCAGATATTGTAGGCCTGGCGCTCAGTTGTAAGCCGCAGGAGGGTTATTACATTCCCTTTCCGAGAGAATTTGAAGCCGCCAAATTACTGTTTACTCGCTTCCGTGAATTGTTTACAGGCAGCAACTGCAAGGTGGCACAAAACCTCAAGTATGATTTGTCTGTGCTGAAACGATATGGCGTAGCGGTTTCAGGGCCGTGTTTTGATACCATGCTGGCGCATTACCTCATTGAGCCGGACATGCGCCACAACATGGATTTGCTGGCCGAAAGCTATCTGCACTATAAACCCATCAGCATAGAAACGCTGATTGGCAAAAAAGGAGCAGCGCAGCTGAGTATGGCGGTGGTGGATGTGGAGAAGGTGAAAGAATATGCGGTGGAAGACGCAGACATTACCCTTCAACTTAAACAAAAACTTGAGCCTGAGTTACATAACCGTAATGTATATAATGTTTTCGAAAATCTGGAAATGCCGCTGGTTTCTGTGCTGTCTGAGATAGAACAAGAGGGCGTAAGGGTAGATACAGATTTTCTGAAAGACTACAGTAAGGAGCTGAACAGGCAGAGTCTTGATATACAAACACGCATTTATGAACTGGCCGGTGAGGAATTCAACATTTCTTCTCCCATGCAGGTGGGTAAGATTTTATTTGAAAGGCTGAAACTGCTGGATAAACCCAAAACCACCAAAACCGGACAGTACCAAACCGATGAAGAGACGTTGCTTTCTCTATCGGGTGAACACGAAATTGTGCAGCGTATTCTAGACTTCAGGCAGTTGCAAAAACTAAAAGGAACCTACGTGGATGCTTTGCCACTGCTGGTAAACAACCGCACCGGAAGGGTGCACACCTCTTTCAACCAGGCGGTGGCCGCCACGGGCCGTTTGAGCAGCCAGAACCCCAATTTGCAGAATATTCCCATACGCACCGAGCTCGGAAAGGAAGTGCGCAGGGCGTTTGTAGCCAGGGATGAAAACCATGTATTGCTGAGCGCAGATTATTCGCAGATAGAATTGCGTGTAATTGCGCATGTGAGCGGCGATGAGGGCATGATGGACGCTTTTAGGCAGGGTATCGACATTCACACGGCTACTGCAGCAAGGGTTTGGGGTGTACCACTGGAAGCGGTTGACAAAGACATGCGCCGCAAGGCTAAAACCGTCAATTTTGGAATTATCTATGGCATTTCAGCCTTCGGACTGAGCCAGCGTGTAGGTATTCCCCGCAAGGAAGCCAAAGAAATTATAGACAATTATTTCGAGAAGTTTCCCGGCATCAAAAACTACATGGACAGCACCATCGCTTTTGCGCAGCAACACGGCTACGTGGAAACCATTATGGGACGCAGGCGTTACATCCGCGATATCAATAGCCGCAATGCCACCGTGCGCGGTTTTGCCGAGCGAAATGCCATCAATGCACCCATTCAGGGCAGTGCCGCCGATATGATTAAATTGGCTATGATCAATATCCATGCATGGCTGAAGGAAAACCATCCGCAAACCCGCATGATACTGCAGGTGCACGATGAATTGCTGTTTGACGTGCCCAAAAACGAAGTGGATGTTATAGCACCGCACATCAAGCACATTATGCAAACTGCCATGCAGCTGAAAGTGCCTGTGGAAGTGGAATACGGCATTGGCGAAAACTGGCTGCAGGCACACTGATTTCAACAAAAAGCAGAAATAAGCGTTATACATGAAGACCACCGGAGCAGTGAAGACCTTATTTTACCTCGCAACATTTATGTGGGTTGCGGCACTTGCCGCCCAGCCCGCCAATGAAGCGCTGGCCCGGCAGTACATGGAAAACCGCGAATACGCCAAGGCTGCCGATTTGTATGAGGATTTAAGCAACAAAAACCCCGGAGACATCAACCTGTATGATGCCTACCTGACTTCGCTGCTCATGGGTAAGCAAAATGACAAGGCAGAAAAGCTGGTTAGCAAACGCAAAAAGAAATACCCGCAGGTAATGCAGTACAGGGTGGATGAAGCGTTTGTAATGGAGAAACAAGGACAAGTACCTGAAGCAGAGAAACAATATAAAAAAGTGGCGGATATGGCCGATTTGTCCGTGCAGCAATATTATGAGGCCGCCGATGCGTTTCGGCGCCGCAGCAAATACAACTGGGTCATTTATGTGTATGAGCGTGGCGAGGAGCAATTTGGATTTGCGGCAGATTTTTCGACCCGCCTGGCGCAGATGTATATGGAAACCGGCAACAAAGCCAAGGGGCTGGAAAAGTATGTGCAATTGGTTTTAACCTCTGGCTATGCCTATGAACAGAGCAAACAGCTTTTTGAAATGAACGTGACCGACAGCGCTGACTTTGCCACTTTGCGCACCATTTTGTTGCGGCAATTGCAAAAGGCTCCGGACAATTTTGAGCTGAATGATTTGCTGAAATGGACTTTCATAAAAACCAAAGATTGGGATGCTGCTTTTCTGCAAACCAAGGCTTTGGATAAACGCCTTAAGGAGAAAGGATTGCGCCTCATAGAGCTGGGGGATTTGTGCGTAAGCAACGAGGCATGGGCAGTGGCAACACGCTGCTTTGAATACGTGAAATCCTTGGGAACCTCCGGTGATTATTACTATGCGGCTGTTTCAGGATTGCTTGAAACGCGTTTTCAGCAACTGAAAACCGAGTTGAAACCAACTACCGAAACCCTAAAGGCATTGGAAACCGAGATGCTACAGTTCTTGGCTGAAAATGGCTATAATGATGGTACATGGCGCATGGTATCGCGGTTGTCTGATGTATACACCCAGTATACACATACCCCGGATAAGGCCATTGCCCTGCTGGAGAAATTTTACCGAAACCCTGGCGTATCATTTAAAAACCAGGCAGAGGCCAAGCTGGCGCTGGGTGAAGCCTATGTAGCCGGCAGCGATGTGTGGAGCAGTGAGTTGCTGTTTGCCCAGGTAGAAAAGGACTTCCCCGAAGATCCGCTGGGGCAGGAAGCCAAATATCGCAGGGCAAGGCTCAGCTACTACCGCGGCGATTATGATTGGGCTATGCTGCAGCTGGATGTGCTAAAAGGCGCCACCACGCAGTTGATTTCAAACAATGCCATACGGCTGGCCCTCACCATTACCGAAAACCTGGGAATTGACAGTAACTACGATGCGCTGGAGCGGTTTAGCAGGGCAGAATTGTTGCTGGCTCAAAACAAACTGGAGGAGGCCGAGCGTGAGATGGACAGCATACCCAAATTATATCCTGGCCATTCCTTGTCGGATGATATTTTGCTGCAAAAAGCCATTATTCGCGAAAAGCAGTACCGTTTTGAAGACGCCGCCGAACTGTATAACACGCTGGTGGTGGCTTTTGGCCACGATATTTTGGCAGACAACGGCTGGTATCGACTGGGCCTGCTCTATGAATACAGACTGAAAGATCCTGAAAAAGCGCGGCAGGCGTTTGAAAAGATTGTGCTGGATTTTCCGGGCAGTTTTTACATGCCAGATGCAAGGGTGCGGTTTAGGAAGCTGCGTGGGGATAAAATTGGATCTTAGGGAAGTTCATTTAGCGCATCAAAAACACTGTCCAGCAGGGAGGCAAGTTCACGGTCTTTTTGGGTAATTACATTGCCGGCATCATGGGTGGTGAGGCGCACAGATACTTTGTTGTATAAATTGCTCCATTCCGGGTGGTGGTTAAGTTCACTGATTTTGGCAGATGCATGTTGCATAAAGGCCATAGCGGCCTCAAAAGAGGAAAACATATAGATTTTATGCAGGGTATTGTTTTCTTCTTTCCAGTTTTCCATAACAGGTGTGTTTAACCTATGCAAGGTAAGCAGGCAGGCATTATCTTTGCAACTTCTGACCTCGTAGTTCAACGGATAGAATAGAAGTTTCCTAAACTTTTGATGTGAGTTCGATTCTCGCCGAGGTCACCAAACCCAACACCAACAACGCTTTACAAGAAAAGGGGATAGTCGTCTATCCCCTTATTTTTTACCTACTGTGCAGTAAAGTGTGCTGTAATTCACAAGGTAGGATTCGAATAATTTAACCTATTCTACTTGATTTTTCTGAACATTCGAAAAAAATGTAAGTTGTAAGTACCCCTAAAAATCGGACTGGTTATAATTAGGCAAAAAAGCCTAAATTTAACAAGTCAATGAAAAGATCAAAATTTACAGAGAGCCAGATTGTGAAGGCTCTAAAAGAAGAAGAAAA
>Ga0169931_10006644_pt1 | contig 17349 bp, 14 predicted proteins | sample Kivu_15m_20L_FD_129675 | JGI IMG/M metagenome (GOLD analysis project Ga0169931, IMG submission 129675) | Freshwater microbial communities from Lake Kivu, Western Province, Rwanda to study Microbial Dark Matter (Phase II) - Kivu_15m_20L... | ecosystem: Environmental > Aquatic > Freshwater > Lake...
GGCTAGTCAAATGGAGAACCTTGTGACTCTGTGAAGCTTGGATCGGCTGTAATTTAGGACTCACTGCAGTTAAGCTTTTATGCTGCCTTCAATTATGAATTTTCAGGAGCTCTTTCGTAAGAGCCAAATTGTGGACCGGTTAGTTTCAGGCTATTGTACGAAAATTCAATGACGCAGATCGACACATCAAAGATTTGGATCGATGCGACTAATCCAAACTAGCCTTTAATCAAAGCGTTAGTAACCCCAGGAAGCTAAATCGTGAACACGAACCCAATCCTGGCAATCGTTGAGGCAAAGCAGTGGACCGTCACAAGCCTTTCAAATAAATTCAACATTCAGTTCATAGATCCTTGCAAAACAACAGTTATTGCCTCGCAGACCATCCTCCCAATCTCGGTTACTGATGGGTAGCCATTATTTACCAAGAGTTATAATACTTTTAAGGACTCAGTAAGCGTGCAGTACTCTCCGCAGTTCGGCAACGGTTCAGGCAGTGACTTGTGCGGCCCTTAAAGCTACCAGGTCTTCAAGGTCGTCAACGGCAACTACGTCCCTGCGCCTTACGTCTACCTCACTCCAGGCTAGAAAAAAATCAACCTCGACCCAACTCTAAACCCGGACATCGGTAACAATCAGTTCGTGCTCGTCACCACACTCGATAACTACGGAATCAAGCACGATGAGTTCTTCAATGTCAATGTTTCTGCATGTACGATAACGAGCATATCGGTCGGATCCCCTACCCAGAGTGTCTACTAGTACAACATTAACACTGTTCCATCTTAGCTTGACATAGACCTGCCAACAGTAACGCTACAGCCTTTAAGCTGTCCATTTGAAATTCAGCTTTCTATCCAGTTCTAAGCTGACTCGTCCCCAGTACCATTCGCGACCGTCCATCCTGACAACTTAGGTTTCACAATTTAATCGAGCACTTTCTAGTACTCTGGTACCTTTAACATCTGGGCTGTTATAGTCCCAACTGGACCTAACACAGTTCAACCTGTAAAAGTGCCTTACGTTATAAAGATTACAACTTGTGGGCTCCACGATTTCACCACTATCTACCCTCAAGCTGATGTCAACTATTAAATTGGTTCAGGCCCCAAACTTATCGCGCCTGATCTTACATGGTACCAATCAAATTATTGCACTCTTACCTTTTCTGTTCTGGTAAACGGATAGTCCACCCTGAATGCAAGCCTATTCTCGTTCAATTCTTTAACTGGCGTTTTTACCATCAGTAACAATGATCCGAGCACCAACGGCCAGACATTTGAGGTCAAGCTAAAAGTTTAAGATAATGCAGGAAACTCCAAAACAAAGACAATTCAGGTAAAGTTTGTTGACCCTTGTGCAGGAAACTAGATAACAAGTTTACCGACCTTTGTAACTCCGCTGCAGCACAGCATATTTGGGACTGACCAAGTTATTGTTAACGACGCGGTAGCGTCATCTCAATGCGGACAAGTACAGATGAGCTACAGCGTTCCCAAGACTCAGCAGGCAATCTTGCCCTATCTTTTAACTTTTACGAATTAGAATAACAAGCTGGAGCTGAAAGTCAATGTGACATCTTAGACTCTGCTCAACATCAATAGCGGAAAGTTTGACCTCACTGTGACGTTTTAACTTGTGAGCACCCTGAAACCCACGTTTGTTTACCATCAGCAGTCCGTTTTGATCAATATAAACTTAGCAGATCCATGCTTCACAACTTCGATTGACGACCAGCCAATCACGACATTCCCCGCGTAAGTTTAAAGAGGAGCAACGTTAGTCTAGGTTAACTTCAACATCTTCACCGACACCGTTAGTACCCTATGGAGCGATACCTATGGCGACGGCTCCAACTCAGACATCTGCGCGCCTCAAAGCTACTCTATCTTCGAAGTAGACCCTGTAACGAACTAGTAACTGAATTCAGCTTCTTATTTGTACCTGCAAGGCAATAAAATTGTGTTCGATCCAGTTTCATCCATCAGCTATGGACCACACAAGTTCGTACTAAAAGTTACTTTGACGCAGTTCGGCGTGAGTCATCAACAGATCATCGAAACTGAGCTCACATAGTGCCAACTTGACTCGCTGCTGATGGTTCCGATGCTTAATACTCAGTACACATATATGATCAACACTTAAGCAACGCTTTTGCAAATACCAATGCCTCAGATAATCAAAAGTCCAGCTGATTGCGACCAACCGCTACTGTATGAGATCGTACATGATGACACAGGACTGCCCCTACCTTTCGTGAGCTTGATCTACCCTTTCTAAACGATTGATGTGCAGTCGTCTAACCCTCTGTAAGCTGGCACCTATAGGTTGAGACTAAGCGTCGTTAGACAGGGACACGGTGGTCAAGGCATGCAGTCCACTTTCATACAGCTCAAAATGAAGCCTTGTTTGCTCGAATCTATTTCTATCGCTGTGGCTATTTCTGACTTTTCTTATGTGGTGAACTCAGGCTCCCAGCAACTGAATGCCTCTTTCGCCAGCTTATTCCCACAAGAGTGTCCGCTCTCATACACTTTTGTGCGCAAAAACACATCTTCTTTCGATGCTCAAATATTCACGTTCACTCCCCAGACAGGCGCCTTGTCCATCAACGCAACCAACCGTGAACTTGGCGGCACTTCAAAGACCATGCAGTTGACTGCTGCAGCAGTTGGATCCACATCAAGCGCTACTATCGAGTTTACAGTCACGTTTATCGATGACTGCACGCTTTCGAGCTTAAGTCCGCCGTCATTTAGCGGAACCCTCTCGCTGCCGTTCTATTCGATATCAGCAAATGGGTTTACAGCGGCTAGTTAATCGGACCCGAGCTGTGGAGCGTTAAGCTATAAGGTGCTTGATGCGAACACGTTGCAAGAGCTTCCTGGAACACAGATTTGGATCGATAACACTATTCCAGCGAGCCCAAAGATCAAGGCGTTAGTCTTGCCTAATAGTACAGTTGTGGTTAATGGCCTCAGCAGTATTGTTTTGGAAGCCATATAGGGCGGATACACTGGAAGTGCAATCAAGTCAGCATCGATACCAGTCCAATTTGTTGACCCCTGCTTAACAACAGAAATCAATGGACAAGTAATCAAACCGTTGTCAGCCATGGCTAATGACCCTGTTGCAAGCTCAACCTTCAACATCTTTACTGACTCAGTAAGCGTGCAGTACTCTCCGCAGTTCGGCAACGGTTCAGGCAGTGACTTGTGCGGCCCTTAAAGCTACCAGGTCTTCAAAGTCGTCAACGGCAATTACATCCCTGTGCCTTACGTCTACCTCACTCCAGGCTAGAAGAAAATCAACCTCGACCCAAATCTAAACCCGGACATCGGTAGCAATCAGTTCGTGCTCGTCACCACACTCGATAAATACGGATTCAAGCACGATGAGTTCTTCAATGTCAATGTCTCGCCCTGTCAGATCAAGGGTATTTCTGCCGGAAGCGCTTATATTAGTGCTTACACCTATCATGTAAACATATAGAATCCTCAGACGATATCAGCCCTGCTGCCTTCGATCACGCTTTTGCCCCCAGACTGCATTTCAGATATCTAACTTTCTGTAATTTTCCAATCGAATGGAAACCCCGTCCCATTTGCAACACCGAAATAAGACAAGTCAGGTTTTAATATCTTTACGACGAGTATGAACTTCTCAGGAAGCTACGACGTCTGGGCAGTTGTCATCCCCTCCGCGCCCAACACCGTCCAGCCACTAAATATACCCTACACGATTACGATCGATCTTTGCTCCTCTGATACCGTGTCTGCAAGCAGCTTACCGCTCCCGGCCGTGAACTACCTCGTTGGAAGCACTTTGCAAAATATCTAGCTGCCACTACTATTCCAAAATTCTGTGGCAACCTGCCCAGTCACGTACTCTGTAGCTAATACCGGAATCTAGGCGATCTCATACAATAATCTTACCAAAACTCTCGCTATTTTCACAACAGACATCTCCCTGAACGGATAGACACTTATAGTCAACTTGAGTGCAACTTCGCAGCAATCAGGATCACAGACGACCCGTTAGCTGACGATTAATTTGATCGACCCGTGCATCCAGTCAGTCATCAACAGCTGGACTCCGTTCACTCAGGCAATGCCCTTACAAACGACTATATTTACAAGCTTTAACTAAGCGTTCACGCTTGCGTCCGCAAGCGATCCGAACTGTGGAACTATCCGGTACACTTTGTTGGCGGCTAATCCAGCTTCGCAACCGATTATTGGAAGTATACTGCTTAGCTCGAATACACTGAGTGGAACTTTAGTGCAGAGAAACCTCGTCTTTAACATTCAGAACGGGACCTACTCACTTATATTGAAGGCAGACCTAGTCGGAGCTCAAAACGTGGTTTACCACAGCGTATCAAAGCCATTCACGATTAAAGCAATCGATCCATGCAGCTAGCTCGTCTACAACAGCCAAACACTGATTGGTGTTCCCGCACAAGTAACCTAGGGCAGTGCACCAGTTCTGATTTCTTTCGCTCGTTTTACAGACTCAGTGAGCACTCAATTCAGCTCCTAGTTTGGCGATGGCTCGAACTCCGATATCTGCGCACCTTAAAACTTTGCGCTTTTCGAAGTGACCTAGCAAGGTGACGTAAATGTCCCCTACTTGACCTTCGCACAGAACAACCCTCAAATGATAAGATTTGACCCCAATTCGAATGTCTTTATAGGGACGCATCAATTCAAGCTTTAGGTAACATCAGCAACTTACACCAACAAGACGCGATCCGAGACTTTCTCAATTTAAGTCGTTAATTGCCAGCTATCTAGCATCTAAGCTGGACAACTGCAAAACAATGCATTGATCTATGAGATAACCCAACCGCTTAACGTCATGACCATCCCGTTGCCCTCAGTATCTAAAGTACCGGCTTCTTGTGGCCAGAGCCTCGTCTGGATGGTCACTGATGCTCAGAATGGCACGGGCTACCCATTCATTTAAGTCTAAAACGGCTAAATTGTCGTGTCATCGAATAACCCGCAGGATTTAGGCAATTACCAGCTTTTGCTGAAAGTCCAAGCAGATGGCCCGAATTCAGCCACACCACAGTAGCAACCTTTCACACTGATTGTGTCTCCATGTAAGCTTGATGCGATAACGACGACACAAACTATTTAAAACTTCAGCTACGTTATTAATTCAGGACCTGTGGCCAAGAGCGCTTCGTTCAGCAGTCTGTATGCTCTTTCATGCCCCGTAACGTACTCGTTGGTTGAAATAAACTAAGCTCCGTTTGCTAATTTGGTGTTTTATGATGGACAGACCACGGTGACGATCAATCTTGCTGACCGGACCTTGCATGGAAGTTCGCTTAAATTCAAACTGACTGCGCAAAGCCAATATGCGACCCAGTCTATTCAATTTACTGTCAGTTTTGTCAGTGATTGCACACTTGCATCACTACAAACTCCGCAACTTCCTTCGCTATTCGCTCTAACATACTACGCAGAAGCGAGTCTCAGTTTCATATCGGCTGGTGGGTCATCAAAGCCAAGCTGTGGTCCACTCTAATACCAGGTTATCAACGCTTCTACCAATTTACCAGTTCCTTAGACTCTGATTTGGGTCGACACATCCCAGCCAGGGTCTCCTAAACTTAAGGCAAAAGTCCTGTTCGGTGGCCAAGTGCCGGCAAACGTAAAAGTTAAGCTCATACAAGGACCAGGCGATGCTAACATCACAAACTCTATTTTATCATCGAACGTTCAGATATAAGTCAGCGATCCTTGCCTGTAGACTGTGATCAGCAGCCAGCTCATTGCGGCAATGGCAGCCACAAACAATCAGCAATCTCCAACGATTTAGAACTTCTAAATTTTCAAAGACTCAGTCAGCTTATAGTACGGTGATGGTACAGGCAGCGACCTTTGCGGCCCATAGACTTACCAAGTTTTCTAAGTTATCGACCAAGTCTAGACACCAAAAAAATTTGTATACGTTTAAGGCAGCCAGCTACAGCTGAACCTTAATCCACTGCTATCGGATGCCTCTATCGGTACACATCAATTTGTGCTGATAACTGAGCTTTCGAATTACAAGATTACACGTAAAGAGTATTTCATCGTTACGATTGATCAGTGTATTATTACAGGTATAGACGTAGGCCAGCCATCATAAACCGTCTTCAATTACGAAATTCAGCCGAACCCACAGCAGCTTGTGATCACGCTCCCCAGCATCACGATGACGCCTAGCACGTGCCCAGCAACGCCATTTATCGGAGTGACAGACCAAAATGGAGCTATTCCGAGCTTCGTTACTATTAACACGGTTTCAGGCCCTAAATTGATCATCAGCACTAGCAACACAGCCATAGCAAGCAATTACATCTTGAACGTGCTAATCAAACCTTAAGGCACAAACACTGTTCAGCCAGTGACGGTGTAGTACACTCTTGTCATAGGTCGTTGCTATGTTAACAACGTTCTCGTGACTAATGATCTCAGCCAAGTTTTCTACAACTTTGGATAGGGGCCTTTACAGCTTTCTGTTTTCTCAGCACCGTTCCCTGAATGTACGATGACTTACTCAATTGTTGTTAACGGACAAACCAGCTACAACCAAGCACTGTTTTAGTTAAACACGGGCAACGGCTCACTTATTGTGGATTCATCAAACAACGCACTTCAGCCTAAAGTTTACAATATCGACTTGACAGCGAGCGGTCTTAGTGGATAGGTCACCGAGAGCTTCATCGTTAACTTTGTGGATCAGTGCTCCTCAGTCGTTGTGACGGCTGCAAATCCATGGGTTTCCTCGCAGCCTACTTTCTAGCTTTATGTTCCCTTCTCGTATCAAATGTTGTCTGCAACGTTTACTGGACCTCAGTAGTGTGGCCCGCCCATTTACTAAATTCTAGACCCAGCCACTTTAACTGAAGTTCCCACCACGACAATTAAGATTTCAAATCAGCAAAGCGGCTAACCTTCCCTTTAAGGCTCTTATATGTCTCGCGATGTTTAAAAATGGGATATTCAACAGCAAAGATACGTTTACAACTATAAGCTCAGGGTCTCTATCGGGCAACCGCAGGCTTATAGTTCAATCCTTGTCGACTTTAGCATCAAGCTGACCGAGCCTTGCATCCTTACAGATGTCAACAGCCAATCAATTGGATCTACTCTAGATATCATAATCGGCGGATCCAACCTCAACATCCCGTTCCAACCCTTCACTGACTCGGTTTCATTCCTGTACGGAGCCGGCACAGGCTACGATATTTGCAGCCCGCAAACCTACTCGATTAGAACGCTCTAAGGATCTAGCTGGATCAAGCCAAACTGGGCTGACGTCGTCGGGTCATAAGTGGTGATCAACAACAGCCTCATCTCGCCGGGTGGAGTCGCCACATATTATATGAGGCTGTCAGTAACCCCATTATTCGCGTCATAACCTCATTATGAGTACTTTACGCTCAAAGTTAAGCTATGCGAGATCGACAGCCTTGTAGTGGCAAATCCTATCCCGAGCACATACTACTATGACATTAAGATCCCGGCAACTAAGGTCGATATCGTACTGCCCTTTATTAGCGTCACTCCGAACACTTGCTCAAATGGCTATCTGGGAATCGGTCTTGACTACAAGTTGTTATTTGAATCTATTGCTATATAGCCGGCTTTTTTGACTAAAGCTATCGATAAGTTTACGCTGTAGACTTCTGACACTTCTAATAGAGGCACATGGACGGTACAGTTGGTTATCTCACCTAATGCACAAAGCTCGTCTGCATAGTCGATCGTAAAGACTTACACGTTTATCTTATCGGCATGCAAACTGTCAAATCCGAGCTTTAGCCAAACAACAACTCAAATAAACTACAGCATCGGTAGTGGGCCATTCGTGTTTAACCCGTAGTTCTCTAGTCTTTTTCAGGCGGATTGTCCCTTCGAACTTTCGTTGACTCAAGCCTCGATGGCTCAAGGTACTTATGACAATACGATCATCTAGGCATTCTCATCGACAAGCGGAGTTATGACCATACAGTCGACTTCGAACGTGCTCGTAGGCACTTCGGTTCCTTTCTAGATCAAAGCAACTCACGTCCAGTCAGGAGACTCAGTCACCTTTACAATTACTGTTAATTTCAAGGATAACTGTGCTGGCTTAACTCTGAACAAGCCCGTTTTTTAGGATACCAACGAAAAGTATTACCTATGGAAAGATGGCAAACTATTCTTCAATAAAGCGACTGCATCGAAGCAAAACTGCGGAACCAATACTTTCTCCTACAAACTTCTTGACGCGACAACGCTTTAGGAAATCGACCCATTAGTATATGTTATAAACGTTGGCGCTTCTGTGCCCTACGTACAGGCAACATTGCCATCAAGGAATCCATGGCTTGTTAACTAACCATGGAAATTCGTACTTAAAGCGACCTTTGGCTTTTATGGGTCCGTCAGCTCAGACCCAATTACTGTCCCGATACTTGACCCATGCTTTACGACTATTATCGTGCCTCAAAATGTGTTGTAGATTACTACCTAGGCAAATAATGGCTTAATCAAGACGCGAGCTTTCGATTCGTTCTTTGATACAATAAGTAAGCTACACTCCGTCCAGTTTGGAGATGGTTCTCTCTACGATCTTTGCGGAAGTAATTAGGTCTACACGTTGTTTGCTCTCGATGGAAATAATGTTAAGCAGCCGACGAATCTCGTAAGCCTATCTCCAGCCTTGCGCCAGATTAATGTGCGGTAGACAACCGAAGCTGATGCAGGATTGCATAACATGATACTTAGAGTTCAATTGCCAGACTTTGGAGTTGCATTTGACTAACCATTTGTCGTGCTGGTCAGTGATTGCAAGATCACAGCTATGGCAATCCAGCAGCCTGCAACCACTTAGATCAACTATTCTATCATGCAACCAGGAGTCATTCAGTTTTTGCCTTATCCTACAACGACGATATCTCCAGCGTTTTGCTAGCAGGGCTTTATATACGATATCGTAAAAGTAGGCACATCGACGAAACCTTAATTTGTGACAATTGGTGCGACTGGATTTTCGATTTTGACTGACGATGTGGCCCTGCCTGGATCATCGCCAAGCATACAGCTTGAGGTCCGAATCACGCCGGACGGACCTAACTCTGTTGGAACCCAGTACATAATTTACACCGTGAACTTCTAGAGGTGCCATCTGGACCAGATATCGATCTCGTCTGTTATCAATAACTTCGACTACTACATCAAAAGTGGGCCGACGATGAAACAAGGGTCTTTCACTCAACTCTACTCAGAGTGCCCTTATACTGTTAGCTTAAAAGAATAGACGAAAAGCGGATTAGATCTCAGCATTTTTACCGTCAGCCAGTTCACAAAGTCGTTCTTGCTCGACACTGACGATTCTGTTTTGGACCTTTAAACGGTATCGTTGATGTTTTAAGCTTAGTCGCAGACTTCAGGAAGCGTGGCAACACACTTTTTCAAGGTGAGATTCTTAAACTAATGCTACATTTCGACAGTACAGCCAGCCCAATTCTTCTAACCCTCAGTAAACATCGAGGTTTATACGCAGCAGGTGATCTACTTTGTGATGCCAACTTCCTCTCTATCTTGCGGGTAGTTCAATCTTTCAGTCATCAACCAAGTCACTGGGGTTGTCATGCCATCCTCGGCATTCTTACTCGATCTAAGCCAGCCATCCAACCCTAAGATAGTAGTGAACTTGACACCGTCATGGCTACAGAACTCTCCTTATCAGGTCTCGATCATGGCTAAGCTTGGCAGCTTTAAAACTGTGGTATCAACACCAATAACGATCAACGTGATTGACCCATGTCTCAGCACAAGCCTGGTCACCCAAAACATCGTCAACATGCAGACAACTCTCAACGCTAACGCTCCAGTAACTCAGACATATTAAGTCTTCTAGGACACAGTTAGTCTAGCAAACATAAAATAAGGTAACGGGCTTGGATTTGGGCTTTGCGGACCCCAATCAGTTTAGTTGCTTCAATTGAACCCAACTTCATAGGCATATGTAGCTGCTACGATTGCGAGCGTGAATTTAACTGCTCTAAAGATTTCTGCTGGCATTTTTACGACTCAGAGTCAGCAAGGGGAGTTTACGCTTAAGCTTGTGGTAACCTTGACGAACTATCCAAGCGTATCGCTTTCTAGCGTGTTCTCGTTGAAGGTTGACAGCTGCAAAGTAAATCAAATGGTGGTTACATAACCCGCGACGACCTCATTCAGTTATAACATTGTAAATGGTGGACAGACGAACTTGATCATACCTTACCCAACGGTTGTTTTTACGCCAAGTTAATGTGAAGCTGTGCCTCTTTATTCACTAAGTGTGAATGGCAGCAGTATTAATCCAACTTTTATTACGATTTAGCCACAGGGAATAAGGATCTCTACGAACAATCCAAGTCTTTCTGGGACCACATATTCCCTGCTGCTATCAGTCCTGCCTAACGGTTCCAACACGGTCTAACCCTAGTCAGTCACTTACACCTTAACGATAAGCGCTTGTCAAATCGATCAAGTCTCGCTAACCTAAGCTATTCCTGACCAAAACTACGTGATCAACTCTGGTGAGATGATAATCACCTCAAACTTCAAGTCAAGCTATAACTGCCCTCTTACCTTCACCCTAACTTCGAACCTACCCCAAAAAAGCCCGGTTAGCGCGGTTCTTGACTAGGTCACTGGCAGTGTTAAATTTATTGCAACTGACCTATCACTCGATGGCATCTAGTATACATTCGATCTGAGAGCAACAAGTACTGGATCGTAAGACTATTATATCGACTCATTCAAGGTAAAGCTGATGGATATCTGTGGAACACTTGTAGTGACACCTGCAAAGTTTGCAGTCAGCTCATCGAGCTAATCGATCTGGACGACTGAAGATTATTACTTCCAGCTTGCAACCTCATCTTTCTAAGGATGCGGCACGATCAACTACCGAGTGCTGGAAGCTGTCTCACTTATGCCGGCAAACTCTCAGGCTTTCACTCTGTATCAGACCGCAACGGTGCCTCACATTAAGTTCAAGCCGACAACTAAGTAACCTTGGCTTAGCATTTCGCCAATCTAAGTCGTGATTGAAGCAAAGCTAGGCACTTATAGCACGGTGTATTCGAGCCCACTTGAGCTCACAATTCTAGACCCGTGTATTTCGACGGCAATCACTCCAAAGTTCATATAGCAAATGACAGCTTCGTCTAAGGACACGAACAAAATACAGCGTGTTCTAAACGCTTTTACCGACTCAGTGAGCCTGTAATTCAGTTAAATTTATGGAAATGGTAGCGGATACGACTTGTGTGGTGCACAGACTTACTAGCTCTTTAAATCAAGCGATAATAGCAGCGTGAAATGGCTTTACATTACGACAGTCTAAGGCACACCCGTAATCGAGTTAGACCCATCCCTGCTTCCAATATCGTCAAATGGCTTTTACCAATTCACATTCCGTGTGCGTCTTACTGATTACCAAATCGTCCATGAAGAGTTCTTAAACGTACTTATATCCGATTGCGTCATTGATGACTTCGTTGTCACAGCTGATTCAAATCGTGATTTTACATACGATCTTGGATTGCCAGCGATTCAAGTGCCGTACCCGACGGTCGCTTTTACGCCTTCAGAGTGCATTTATGATATTAACTACTCTGTCAAGATCCTAGGGACAAACACGGTGCCAACCTTCATCCAATTGACATTGGCTAGCCACTTTTTGATTTACACAACGAATCCAAGCAGAATCGGAAACTACATAATCGAGCTTAAGCTATAGCCAGCTGGACCTAACACAGTTGGATCCTAGTCGGTCACTTACACAATAGAGATTACAGGCTGCTCACTTAACAACCTCCAGAAGAAAATCGATCTCCCGGACTATCAATACGTAATTGGGGCAGCTGCCCTTGCAATTAACGGTTCGTTCGATTCCGACTATCCTTCATGCCAGTTAACCTACGATCTCTAAGTTGCAACCATTGGAGTGTATGAGCCAGCTTCAATACAGTTTAATGCGAGTTCACCAATAGTGACGATTTTTTACTCCCAGGCAGACATGGTTGGAACTACTTTGACCCTGACACTGAAAGCCACAAGCACAGTCTCATAATCGACGGCAGTATAAGTTTTTGACGTTTAATTCAAGTCTGGATGTGAAAACTTAAGTCTTGCATCGCCCCCGACAGTCATGTAGAGCAGCTTCATGTTCAGCATATGGCAGGCTATTTCGATCCCTTTTGTAGCTCCAGTAACTTCTTAGCCGGTATCTAAATGTGGACAACCAACGTACAAGCTTGTTGAAGAAAGCACTGGTAACTAAGTTTATCCTGCCTCGTTTACGTTTGACCTTACTGGCTCCCAGCCTAAAGTCAAAGCGCTCCTGACCGACCCACAGATCGCAGCTTCTTTCCCCATGTCTGTCTAGATTTAGGCAGTGTATGGCTCAAACACAAAGCTTTCTAACCCTTTCACACTCACGATCAACAACCCTTGTAAGACGACAGTGCTTCAGACTAAGTCGGTGTCGAATATGCAGACAACAGTCTTGAGGGCGACTGCTGAGACCCAGACGATCCAGCCATTCTTTGACTCAGTGAGTGTACAGAACGCTTAGTATGGCAATGCGTCGGGCTACGACCTCTGTGGCACCCAGTCGTACCAAGTCTTTGAAATCATAAGTGGTTAACCAGTTTAAGTTATCCATACAACAGTATCAGGCAACGTAATTTCCGTTCAAACTTCCGACCCAAGTAATATAGGTTCTCACTCAATGAGGCTAGTTGTAACCCTTGTTGACTATCCAACAGTAACTTTGCAAAAATCCTTTACAGTCAAGATCGAAGCTTGCAACATTCTCTCGCTAACCCCCATCAGCCAGATCCCCAAAACAAACTACAAGGTCACGATGCCTGAACTTGTCATCCTTATCCCATAGTTTACCCAGGTGCCAGCCTGTGGATCCCCAATAACGTACCTGATGACAGCCAATGGAGGTGGTTTGCTCCCGTTCTTGACTTTCGACACGACATCGTCTCCTCCTAAACTAAGAGTGCAAACTAATGACTCAGTTTTCATCAACAACTACCAGATGGTCTTGACAGCTCGTATCCTTGACCCTGTAACCTTGCTACCCAAACTATCGACCGTTTTAAGCTTTACTCTCCATGTGCTGGCTGAAGATGCATACTGTGTCATGGATGTAGTCTCCCTATTGCAAGGGCCCACGCCGACAACATACCTTTACTATCTGGGCAGCCCTGCGATCTAAGTTCAGGGAAGCTTTTCCCACACGCTTTAGTACTGCGAGCTTACCTATTTTGTAACCCAAAGCGGTTAAGCTCAGAGGACTTACGACGCTAACTTGATCGATTTCAATGGTCTGCTCCCGAAATTCTCTTTATACGCAGATGCAACTTTGTCCCAGTACGATCAACAAACAATAACTATCACTATGGAAGCCATCAGCGCAGTTTCTCTGACAACGGCAAGCTTCACGATCACGGTCACAATAAAAGATAAATGCTGGGATGCAACTTATACAGCAGCGAGTCTCCCACCGCCAACAACGTCATTCGACTATCGGGTTATGACTGTCCTTACTTTCAATAAAGCTACGTCAAACTAGCAAGCTTGCAATAGCGGGTTCTCCTATTCATTCAACCTGACGAATTTATAGCCGAGCACAGCAAACGTTGATGTGACTTTTGTTGCGCCTGAAAAGATTAATATATCAACGGACGGACCAGTTGCATTTGATCTGACGATTTTGACGAGTGGACCGAAGATTGAAAGTCCGATGTAGTCAAATCCAGTGAGGTTAGTATTTGAGAATCGATGCTCATTAACGACGCTACAAGGTCAGAGTGCTATTGGACCCATTTTGACAAGCGAACTTGGACCAACTGTGACAACGTCTTACAATTTACCCATTATAGCTCTGGCAAATCTGATCGGTCTACCGGATGCTTGTGGCTCAATATCTTAGACCCTGGTCAATACACAAAGCACACCAGCATAATTTAGCTGGCTCACTATCGATAAAGCTTCTAATACCATCATCGTATCAGACACAAAGATAGGAGATGCAGGTACTTACAACATCGAGCTCTTAGCTACACTGACCAACTACCCAGGTGTAAAGCTAACACAGACAGTCACCATAATCATTCAAAGATGTATTATGACCTCGTTCAACATTCCTGACACGTTTTTCGACGTTACTTATAACTTGGGTCAAGCCTTAGATGAGCAAACTTTGGTGCCATTCACAATGGTCCCGAACTGCGGCTATCCAATAAATTACACAGCAAACGTGGTCTCCCAGAGTAATGTGTTGTCACCCCTACCGACATCGATGAGCTTCCTAAATAAAAGCGTTTTCTAAGTTTAGACATCAAATAGAAACCAGCTTGGTGACTACTTAGTTCAAATCACAGGCACAGTGACATCGGGTCCGCAGACCGGAACGTCAGCTAATTTCAGATTTTCAGTTTAGATCTTGCCATAGGATTCAAGCCTATAGTTGACGAATACTCCTCCCCAGTTTGTTACAGAATTGCCACCAATTGCACTTACGATAGCAAAAACTGGTCAATTCGACCTTGGTTTGACTCTGCCGCAAGTTTCTGATTAAGAAGGTGATGAAATTACGATGAATATCGATTTCGGTCAGCTATCAGGTTACATCGTTTACAACTCGCAAGTGAGGGCTATCGAGCTCGGAAGTTTCCCAGCAGAGCAGGTCCCGCTTGGACTTTACCTGGTTTTCATCGAGTTGAAAGACAACAACCCTCTTGGATCTCTGTCCTCTAATTATCAGCTGGGCATCAACATTCTGCCGCCTAAGACAGATACCTAAGATAACAATGGCGTTCCTGTTTATAATGCCTCTGCCCCGATTATAGCGGACATCTCGAACACAGGGCTTGTCAGTCTTCTGTTCTCCAACTCTACCGAGTACGAACAAATGCTCGAGCTTTATAGCTATAATACAACACAAAGAAGACTCCAATAAACCTATCTCTACAATACAGATGTATCGCCATTCCAAGTCAACCTGATCCCATCTCCTGAAACTCAGATTGAAAGACTTAAACCCATCTGGGAAATTGTCAAGACTGACGCAAAGACCGGCAAAATGGACATCTAGATGGGCTTCCAGGAGCCAGAGTACGTTTCCTCAAACATCGACTACGATAAATTTGCATTCACATTTGTGGACCCTAAATTCTACTCTGAACCGAACGGCAAAGTAGAAACTGCCTCCAAGACAGTTTAAGGAGACATCATCCGCCAGATCGATGCGAATACATAACAAGCTAAGACGATAAAAAAGACAACCCTAGCTGTCACTGTCATAAGCATATTTATAGTGGTTCTTGTGTTCGTTTTCTTCCTGAGCATGGCCGACGGTGATGACCCTTATCTATGGAGCTTTTTGGACACCATGTAGCTACTGACGCATGTACAGCTGATGAACGTGAAGCTACCTGGAAACGCAGCACTTTTCATGAACTTTATCAGCCCAATATTCAGGTTCGACTACATCCAGAAGGAATGGGTAAACAAGGCACTAGGACTCAAATTTAACCCAAGCCCGCTTCCCGTGTTTTAACAGGTTGGCTACACACAGACCCACATGCTGACCAACACTATTACTCTCTGGGTAATCTTTGCCGCACTATTAGTTGTCTGGACGATATATTTCGCGTATATACAGCTTTCAAACAGATTCCGCAAGTAGCCTGAAACCCCAAAAAAGGCAGTCAGCGGTGCCTACAAGAGCGTCAAAGGCAACGTAAGGCATATGATGTTCGTGGGCATTCCAGTGAGACTGTTGCTGCTCCTCTACTTGGTATTCGCTGTTACATCAGCTCACAACCTGATTGCACTTGACAAGGACTTTTCCTCGATTGTCGCAATCGTGACGATAGTTGCCCTCGCTTCTGGGCTCGTATATGTCACCAATAAGTATTTCTAATCGCTGTACCATGATGCGAAGAACAAGAAGGAGCAGTTCGGATGGCTCGCCAGAATCATCCATCTAGAGCGCCACAAATCCAGAGCACTAGTCTACCCAATTCTGTTTCTGACACGACGCTTCATAGCGAGCTTTATATTCGTGTTCCTATACCAGTTCTACGCTGCGCAAGTCGTCATCTGGATGCTTATGTCACTTATCATGATGTTCACGATTTCCCGTAACAAGCCTTTCCGAGGCAAATGGTTAAACAACGTACACTTCGTCAATGAGTGTTTCCTATTCCTAGCCGGCGTGCTGATGCTGCCTCTATCAAACATTCTCGAGGACTTGAAGCAACGAGACAAGGTCGGCATCGCTTTTATTGTGCTGATATTAACGTGCATAGCCTTCAACATCATCATTCTGCTGATTAGATCGTTCTACATGTTCAGTGAGCTATTCCTAGCTAACCGTAAAAAGCTTGAGTAATTATTCACAGCAGGTTAGAACATCATCAATAAGCAAGCCTAACAGCTTGAGTATGACTCGGAATAAAAACGTCCTCCATCTACTGAAGAGTCAAAACCTCAGTCGAAAGAGACTCCAGATTTCCCTCTTAAGCGTGTAGTATCGATGCCTAAGGATAGCGATTACGACGGTGAGGAGGAGACCCAGATCAGATTCCAACGTAAAAAGCCGATTAGTTTCGTGATTCCGATGGAGCGTAAAACGGTCAAGAACGTGGACCAGAAACGGGGCAAAGACGGGATCAACATCGCGACGAGCATGAGTGATCTACCCCCATGGTAAGACCTCTATAGGTAGGACAGCACAGGCAAACGCAAGCACGCTTAGACCGTGATCGAACACTACCACACCAATGAGAAAGACAATAAAGATGGCGATCATGATTAAGGCCAAGATATGAGTCGCAGGTACGCTCGCATGAAGCTACTCGCCGGAAATGATATCAACTTCAAAGTCAAAATTGTGCCAATAGATAATCAAAAGGACCACTTCTACGTGATGACTAAGAATGGAGCGCCGATCGTCAAAATTATGCCGCCTGATTCAAATGCATCTAGCGAAGATCATTCTCTTGATGAGGGTGCTTTCGATTTAAATTACTAAGGCCGAAACGTCAGCCTATCGGACCTTGTGAACCAAAATCACGATACGACTGACATCAGGATAACCGAGGGCAGCATGCTATATCCCGATGAGAGCGATGGTAATATGGACCAGTCAAACGAGAAAGTTACTCCGAATTATCGAGCCGAACGAGTTTCAATTTCAACCAATGGTCTCGTACAGCACAAAACATCCACATTCATCAGCAACCCTCTGACCGAGGAGTAACCTTCGACCATCATAAGTAATCCA
>Ga0169931_10006645_pt1 | contig 17348 bp, 16 predicted proteins | sample Kivu_15m_20L_FD_129675 | JGI IMG/M metagenome (GOLD analysis project Ga0169931, IMG submission 129675) | Freshwater microbial communities from Lake Kivu, Western Province, Rwanda to study Microbial Dark Matter (Phase II) - Kivu_15m_20L... | ecosystem: Environmental > Aquatic > Freshwater > Lake...
TTACCGGGATACAGATCTCCTGCCCAGTTTTGGCATTCTCCCGGGGAAGTTGGAATCCGGCGGAGAGACAAGTCCCGGCATCTATGGTAAGCGAACCGTCGCAACTATAATCGTCGCGAGCCACGATTTCGTACATGCCGGGTAGGGGGACAAAAAACTCCAGTGTATCTCCAGACTTGTAGCTTCCAGGGCCAATCAGCCTACCTCGGACCACCGAATTCCCTTTTAGCCGGATATCCAGCATATACTTCTGAGTACCATCCAGTTGCGGAAGCCCACCCTCTATGCGAAAGCGGTACACGCAGGTATTGCCTGCGCAGTTCCCTGGGACTGGTGTCAATTTGATGGGATTGAGATAAGTGACCCGGATAGCCTGGTCCAAACTGACGTTTACACAGGCACCCGCCAAGGTGGAGCCCGAAGCGGCTTCGTATTTTCTTCCGTCGAAATCATCCAGCGTGGCCGGGGCAAACCAATAGCTGGAGGGATTCCCTGAATTAAAGGCATCCTGAATTTGCCCTTGGTTAAAGAATGTGAGGTCTCCTTCCCGATTACCCCTGACCATCCAAAGACCTGAAGTAGGCGTGGTAAAACCTCCCCCTGCAGAGGGCTTGGTCTCGAGGCAACGATCCGTCCGAATATTCACAAGGCCCGGCCCCGAGGGCCCAACCGGTGGGCATTTGTACATCACATAACCAATGCCAGCAGGGGTAGCTGGGTTCGGGTCACCATTTAAGTTGTAGTCTCGATTGTGGACGATGGAAACCGAGTCGCCATGGCACAGGTAAATATGTTGACGATTGCTCGTAGCCGAGCTTTTGTTCGTTGGAGCTGCCAGACCCAGGTTAAACGTCCCGGCTTGGTTGGCACATGAGCTGCGCAGCGCCAAGGTACCACCTTCACTGCCCACGATTGGGAGGAAAGCAGGGGATTGACCGAAAAGGCATGAAGGTATCAAGAGCAGCAGGGACAGTTGACCTGGGCGCATAGCACGATTTTTGCTTAAACGGGTCAGAGGGGGCCAAAATTACCCGTGAACCCGGCTTTTTGAGGAAAAAAGACCATTGTACTATCAGAGCCGGATGATTTCCCCCGTAAGCCCCAGTACGCGAAGATGCGGAAGGTAGGCCCGGGCTTCCTCGCGGGTTGAAAAACGACTGACAATCACCTGGTACTGCGATACCTCCCCGGAGAGCCGGCGCTCCACAATGGAAAGGTGCTTATCGACCTTGCTCTCAAACTGCCGGGTGTAGCGCAGGGCCTCTTCATACTGCTGGCAAAAGCGCAGGGAAATGCCAAATTGGGACATATCCTCCGGGGCCTTACTTTTTGCGGCAGGAATCAGTGGAGCACGATTTAGATGTTGCAGGGTGCTGCGGGCGTTACCTCCCGCAATCATTCCTCCTCCGGAACCCTTATTCTCTGGCTTGTTCCAAGCTTGGAGCAGTGCCAATAAGCGGCCTGCATCCAGGGCTTCCTCCACACGGGCAAGCAGGTTCCCTCCGGCATCAAATAGCAAAAGGGTGGGAAGGGAGCTAACCTGATAGGCCTTGATCTCGTTGTTGCCGGTATAGCCCGCAGCATCAATTTCGAGCAAGGAGGCATGCTCACGAAAAAAAAGACTGATTTCAGGCCTTGTAAATACCTCCTTGCGCATCCATTGACAGGGCTGAACCCAAGAGGCGTGGAAAAAAACTAAAAGCAATTTGCTCTTGCCTGTATGGGTCTGCAGCAGCTGAGCTACAGTCTTGTCCCCTTCCGCCGGTGAAGATTGGATCTGGGCCGGCATGACAGTAGCAGTTAAAATCCAGCAAAGAATGAGTAAAACGCGCATCGGTGCTATTGGAAATGCAATAATATGATAAAAATAAATATGTTTTACGCTGTTATTTATCAGCTCATGGCCGTATGATAATCAGGGGCTGTGGTTTGTACTTATTTCCATGGGCGTCAGAAAGTTCATACCAGTAGTATCCATGTTTCAGGGCCGATAAATCCACCTTATCCATAGCGTAGCGATCCTTTATGGCATAAGCTTTGCGCCATTGTTCCCCACCGAGCTGATTCCAGATAACCAGGCGGTAGTTACCCGGAGGCAAGGAGATAAAATCGAAGCGGACTGCGCCAAGTGTTGGATTAGGTGCGGGATAGGCATTGGGTTTTACCTGACCTAGCGGGAAGATGTTGCGCTCCGGCAAGGGTGATCGGAAGCTGATTCGCTCAGTCCTGCCGCTGTTGTCCTCTGCCATATGCAGAGAGAGGACAGGTTCCCTGGATTCCGGCTGATGAAAGTGGTAGGAGACCTTTATGATTGTTTTCAATGGGAGGTTGACCGTCTGCCAAGACCTGCGGCCAATTTTGGTTTCTACTCGAACGGGGATATAGCGGTCGGTCCTTTTTTCCCGAAGGACCTCCGAGATTTCTCCTGGGAGTACCACTTTGCCAAAGGCGTCCAGGATGGCCTGCCTTTCGATGGTATAGCGGATGCGGATGGAGTCGGGTTGGAGGGGAAAGGCTTTGAGGAAGACCGGATCTGCCTGGAATTTGGAGAAGGTGACCAGGCAGGTTGCTTCGTCGAAAAATCCGCTTCCATAGCGCAGGCCGGTTTTGCGCTCAAGGAGCGGGTCGGTGAATAGCCACTGGGCATGGCGGGAATGACCAAGGAAATCAGGCCCGGAGCCGCCCAGCCAGGTGAGTTCCGATTTGTCCCTAGTAAATAAGGCTTCGGTCTGTTCATCCCACTGAACCCTCAGTAAGTTGCCAACTCCTTGCCATTGGACACGCTGGGTCACAGGGGATAGTAAATTGCTTAAATCCCAGCGCCGATTGGCTCCTCCGTCGCCAGCATAGGCCTGCGGAGCTCGATCCACTTCGACGTGGTAAACATCCCCGGCTTCGGGCAGGCTAGCGGCTGTGGATAAATTTCCCTGGGCTAAAATGGTGAAAAAGGGCGCAAGGATTAACGCCATAGCCAAAAGGGTAGCGATCATTCCTCGCTGAAGCGGCAGGGCAGGTAGAGATTCGGAATAGTTCATGGGCAGCAACGTCCTAACCTGACTGGCGGTGCATCCATCGCCGGAAGGCCCCATGCTGCTCAAGGAGAGCTGCAGGTGAACCTTGTTCAACGATGAACCCACCCTGTAAAACTACAATTTCGTCTGCGTGTTGTACGGAACGCTCTCGATGTGCAATGATGAGGATAGTTTTATCCTGGAATATGTGAAAGGTTTGGTCCCGAATTAATTGCTCCGTCAGCGAATCAATCGCCGAGGTGGCTTCGTCTAGAATGACGATGGGTGCATTGGTCAGGATAGCCCGAGCTAAGGCGATTCGCTGCCGCTGCCCTCCACTCAGGGTGAGGCCTCTTTCTCCGAGGAGGGTATCATAGCCCTGGGGAAGGTCCTGAATAAAATCGTGCGCCTTTGCCATCCGGGCTGCTTCCAGCACATCCTCTTTGGGGCAATCTTTTTGGCCCAGGGTGAGGTTACTGAAGACTGTCCCGTGAAATAGGGTGGTTTCCTGACCAACGTAAGCAAATTGGGCCCGGAGCACTTCCAACTTAATCTGCCGGATGTCTGTTCCGTCGAGGCAGATGGCCCCGGCACCCACATCGTGGAAACGGAGAAGCAAATCACATAGAGTGGTCTTGCCGGCTCCAGATGGTCCCACCAGGGCTACCTTCTTTCCCTTTGCAACCCGCAAATGAATGTCCTGCAGTGCAGGCTTTTTCGCACCGGAATAGGTGAAATGTACCCCGCTGAAGCTTATTTCATGCTGGAATCCAGGAAAGAAGACAGGCTTCTCCGGTGAAGGAATATCCGGTATCCTGTCGGTAATTTCCCAAATACGCTCTAGGGCAGCAAGGCCCTTTCGCACGTCGAAATAAGCCCTGGAAAAAGATTTGGCCGGATCAATGACATTAAAAAAGGCAAAGAGGAAGGCAAAAAAGGTACCTGCTTCGGTTTGAATACTGAATACCTGACGGGCTCCGATCCAGAGGAGCAGGGTGACAACCGCAATACCTAGAAATTCTGCCAGCGGGGAAGAAAGGTCGCGCCGCCGAAGCAACCGAGTCATGCGTTGCCGGTATGCTTGATTGTCCGCCTCAAAAAGGCTGGCCGCGTAGCCCTCTGCCCTGTAAGCTTGCACGGTCTTCAAGCCCCCAAGGGTTTCCTCCCAGCGCGTGGCAATTCGGCCGAGGCCTGACTGCACTTCCAGGGAGCCCTGTTTGAGCTTCTTGCCAATGCCCCCTATGACAAAGGTGGTGAATCCAAGCAGCACCAGCACCAGGCCGGTGAGCGCGGGATCCAGATAGACCATAAGAATAAGGCTTCCGGCTATGATTAGAGGTTCTCGAAAAATAGTCTCCAGCACTTGCAAGATGCTGGTCTCCACTTCCTGTACATCGGCGACGGCCCGTGAAATGAGGTCGCCCCGGCGTTCCCGGGTGAAAAAGGCAGGAGAGAGGGTCAGGGCCCGCTCAAATAACTGTTGCCGCAGATCGCTCACCATGCCGTTGCGCACGGGAGCAGTAAAGTAAAGGGAAAGGTATCGGCAAAGATTCTTGAAGAAAAAAACGGCAAGTATCGTCAGGCAAACCCAGGCCAAGGCCTCCATGCGGCCATGCTCAGCAATAAAACCCAGGAAAAGCCGGCGGAACCATCGCTCCTCTGCCAGCCATTCGCTCCCTGGTCCGGAAAAAGGCACTAAGCCCTCATCCAGAAATAACAATTCTAGGAATGGGCTGATTAATGGGGCACTCAGAACGGTGAAAATGGCCGTGAGCACATTGAAAAGAATGGCCAGTAAGATGCCGGAGCGGTATTCGGATAGATGGCGGATTAGCCGCCAGAAAAGGGGTTTCTCCATCCGGAAGGCATCCGCAGGCTAGGCATTCATATCGAAGTCATTGAGAAATCCAGTGTGGAAATTCCCTTGGCGAAATTGCTCGTTGCGCATCAACTTTTGATGGAATGGAACGGTCGTTTTCACACCCTCAATGATGAATTCGTCAAGAGCCCGCTCCATCTTCTTGATGCACTCCTCCCGGGTTGGAGCTCTACAGATCAGCTTGGCAATCATGGAGTCGTAATACGGCGGAATTCCATAGCCTGAGTATACATGGGTATCCACACGCACACCAAGGCCTTTGGAGCTGTGGAAGGAGGCTATGCGCCCCGGACTTGGCCGGAATTGATTGTATGGATCTTCCGCATTAATGCGGCATTCCATGGCATGAGCTTTGGGATATTGGTTCTCCATGGAAAGAGGAATCCCAGCAGCGACGCGGATTTGCTCTTTAATGAGGTCCCGGTCGATAACCTCTTCCGTCACGGGGTGCTCAACCTGGATTCGGGTGTTCATCTCCATGAAGTAAAAGTTGCGGTACTTATCCACCAGGAATTCAATGGTACCAACCCCCTCGTAATTGATCCCGGCGGCCGCTAGAATAGCTGCCTGACCCATGGCTTCCCGCAAGGCGTCTGTCATGAAAGGCGAGGGACTTTCCTCCACTAGTTTTTGATGGCGTCGCTGAATGGAGCAATCCCGCTCCGATAGGTGGATGACCTTGCCGAATTGATCACCGATGACCTGAAACTCGATGTGACGAGGTTCTTCAATAAATTTCTCGATGTAAATGCCGTCATTTCCAAATGCTGCCTTGGCTTCCTTGCGGGCCGTATCCCAGGCATTCTCAAAATCACTTTCATGCCAGATGATGCGCATACCCTTACCCCCTCCGCCAGCAGTGGCCTTGATGATGACCGGGTATCCGATTTCAGCAGAAACCCGTTTTCCCTCTTCCGTATCCTGAATAAGACCCTCTGAACCGGGAATCACCGGTACGCCGCAGGCAATCATCGTTTCCTTGGCCGTTATTTTATCCCCCATCTTGCGAATCTGGTTGGGGGTGGGTCCGATAAACTTGATGCCGTATTCCGTGCAGACCTCTGCAAAGTCAGCATTTTCTGCAAGAAAGCCATATCCGGGGTGGATGGCATCAGCATTAGTAATTTCCACCGCCGCCATAATCCGTGGTACACTCAAGTAGGATTCCGAAGAAGGAGCCGGCCCGATACATACCGCCTCGTCGGCAAAACGGACGTGCAAACTCTCCCGGTCTGCCGTAGAGTAAACGGCTACTGTGCGAATACCTAACTCCTGACAGGCGCGGATAACCCGCAGGGCAATCTCCCCCCTATTGGCAATGAGTATTTTAGTAAACATGCTTAGCCTTTCGGATTGATCAGGAATAAGACCTGGTCGAACTCCACTGGCTGAGCATCTTCTACTAGTATTTTCTCGATGGTGCCGGAAAGTTCGCTTTCGATTTCATTGAACAGTTTCATGGCTTCCACCACGCAGACGACTGTACCCTGACTGAGCTTGTCACCTACTTTAACAAATGGTGGCTTGTCCGGTGATGAGGACCGATAAAATGTTCCCACCATGGGAGACCGGATTGCCACTAAGTGGTCTGTACCTGGTTCGACAGGCGTGGCAGCTTCCGCTGCCACCGAAACAAGCGGCATCGTTGCACGGGCCTCTGGTGCAGCAGGAACGCTCACGGGCAACACCATCTGCGGCATAGTACCCTGTGCTTCTCCAGGTAACCCGCCGTATCCCTTGCTTTTTTCGAAGTTCTTGGTGCGGATGGACAATTCAAAGCCGCCATCCTTCATCTTGAATTCTGAGAGATCTAACCTGTTTATGAGTTTAAGTAACTCTTGTATTTCTTTAAAATCCATCGGATTATTGTTTTACGCGTTCCATGTAAGCCCCCGTGGCCGTGTCAATTTTGATGAAATCACCTTCTTCCACAAACAAGGGTACACGCACCTCTGCACCCGTTTCTACCGTTGCCGGCTTTAGGGTGTTGGTAGCTGTGTCACCTCGAAGACCAGGTTCGGTATAAGTTATCTGCATAATCACATACTGAGGCAATTCCAGCGTGAGCGGCAACTCCTTTACTGCGTGGAAAAGAATATCCACCTCCATTCCCTCCTTGAGAAGCTTCGGATTGTGGATGAGTTTCTCTTCGATGGAGACCTGGTCAAAGGTCTCGTTGTTCATGAAGTTGTAACCCATTTCGTCCGGATAGAGAAACTGAAAGCGGCGACGCTCCACCCGGACCTCATTTATTTTGTGTCCTGAGGGAAAGGTATACTCCAACACCCTGCCTGTCGTCATGCTCCGCATTCTGGTCCGAACGTGGGCAGCCCCGCGACCTACCTGGGCATGTTGAAACTCGATAATCTGAAAAATGTCGTCATTGAATTCAATGCAAAGTCCGTTGCGTATGTCTGCCGTTGTTGCCATGATTTTATGTTGGTAGGGACTGAAAATTAAAAAAAAATATCGGATGGAAAATAGGAAGTAATGCTATTTTAAGGAGGAATAGGCCCACTTTAGATACAGCGCTCCCCAGGTGAATCCGCCGCCGAATGCGGTTAGGATGATGTTATCTCCAGGTTGCAGCTGATTTTCCCAGTCCCGGAGACAAAGAGGGAGGGTAGCAGCTGTGGTATTGCCATAGCGGTGAATGTTGACCATCACTTTATCCATTGGAAACTCAGCCATTGACGCCACCGTTTGAATTATCCGCATATTGGCTTGGTGCGGCACCAGCCAGGATACGGTCTCGCGGGTAAGGCCATTGCGCGCCATCACCCGGGTGACCACCTCACTCATGCCGCTTACGGCAGCCTTGAAGACCGGTTTACCATCCTGATAAATGAAATGTTCCTTGTTAGCCAGCGTCTCCGCACTCGGTGGGTGCAAGGAACCACCTCCCCGCATATAGAGATAGGCCTGTCCCTGCCCGTCGGAGTGCAGTTCATGGTCCATTATGCCGTATTCCATGGATGGCTCCAGAAGCACCGCGCCGGCGCCATCCCCGAAAAGAATACATGTCGCCCGATCGGTGTAATCCGTTATGGCAGACATCTTGTCGGCTCCCACCACGATGACCTTTTTGTGCGTTCCAGCCGAAATAAACTGAGAACCTGTCGTCAGGGCAAATAGAAAACCGGAACACGCAGCACCCAAATCGAAAGTGTAGGCATTCTTCAATCCTGTGGCGTAGGCAATCAGATTTGCTGTATCCGGAAAATGCATATCCCCAGTAACAGTGGCACAGATGAGCAATTCTACCTCCAGCGGATCCGTTCCTGTTTTTTCCAGCAACTCTCGAATGGCTTCGATACCGAGGACGGAGGCACCCTGATCTTTTCCCTTAAGGATTCTTCGTTCCTTAATCCCGGTGCGGGTGGTAATCCACTCATCGGTCGTGTCCACCATTTTCTCCAATTCCTGGTTGGTGAGCACGTAGTCGGGGACATAGCCACTGACTCCAGTAATGGCGGCGCGTATTTTGGCCATGGGGTCGTTTTAGAACCTTGAAAGCGGCGCAAAATTAGACATAAGTGCTAATTTAAGTAACCCTAACGGAAAATATCCCCTATCCGACCACTCGATAATCGCGCTCACTGGCCAGCAAGAGCCCAAGAAAAGTAAGTGTCCCATTGACGGCCATGATGAGAAAGCCGAAGGTGAATCCCTGAAATAAATCTTTCGAGTAGGTGTCCAACAGCCAAGATACTACCGGGGATAAGAGGCAAATCGGTATGATCCATTGACCCTTAACACGCATCCGGGTGAGGATCCCGAAGGCAAACAAGCCCAACAAGGGACCGTAAGTGTATCCGGCCCATTTGAACAATTCATTTATTATTCCGTCGCGGGCTATGGCATTGAACAGAATAATCAAAAGACACATCAGTAAACTGTAACCCACGTGGACCCAGCGCCGCACTAGTTTTTTTCTTTCCTCCGGGGCATCCCATTTCTCGAAATTCAAAAAGTCGATGCAAAAGGACGTAGTCATGGCAGTGAGTGCCGAATCGGCACTGGAATAGGCCGCAGCTATCAAGCCAAGAATAAAAAGAATTCCTACAATTGGGGACAGGTGGTTTATTGCCAGAAAGGGATAAACCTGATCTGTCTTTTCTGGCAGGCTGATGCCCAGTTCAGCTGCATAAATGTAAAGCAAGGCACCCATAGTGAGGAAAAGTAGATTGGCCAGTATCAGGATACCACTGAACACAAACATATTTTTCTGGGCATCGGGGAGTGTCCGGCAGGTAAGATTCTTCTGCATCATGTCCTGGTCAAGGCCTGTCATGGTCAGGGTGATAAGCGATCCCCCAAGGAACTGCTTGAAAAAGTTGTTGGGGTCACTCCAGCCTCCCTCAAAAAAGAAAACTTTTCCGTAGCCGCTTTTTTGGACCGTTTGTGCCAATTCACCTACGCCGAGATTCAGGCTTTGCGTGATAAGCAGGATGGTCAGGAAGACCGCTCCAAGCATAAAGAAGGTTTGTAGGGTATCCGTAACCACAATGGTCTTGATGCCTCCCCGAAAGGTGTAAACCCAAATCAAAAAAATAGTTAAGAATACCGAAAGGGGAAAAGAGATTTCGTACGGGGCAAAAACAAACTGATGTAAAATGGTTGCCACCAGAAATAGTCGCAGGGCCGATCCCGTGGAGCGGCTCAACTGAAAGTATAGTGCGCCAGTCTTATAGGCTTGCCATCCGAAGCGGTTTTCCAAGTAGGTGTAGATGGAAGTCAGGTTCAGCCGGTAGTACAAGGGTAGGAGTACCAGCGCAATCACCGCATAGCCCAGTAGATAACCAAAAACTATTTGCATGTAGGAAAATGCTTGGTTAACCCCACTGCCACCAACCACACCGGGAATGGAAATAAAGGTCACCCCGGAAAGGGAAGCGCCTATCATGCCGAAGGCTACCAGATACCATGGGGAATTTCTACCCGCATTGAAAAAGTTCTGATTACCGGTGTCTTTCCGGGTGGTCAGAAAGGATACTAAGATCAGCAGTAGCAAATAACCGGCGACTACGCCAAGCAAGATAATCGGGGAGAGAGTTTGCATTAGTTATCCGGGAGTTTCGGAGTTTTCTTCTTTTTCCGCCATTGCGGGCACCTCGGATTCCGGGTTTTTCCTCGATTTAAAAAGACTAGGGAGCAACAGAAACAATCCGGTCATAATGGCCATGTCGGCCAGATTAAAGATACCGGATCGCAAATCGCCGATGCCCACATTGAGAAAATCCACCACCTTTCCTTCCCGCAACCGATCCACTATATTGCTTCCACCCCCTGCTATGATGAAGGCAAAGGCAGTGCGCTGCCAAGACCCGGTACCTTCTTGAAAAAGGAGGAAATAAGCGAAGTATCCAAGTGCCAAGATGGGAATAATCGCCAAGAGCCAAAAGCGCGCCGTTTCAGGCAACTCGGCGCCCAGACTTAAGAATGCACCTACATTCTCAGCGTAAAGGATGCGGATCGTATCCCCCAAATAGGAACGGGAAGGTAAGCCCTGCAGGGTGTCTACTGCCCAAATCTTCGTCATTCTGTCAGCGACTACTATCCCGCCAATAATGACGAGGGGACCGCTATATTTTTTCCACTCCATGAAAACTTACGAGCTTAATGAGGCGCTCAAAATACGGGGATTTTTCTATTTTGACGCCTTAATCAATATAGCCAATGGAATCCCCATTATTCACCAACGACGCCATCGTTCTTGGCCTGCTGCTTACCGTCCTGTCGCTGGTATTCCTTACCTCCAGCAGCGAAAATATTTGGCTGCGCCGTTTCTACGCCATCTTCCCGCCCCTTCTGCTTTGTTATTTTCTTCCAGCTTTGCTCCAATGGCCATTGGGCCTGGTATCCGGGAAAACCTCGGTGCTTTACAAGGTGGCCTCTCAGTACCTGCTGCCTGCCTCCCTGGTCTTGTTATGTCTGGGGGTCGATTTAAAAGCGGTTTGGAATCTTGGCCCCAAAGCCCTTATTATGTTTCTTACGGGAACCCTGGGGGTCATTCTGGGAGGACCCTTTGCCCTGCTCACGGTTCGATTCCTATTTCCTGGCCTCATTCAGACGCCGCCAGAAGAACTCTGGAAGGGTTTGTCCACCATCGCAGGATCCTGGATTGGCGGCGGTGCCAATCAGACGGCTATGAAAGAGATCTTCCAGGTTGGTGAAAATCTCTTTGCGGTGATGATTGTCGTGGATGTCGTCGTGGCCAATATTTGGATGGGCTTACTGCTTTATGGTGCAGGTATCCGTGCAAAGTTGGACCGCTGGTTTCGCGCCGACAATTCGGCCATCGAAACGCTGGTTGAAAAGGTAGCGGCGTTCCGGCGTGACGTGGAACGCATCCCCGATACACGCTCACTGCTCTTTCTACTTACCATCGCTTTTGGTTGCGTAGCCCTCTCCCATTGGGGAGCAGATGGGATTACTCCCTGGCTCGAGCGTCATCGCGAGGTGCTGGTTCAATGGCGACTCACTGCACTGAACTCCACTTTTTTCTGGATAGCCCTGCTTGCTACCACCCTCGGCCTACTTCTCTCCTTTACCCCTCTCCGCCGCTTCGAAGGGGTGGGGGCTTCCCGCATGGGATCGGTCTTCCTTTACCTTCTGGTAGCTACCATAGGTATGCAGATGAATCTGCGCGAAGTGTTCCAAAACCTTGGGTTATTTGCCGTCGGTCTCATCTGGATGCTCATACATGCCGGCCTTATGGTGCTGGTGGCCCGCTGGATTCGTGCGCCTTTCTTCTTTTTGGCAGTTGGCTCTCAGGCCAATATTGGCGGGGCTGCTTCGGCACCCGTGGTTGCCTCCGCTTTTAATCCGGCCTTGGCTCCGGTAGGGGTATTGCTCGCCGTCCTGGGATATGCGTTGGGCACCTATGGCGCGATTTTTTGTGCATACATAATGCAACTTATCTGAGGTTTTTTTTGCTATTTTGATAATGATGCCGTTTTTTTTTTAAAAAAATGGCACTTAAAATGGATAATTGCTATATTTGTCCCATCCAAACGCTGTTTGTTAATGTGAGGTGATGAAATTGGCAGCCATGCCCTCTTGTCTCGGGGGTGAGGATTACGGGATAAACGCAACATAGGGTTGGAAACGACCTAGGGATTGACCACTAATCTTCTTGTGTTGTAGCTAACTGCCTCTTGGGGGTTCGAATCCTTCTCTCACAGCCAAAAAGAGGCGGATAACCCTTTTCCCCGGTTATGAGTCAGCAGTTGAGTGAGTGTAGGTTGGGGGAGGGTTATCCGCTCTTCGTATCGTGTATATCGGATGACCAGGTGATTTCGCTGCCTGTAGGTTGCAGATTTTTTTAATCGCTGCCCGGGTTGACGGCTTTTCAAGCAAACCCAGGGTAAAAAAATCGTATATTTACAGGATGAACCGTTGCTGCAGCGGCTTCTTGGCCCTTTCCTCCTTTTTTCTTCCGTTGGTCCTTTCGGCTCAGTGCATTTCAGGTAACTGCCGGGATGGATTCGGCGTGCGGGTTTGGCCCGATGGCTCGCGCTATATGGGAGGATTTGTGCAGGGAAACCGACAGGGAATCGGAACCTGTTTTTGGGTAAATGGCAGCCGATTTTTCGGTGAATGGCGGGGAGACCGTCCAGAGGGTGCCGGCGTGTTCATTCAAGCTAAGGGTCTGAGGCAGCAAGGATTATGGAAAAAAGGAAGGTTGCAGGAGGAAAATGCGGCTTGGGTCCAGGAGAAGCTTTTCGCCCAAGCCAGCCAAATGCAGGGATGCCTGTCCGGGGATTGCCTGGGTGGTCAGGGGGTTTTAATTTCCCAAGGCGATATTTATATGGGCGATTTACGCAGGGGGCTTCGCCATGGCATTGGCATATGCTACTACTTCAATGGTTCGGAGTACCGTGGTCAGTGGCAGGATGACAAGCAGCATGGTAACGGCCAGCTTACCTATGCCGACGGGACCCGCCGCAAAGGGTTCTTTCAGGAAAATACTTTTGCTGGAAATGCCGCACCGACCAGCCCTTCCGTTAGTCCAACCATTCGCCGGCCCCCCGCCAGTGAAGGCTGCCTTTCGGGAAATTGTAGCGATGGTCAGGGTATTTACCTGTTTACCAATGGGAATCGATACGAGGGTTCATTTCAACATGGTCTTCCTCATGGGTTGGGAAAAATTAGTTTTCCCGAAGGCGATGTTTATGAAGGCTTCCTGGAAAAAGGCTACATGCATGGCTCAGGGACTATGGTTACATCAGGGGGAAATCGGGTGAGTGGGGTTTGGGAGCTGGGGCGTTTTATTCGCAGCAGCGAGGCAGCGGCACAAACTCCGGTTGCACCTCCAGAGAGCTTTTCCTTTTATGAAGGAGAGGTTTATGTACTGCTTGTTGGCGTTTCCAACTACTTGAATCACAGAGAACCCCTGCAGTATCCGGACAATGATGCCCTAAACCTTTTCGCCTTCTTCCGGAGTCCAGAGGGTGGGGCTATACCGGCTGACCACATGCGCATTTTGGTGGATAAGGCAGCTACTCGCCAGCATATCCTAGATACCTTGCGGTCCTTGATTGACCGGGTGACCCCGGAAGACATGGTCTTGTTCTATTTTTCGGGTCATGGTATCCCCGGTGCATTTCTGCCAATTGATTACGATGGCACCTATGGTTCAGTGGTTTTTCATCAAGAAATCGTTGCGGCCCTTCAGCGTTCCCCCGCCCGTTTCCGCATGTGTATTGCCGATGCCTGCCATGCGGGAAGCATGGATGAGCAAATAGCCGGGAATTCCCCCTTTGCTGAAGGTGCTGACTTCTATCGGTCCAATTCCGAAGTAGGTAGTGATTTTGCCATGCTGCTATCTTCTACCTCGACCGAAAATTCGGCCGAAGCAGACCGCCTGCAGCAAAGCGTATTCAGCTATTTTCTCACCCGGGGCCTGGAGGGGCAGGCTGACGCCAATGCCGATCGGCGCATCAGTATTCAGGAACTCTATCAATACGTGCGCGAAAATGTTCGTCGGTACACAGAAAACAGGCAGTCCCCAACCCTCACCGGGCAATTTGACCGAAGGAAAATCATTGGAATTGTTCGCTCCCGAATGAAATAATTTTCAAGACGTACATTTTGGAAATAAGGATTACCTTTGCACCCGATTTTTTAACCAACAACGTCTGATCCATATGAGAAACTTTGAAGTTACCTTCATCGTTGATCCCGTGCTGTCCAGCGAAGACCTCAAGGCGACAGCTCAGACCTACGTGGAAAAAATTTCGGAGAATGGGGGTTCCATGGTCGCCATCCAGGAAATGGGATTACGGCAATTGGCCTACAATATCCGAAAGCGTAGTAGCGGGATCTATTACTGCCTTGAATTTCAGCTTGGGGATCCTGCCTTCATTGCAGACCTCGAATTATCCCTGACGCGGGACGATCGGGTTCTGCGTTACCTTACTGTGCAACTCGACAAGTTTGGAGTGAAGTACAATGAGGACAAACGCAACGGTCTTATCGGCAAGCGTAAGAAAGCCGCAGGGGAAGAAGTTAAGGTGGAGGCCACTGATGCTGCTACCCGGGCTAATGCCGACGATGCCCTTTGATGTGCTGAATTTTCAAAAAGCCTCACAAACGACTCTCCATGGCTAACAAAGACGATATCAAATTCCTGAGTAATCCTAAAATCGGACAAAACAGGAAAAAATATTGCCGCTTCCGTCGGTTTGGTATCAAATACATCGATTACAAAGACGCGGACTTCCTGCTTCAGTTCATTAACGAACAGGGAAAGATTCTCCCCCGTCGCATCACCGGGAACTCGCTGAAATATCAGCGTAAGATTGCCACGGCTATTAAAAGAGCCAGGCAATTGGCTCTTCTTCCTTACGTAGCTGACCTACTTAAATAATCTGGTTTACGCCTGATTTTAACCAATCAAAAACTCAACATCGTGCAAGTGATATTGCTACGGGATATGGACAATCTGGGAGATCGGTTCGAGATTGTCACCGTGAAAAACGGCTATGGCCGCAACTTCCTCATCCCGCGCGGCATAGCGCAGATTGCCAACAAGCCTAACCTGGCCAATCTGGAGGTAATCCGTAAACAGGAAGAAGCTGCTGAACTTCAACGCCTCGAGGAATATCGGGGTACAGCCGCCCTTCTTACAGCCCGCCCCCTGCGCATTGGCGTAAAAGCTGGTACGAGCGGAAAAATCTTTGGAAGTGTTACCTCAGTGCAAATAGCCGCCGCTCTCCGCGAAGCCACGGCCATTGAGATTCTTCGTAAGAAAATCGAAATCCCCGTGGAAGTTAAAGAAGTCGGAACCTACAAAGCCCTGATTCATCTCCATAAGGAGGTCGTTGCCGAGGTGGTTTTCGAGGTGGTTGCTGAATAAGTCTCCAGCTCCAATAGCAACAGCTTTTGGAGCACGTTCTTTTTCTAGTATCGGCAGAGCGACGCATTGGCTTTCAACCAGCGTTCGTACTTCTTGTAGTCGGGCATTGCATCGGCCACGAGTTTCCAAAAACGGGTCGAGTGATTCATTTCAAAGAGGTGTGCTAGTTCGTGGACTATTACGTAGTCCACAACCGAATCCGGAGCCAATAACAACCGGGAGGAGATACGAATAGTACCTGTTGAAGTACAGGATCCCCAACGGCTTTTTGCAGCGGTTACTTCAATGGCCTTTACAGAACCGCGAAAATGCTGCTCGTTGAGCGCATGAACCCTTTTGGCAATAGGATCACGATACACCCTACACATGATGCGCTCGATGAGTCTGCCAATAACCGCATTGGTCTCCACTTTCGAGAAGGCATCGGGAATTCTCAGCTGAATAACCTGCTGGGGGCGCAAAGAGACAGATGCCGTGCGGCCGGGTATTGAAATCAGTCTTAGTCGAAATACCGTGCCGCGAACTGACATCAATTCGCCATCTGCGTAAGAGCGGGGTATGAGGTGATTGAGCACATTAGGATTCTTCTCCAACAGGCCGGATACCCAGGAGGTGAACCATAGCCAGGCTTCCTCCCAGTTTGCAGATGGCATATGGCTGGGAATGCGCAGCAGCAATTCGGAGCGCCCAACAGAAGCCATGAGGGTTCGACGTCTCTCCCGCGTCACCTTGACAGTTACCGAGGTTCCTTGTCCTCTAAGGTCCATCCGGCTGGGAAAATGGAATGCCATGGTGGTCACCCCCTTGCCCGGGCAAAATCATCCATAACAGACACCAGCAGGTCTACACTTTCCATAGGCAAGGCGTTGTAAAGCGAGGCGCGGAAACCTCCTACCGAACGATGCCCCTTTATACCCACAATACCTGCCGCCTTGCATTGGTCGAGAAAGGGTTGTTCGTCCGCCTCCTTTACAGGTAGGAAGGTAGCGTTCATCAGGGACCGGTCGGCAGGGTCCGTCACGGCACCGCGGAACAAGGGATTAGCATCGAGTCCTGCATAGAATCGGGCTGCCTTCTTTTCATTTTGCCGGGCCATGGCAGATAATCCTCCCTGGTCACGGATCCATCGCATGGTGAGCAGGCTCACATAGATGGGGAATACCGGCGGGGTATTATAGGATGATTCATTTTCGTGGTGAATCTGGTAGTCCAGCATAGTGGGGATGGCTCCCTGGCGCTTGCCCAGCAAATCTTTGCGAACTGCAACCAGGGTGACTCCGGCGGGCCCCATATTTTTCTGAGCTCCGGCGTAAAGGAGACCGAATTTTTCTATGGGAATGGGTCGACTGAAGATATCCGAAGACATATCGCTCACCAGGGGTACCTCCACCTCTGGCCAATGGTGAATCTGTGTGCCGTAAATCGTATTGTTGGAGGTGAGGTGGAGGTAAGCTACCTTGGGGTCCACCTTGTACTCTTTTGGGAAGTGCCTGTAATGATCTGCCCGAGAGGAGGCAGGGACTAATATTTCCCCGAAGGCCTGGGCTTCCTTGATAGCTTTTGATGCCCAACTGCCGGAATCGATATATGCGGCGCGCTGGCCAGGGATAAGCAGATTCATGGGAACCATAAAAAATTGGGAACTGGCTCCCCCCGAGAGGAACAGGACGGCGAAGGAATCGTCTAGTCCCAGTAAGTCGGCCGCCAGCTGCCGGGCTTCGTCCATGACTGCGAGGAATGCTTTGTCTCGGTGGGATATTTCCAGAATAGACAGGCCACTGCCATTGAAGTCCCTAACTGCTTCCGCAGCCTGCGCTAAGACTGTTGCGGGTAGGATGGCCGGTCCGGCGTTGAAATTGTGTTTAAACATGCCAGGATTTTTTACGGCAAAGGTAAGAGGAAAGGAGATTGGCAGGCCAAATCCATCGGGCCAAATAATTTTCAAAAAAAACAATCTTCCTGTTGTAATGTGAAAAACAACACTATCTTTGCGCACCCAATTGGGGTGAAGGGATAAGAGTGAGGGCACCAACGGGTGTTTTCGATAGCCTTAGTAGTTTTTAATCGGGGGCCTGAGGAGGGTAATCGATGGGAA
>Ga0169931_10006646_pt1 | contig 17347 bp, 15 predicted proteins | sample Kivu_15m_20L_FD_129675 | JGI IMG/M metagenome (GOLD analysis project Ga0169931, IMG submission 129675) | Freshwater microbial communities from Lake Kivu, Western Province, Rwanda to study Microbial Dark Matter (Phase II) - Kivu_15m_20L... | ecosystem: Environmental > Aquatic > Freshwater > Lake...
GAAGACAGGAAAAAAATACTTCTTCCCAAGGAAGTCGAAGGGGTAGCGAAGCAAATTGATCTCGCGCAAATCAAACCCAATCTGAACCCGCATCTTTCAGCAAAACTCTCCGAAATTCGCCAGGAACTGGGCAAAACGATCTTTTCCTTCCATCGAATCGCGGGCGAACTGCCGATTGTTTTTACCGGCCACGTCGACGCGTTCGGCCACCTGAAACCTTATCTGGTCGAGAGTTTCAAGGAAGCCGTATCGAAAGAATATGATGAATCGCTTGATCCCGAGGAACTCAAATACGCAATCCCGATCGGGCTTGCCTTAGAGCAGGCTAGAGGGGAGCCGCTGCAGCTCTTGAGCGAAGAATTTTTTCCAAAAAAAAATTGGAGGCGCGCCGGCGCCTACGGCCTTTCGCTCATCTGTCTCTCGATCTGTTTGAATTGCGCATTGCTCAGCATCGGTTTTGGATGGCTTAAGGGGTTAAAAGACCGAATCATCAGATCGGTTGAGCGCGCGATCGAGATTTGGGATCCCCAGCTAAAAAAAACCCTCCAAAGCAATGAAGAGCTCGCTCTCGATCAGTGGATCGGGAAAGTGAACGCTCATGGGAAAGAATACCCCTACATCCTCGATGTCCCGAGAGCCGCGGAAGTCCTTGCTTGGTTCGGCCAGCACCCTCTTTTGCAGGAATTCAAAGCCGAAAGCGATCCTCTCGAATTGGTAGATCTCCACTATCAGCTTGTCGAATTTCCCACGATCGGCTCAGCTCAGAGAAAATACCAGGCCAAAGCGGAGATCCATTTCCGGGCGAAGAGTCCCATGCATGCCCGGCAATTTCACGAAGCGCTCTTAAAAGGCGACGACTGGGTCGATTCTTCGAAAGAAATCGCATGGGAAGCCCTGAACGATAGTTACCGGGTCTCTTTTTTCCTCAAACGGAAAAAGGAGCCGTATGTTCCTTGAACTCTCCGGGAAGCTATTCTTTTCCAAACTCAGGCCAGCCATTTTTTATGCTTTCCTTTTGATCCCGTTCTTTTTTACCGGCAGCTATTTATTTCAGCTCCGCTCATCCCAGCAGGAACTTGAAAGCCGTTTTAGGGAAGCGATGAATCAAGGAAAAGCCGCATATGATAGAAAAACAAGAAAAGAGAGATTTGTAAACCGTTATTCGAATTCCGACCCATTTTTTTTAGATAAGCATATCGAATCGAGACTTTTTCTAAATAACGAGCGCAATCAGATCGAATCGATGATTAACCATCCGGCTCTCTTAAATAAAAAAGTCTTATCGGAACGGCTCGAATTCTTACGAAGCGGAAAAAACCGGATCGCTTTTATTGAAGAGAACATCCGCACCTCTGGGAGGCTGAAAGAAACGGAAGAGAAGCAAAGGCATCCCGTTCAAATAGATGAAGGCGATTTGCAGAATTTACTCTCCGCGATCGAAGACATCCCTGTAGGCCCCTACGAACCGCTTCCCCAAACGCCCCAGCTTTTAGTCCGGGAGATGAAAATCAGAAAAGTCGAAAATCCGCTTCGCTCCGAAGTGTACGAATTGGAGATGGAACTCCTCAAAAGAGAGTGGACAAACCCATGAATCTTAAAATTCGAAATGCCCTTTTTCTCATTCTCCTTTCGGCCGCATTCGGCTGTTCGCATTATTCGCCTCGAATCGAGTCCCTCGTCGCCGTCCAGATCCAGGACCGCAATGGCTTCACCGAAACGATCAGCGCTCCTGAAAGACTCGAAAATTACGAAAAAGTGGATTTCCTCGCCTCGCAGCCCTTCAAGAAAGTGCTGCGCGTCTATAAGAAAGAAGGGAAAAACCATTCGATCGTTACCACCTACCATCCGAATGGAGGGCTTTATCAATACCTAGAAGCCAAAGAGATGAGGGCGAGCGGAGCTTATAGGGAATGGTTTCCGAACGGACAGTTGAAAATCGACGCCTATGTCATCGGGGGGACTGCGGATGTAACCCAGGGAGCTCAGAAGGATTGGCTCTTCGACGGGACAAACCGAGTTTGGGACGAGGACGGCCATCTGCTTGCACAAATCCCCTATCAAGGAGGATCGCAGCATGGAACCAGTCTCTATTATTACCCGTCCGGAATCGTCCAATGCCAGATCCCTTACATCAAGAATATGGAGGAGGGAGAACGGGTCGAGTTTTATCCAAGCGGTCTCGAAAAATCTCGGACGCGGCTCGTTAAAGGACTGCGCTCCGGCCCCTCTTTTGGTTACTTTGAAAACACCCAAACAGCTTGGATCGAAGAATATTCCGAAGGACTGCTCTTGAAAGGCCTGTATTACAATTCTCAAGCCGATCAAATCGCTTCAGTTGAAGACGGACGCGGCATCCAAGCCCGCTATGACGGAAATGCGCTGACATTTATCTTGGAAGTGCGGCAAGGAATCCCTGAAGGACTCGTGAAAAAATTCAACCCGAACGGAGAGGTCATTGCGGAATATGCGGTCAGAAACGGGAAAAAGCATGGGGAAGAGATCGCCTATTATAAATACGAATCGGGGGAAACGGAACGGAAGCCCAAATTATCCATTCAATGGGATCAAGGTTCAATCCATGGAATCGTCAAAACTTGGTACAGAAACGGGCAGCTCCAGAGCCAACGGGAATATGTGCGCAATCAAAAATCGGGTCCGACCTGCGCTTGGTATAAAAACGGCACCCTCATGCTCGTCGAAGAATATGAAGAAGGGGTTCTCGCAAAAGGCGCCTATTACAAGAAAAACCAAAACGAGCCCGTTTCAACGGTCTTGAACGGGTCGGGAACAGCTTCCATCTATGATGAAGACGGCGCCTTTATTAGAAAAATCGTGTATGCAAAAGGAAAACCGACCGATCCTGAAGAGTGAACTCCGAAAAAAACTCCTCGCGCTTCGCTCGGCGATCCCCAAGGAGCGCCTGAACGAGGCCAGAAACGCGATCTTTGAGCAGGTCTCCTGCAAGGGAGCGGTTTGCTCTTTTTATTCGATCGGCTCGGAAATCGATCTTTCCCTATTGAACCGTCGGCTCGCTCAATCAGGCCGGCTGATCGCGAACCGCCTGGAAGGGGAGATGCTGGTTCCATACCGCGTCCTTTCCGAGGAACATCTCGTCGTCTCTCCACTCGGCTTTCCCGAACCGGATCCCCTGCGCTGCCAAAAGGCTTCGCTATCAGAGATCGCTCTCATCCTTGTGCCGGGCTTGGGATTTGATAAGGAAAAATACCGGATCGGATACGGAAAAGGGTACTACGACCGGTTTTTAGCAACCGTCAAAGGCACCCCTACCGCAGGCGTGGGCTTCCGCGAACAGCTCCTCGATCACCTGATCCCGCGCGACCCGTGGGACATCCCGGTTCGGGAACTTCTACTCGTTTAAGATGCTTTCACTTCGTTTTTTTCAGAGTCGAGGCGGGCGGCTGGTCAGCCTCTTTCTTGGGGCTGCAAAAATGGTTTCCCGGACAATCATTCGCTTTGCACAGAGCTCCCGGCGAAACCGAGGTGCACATGGAATAATGTCCTTCGGAAGGACACTGCCAAATGACAGTATAGGGGGTCAATGAAGTTTTAGGGGTTCCTGGACGGGCGTACCCTGTGGGATTGAGGTTCGTCGTAAAATTGCGCTGCTGGCCCGGCTGGATCGAGAATTGCCCAAGGAAAGTTCCGTCGGACGCTTGAACCGTCGCGGTCAAAATAAATGGAGAATCGTTTAATAGAAGAACCGATCCATCGTTGGTACCCGCCTTCAGTAGAGCGGGAAGTAAAATGAACAAAAATAAAATGCCTCTCATCGTTTCCTCGCATCGTTAGGTTCCGAAGACTCAAAATAGGCCCGGCGCAAATCGATCTGTCCCAAAGGAGAAAGATACACGCCGGATAACTCTTCGTTTTTCGCGTAATTTAAAATGAAGTGGAAAACCGGAAGAATCGGCATTTCTTGCATGAGAATCGCCTCCGCCTCTTGCAATATACGCTTTCTTGTTGCAGCGCCCCTGACTGTTGCGGATCGATCCAGGAGCTCGGTGTATCTTGCGTTCTCCCAGCCCGTATTATTCGTGCTGCTCCCCTTGAATTTGAATACTTCAAGGAAATTGACCGGATCATTGAAATCGGCCGTCCACGAACCGGCGGCGATTTGATATTCCTTCTTGGAGATCCGCTGAAAGAAAGTTTTCGGCTCCACGGCTTCGAGCGCCACCTGAATCCCAAAAGCGTCTTCCCACTGTTTTTGTACGGCTTGCGCGACGGCTGCATTGCGCTCCGAATTATTGGAGTAGCTGATCGTAATCGGTCCGATCCCGTCCAGATCCGGCTTCGGACCGTTAAGAAAATCGCCGCTTAGCCCCATCTCCGGAGGCACGTAACTTTTCGCAGGAATTTGTCCCCCTTGGAGAACATGTTGGACGATTTCTTCCCGGTTGATGGCGTAAGCCAGCGCACGGCGCGTTGCAGGGTCGGCCAAAGGATTTCGTTTCCCTCCAATTTCAGGCGATGTGTTCACTCGGTAAAAGTAGGTTCCGGAAAAGGGGCTTACTTGAAGGCGGTCCGTCTGTTTGAGATGCTGAACAGCATCGGCAGGGATCGTCGAAAGGGGAGAGCCTGTCCAATCCAATTGTCCCTCTTCGAACATCCGGAGCGCAGTATCGGGAGTCGCGATAAGGAAATCAACGCGGGCCAGCCGAACCGACTTCGCCTCCCAATACCTAGGATTTTTTAAAAGGGTCAGCCGGTCCGAATGTTTCCAATCCCCCAAGATAAAAGGACCGTTCGACACTAAAGTTTCGGGAGATAAGTTCCAATCGGCATTCTCATAGACGATATGAAGGGGAACCGGGAAGAAGGCCGGCAAGGATAACAATTCAAGGAAATAAGGAAGGGGATCCTCCAAATCGACAACCAGCGTCCGTTCATCGGGAACGTATATGCCGACCGATTCCATTGCAACTTCGCCAAGCTTTGCCTTTTTGGCGTTTTTGATAGGATAGAGCTGATATGCTATGTCTGTGGCGAAATTGGGATCGAGAATCGTTTTCCAGTTATTGGCGAAATCGAAGGCGGTCATTTGCACGCCGTCCGACCAAAGAGACTTGCGCAAATGAAAAGTATAACGGAGGCCGTCGTGGGAAATATCCACGCGGCTTGCCATGGCCAGCTCCACTTCCCCCGCTTGAGACGTTCTCGTCAAACCTTCAAAAAGCATATGGATCAGCGTCGTACTGTCGAGATCCCTTGCTCTCCGAGGATCAAGCGTGGTTGGGTCGGAAGTTAAACTCAGCCTGGCATATTGCGAAAGAACCGGGGATACCTTGCTGCAAGAACCGAATAAGACAAGGAGCAAAGGCAGCAAATATCGAATCATAGACCCTCTTTAAAAGATAAGACCGAATATAACGATCCAAAGGAATGTTTGCCATGCTGATCGAAATCATTTCCCCGGCCCCCATCCTAAATACTCCGGATTTTGCATTTGCGTTCGGCGGGAACTCGGGCTCTGAAATCCCGTTGAATGCAAAAGGGCATCCCTATTGTTTTGAATTCGTTGCGCTCAAAGGAATGACCTTTGAAGTCGAAGGGACCAACAAATCCGGCAACGCCTTAGTCCACAAAATCATTTGCGAAGCCTACCCCAAAAGAAGCCTCTATATAGATACCCGTTTTGCCAAACCGGCCTCGAGGCTTTCTCCTAAACGGGTTTTGCCAAAGGACGAGGCGATCCTGTCGAAAATGCTCGCAAAAATAGGAACGCCCTATGTATGGGGGGGGAATTGGAGCGAAGGAATTCCGGAAATGCTCGAATATTACCCCGCCAAAAAACCGATTGACGACCATACGGCCAAATACTGGACGCTCTCTGGGTTGGATTGCTCGGGCCTCTTGTACGAAGCGACAGAAGGGGCCGCCCCAAGAAATACCTCGCAGCTCGTCCATTACGGACAGCCCGTGCCGATCGGATCCGATTTAAGGCCATTGGACGTGATCGTGTATCCGGGCCACGTCGTATTTGTAGCCGACGCAAAATTCACGATCGAAAGCAAATTTCCCTTCGGAGTCATCCTGAGAGATTTACCGACCCGGATTTGGGAGTTCGATGCGGTTCGAAAACGAGTCGAAGAATGGGATAATGGCTTAGACCCCAATCAGCATTACACAATCAGGCGATTTACATAACCGACTTATAACCATACCGATAGAAAAAACGGTTGATTCCCTAACTACAAAATAATATTAGGGACTTAAAAGGAGCCGCTATGTTGACTGGACATTCGGAATTCTACCTGACGCAGCCGTCAATATATTTTGGCGTGCATGGAGAAACGTGCGGCGAGGAACTCGATTTGGAACCCCAAATCGAATTCCAATTCGATCCGGCCAGTTCATTTTTAGCCCGGTACAGCGAACCGCCAACAGGGATGTTTATCGACTGGTATGATTTGCCAAATTAGCGATTTGCGATCGAAACATTCGAGAGCGTGCAGGCGGTGCAAAAACATTTTTCTGCATTTTTCTTGCTTAAATTTTCCGATAGGCTTAAAAAATAAAGTAATAACGAATGCCGCCATCGGTTGGCGTGAAACATGTCATCGTTCGCGGGCGTTCGAATGACAATGGAAATAGAAAAATTTTAGCGCAAGCTAAAAACATTCTTCCAAAACGGAGAGCAACAATGAACTTAGCGATGAAAAAGATGCCTTGGATGGTAGCTTCGCTCCTAGCGGCGACTTCAGTCTTCGGGCAAGGTCAAGGACAAACTCAGGGCGGATGCCCCACGCAGCCTCCTGTGTGCAAGCCAACCCCGCGCTGCGGACCCCTCCAAGCGCCGCAACAGCCGACAAACTGCGCATATAACGCGCCGGCTGAGATCAACACGGGCATGCAAGGGGACATAAACTTCTTCGCAGCCGGCAGCTTCCTCTACTGGCAACCCTCCCAAGACAACATGAGCGTCGGGTTGACAAGCAACAATCAGGTCCTCGTCTCAACAGCTCCTGAAGTTTCGATCAATGGCTCGTTCATCGACATGAATTTCAAGTTCAAGCCAGGCTTCAAAGTCGGTTTGGGGATGAATCTCCAAACAGACGATTGGGATGGATATGCCGAGTACACAAGAGTTCACGGGCAGCATTCAACATCCTCTAATGGCGTTCGGGCTCTTCCAAGCATATTTGCTACTTGGGGACATCCTTTCTTGCTCGCTCCAACCAACGGCGCCGGCAACATCTTTGAATCTGTGGCAAGCACTTACAATAACCGCCTGGATTTCGTAGATGCTGAGATGGGACGCATGTACTACGTTGGGAAAAGCCTCCTCTTCCGCCCAGCGTGGGGTGCTAGAGCCGCTTGGATCCTCCAGAACATGTCCGTTCACTACGCAAACGTAGGGATTACTTCTGCGATCTCCGATGCTACCGGATCGATTTCAGCCCTCCCAAGCGCTCTCAGCGTCTATCAAAGAACCCATTCTTGGGCGGTTGGTCCAAGAGCTGGTCTGAACATGGACTGGGTGCTTGGCTGCGGGTTCCGCTTCTTCGGCAGCGGCTACGGCGACATCCTCTATACAAAATACAATGTGAAAGACAAAACCGTTCTGTTGCCAAGAGTGAACACAGGCGCGTTCCGCATCGGCAATCCGGTGAGCGTCATTACTCATGATAAAGTAGGCCTTGTTCGAGCCCACCTCGACTTCGAAACGGGATTCGGCTGGGGTTCATACTTCGACAACAACAACTGGCACATCGACCTGTCCGCTTCATACGGTTGGCAAGTCTTCTTCGCCCAGAACATGTTCCGCCAGTTCCAAGACGATCAAGTGGTCGGCAACAACACGATGCCGCACGGAGATCTATATGTTCAGGGCTTGACCGCTACAATCAGACTCGATTTCTAAGAGTCTCTGTTAGCGTCGCCTAAGATTCGACAGGCTGGGTTTTCCCAGCCTGTTTTTTTTTGTCTCCTCTTTCCCTTGATAATATTTTCAATTTGAGTTTATCATCAGCCTCGTGAACTCAACCTCGGCTGAAATTCGGGAAAATCTACAGAACCTGATTGCGATTGAGTGTCCACCGCTACGAAAAAATCTTAGCGAAAGCTAAACATCGTCCAAAATGGAGAGCAAAATGAACCTTCTGAATAAGACAACTGCATGGGCGGCAAGCCTGCTGATCCTCGCAGCTTCCGCAAATGCCGACGACAAAGCCTGCCGCCCCCAGCGCAAGAGCTTCGAACAAGGCCAAAAACTTGCGAAATCCCAAATGGCCTCGGGATACAACGCCCCTTCACGCATCGATGTGCGCGGCTCGTGGGATGTCTATGCCACAGGCAGCTTTATTTTTTGGCAGCTGTCCCAAGATAACATGGAAGTCGCCCTGGCCGATACGCTATCGAACACCGCCTATGTGACAAATACGCAGATCAACGGGGATCTCGTTGCGATGGATTTTGACTACAAGCCGGGCTTCAAAGTGGGCCTGGGGCTGAATTACGACCACGATAACTGGGATTCGTATGCCGAGTATACCCGTATCCACACGAGCAACAGCCGCTCCACGAATGGCAACACCCTCGCTTCCGGCGCGCCAGCTCCTCTTTTCCCCACTTTCGGACATCCGTTCGTATTGCCATCCAATGCATACAACACGGCTTCTGAAAAATGGAATTGCAACCTAGACATCATCGACCTCGACCTCGGCCGGGTATATTATGTCGGGCAGCAGCTGACCTTCCGCCCATTCTTCGGCGCAAGATCCGCCTTCATCAACCAAAACGTGCATGCCCATTACGTCAACACGAGCTTCACGAACGCAGCCTCCCCTGTAGAAGTTCCCGGTGTATACGTCAACACGAGCTTCACGAACGCAGCCTCCCCTGTAGAAGTTCCCGGTGTAATGGATATCTATCAAAGAAACCACTCTTGGTCGATCGGACCGCGTGCCGGTGTAAATACGATGTGGGCCGTCGGCCAAGGCATCCGCTTCTTCGGGAATGCGAATGCTGATGTCCTGTACACTAAATACCACCTGCAAAACAAGACGACCTTTATCGCCACCTCTACGGTTGGCGGCATTATCGTTGCCGGACAAAACCCATTCCATGTAGCAAGAGAGCGCGTATTTGCCCTCAGAACCCACATGGACTTCGAAATGGGCCTCGGCTGGGGATCCTATTTCGACAACAACAACTGGCATATCGACCTGTCGGCAGCCTACGGTTTCCAGGTGTTCTTCGACCAGAACATGTTCACTGGGTTCGTCTCATCGGACATGAATGGAAAATTGCTGCAGCCCCACGGCAACCTCTATGCGCAGGGCTTGACTGCGACCGTCCGCTTCGATTTCTAACGATTTCGAACGGAACGCGCGAACCGGGTTGGGCGAAAGTCCACCCCGGTTTTTTTATTTTCTAAATTCATCAATCAAGTTAGCGATCAGCGCAGTCCAGCCGTTTTGGTGGGAAGCTCCGAGCCCCCGCCCATTGTCTCCATGAAAATGCTCATAGAAAAAGAAGTGGGAGTTGAAATGGGGGTCTTTTTGAAATTTATCGTTTTGCCCGTACATCGGCCGGTATCCTTTCCCATCTTTTTTGAATAGGTTCATCAGCCTCTCTGCGTAGGAAGCGGCCATTTCTTCCAACGTAACCGCCTTTTCGTTTGGAACCTGCACTTTGAACGAATCCTTGAAAACAGCACCTAGCCGGGCGAGCGTTTCGATGAGCATATAGTTGATCGGCATCCAAACGGGCCCTCTCCAATTCGAATTGCCGCCTTTGATTTTTTCGAGCGCTTCTCCCGGCTCATAAGAAAGGGAGAGGTTTTCGAGCCGCGCCGGATTCTTTTCGTGGTATTTCGAAAGGCTCCTCAGCCCGTATTCGGACCTAAATTCATCGGGATCCCAAAGGTAGCGGACAAACCGGTGCAGTTCTTTTGAATCCAGAAGGCCGAACCGCAATTTCGAGCCCGACGTGTGAGGGATCGTTTGGATGCATTTGTCGGTCAAATGCGATTTTTTGTTCACAAACCACTGGAACGCGCCATAAAAATCGGGAAACGACTTCAATTCCTCTTCATCCCAGACATCGCATGCGAAAAAGGGGATGATGCCAGTGAGAGAGCGGATGTGGATCTGGTCGTATTTTCCGTCAGGCCTCCGCAGCACGCTGTAGAAAAAACCGTGCTCTTCGCACCACATGTCGTAGTGGCGCCAATACCCTTTCCGCATTGAGGCCGTAACGTATACGAAGTGTTGGAAAAATTTGATTCCAAGCCCTTCGTAAATGGGGTTTTTTTTCGCCAGCGTCAATGCGATCCGCATCAAATTCAGGCAAAGAATCGACATCCATCCCGATCCGTCCGATTGATCCAAAAGATACCCGGGCGGCAGTTTTTCAGACCGGTCGACAAAGCCGATGTTATCCATCCCCAAAAAGCCCCCTTCGAAAATGTTATGCCCGAGGCTGTCGACTTTATTGATCCACCAAGCGAAGTTTAAGAGGAGCTTGTGAAAACATTTTTCCAAAAATGGGTAGTCTTCCCGCCCCCATTTTCGTTTTTCGATCTCAAAGATTTTCAGGGCCGCCCAGGCTTGGACGGGCGGATTGACGTCGCTGAATTCCCATTCATAGGCAGGCAGAGCCCCGTTCGGATGCTGGAACTGGTCGAAGAGGAGAAGCCAAAGCTGGTGTTTGGCAAACTCGATGTCGATGAGGGAAAACGTGATCGCATGGAATGCGAGATCCCAAGCGGCAAACCAAGGGAATTCCCACTTATCCGGCATCGAAAAGATCCGCATCGAGATCATATGCCGCCAGTGGACGTTTCTCTTGGTCTTATGCCCCTTCGACGGAGGCTTTTTCGGATTGTCCCCTTCGATCCAGGCGCCTACATCATAGATGTAGATCTGCTTATTCCAGATCATTCCTGCGAAAGCCTGCCTCTGGATCGCTTTTTCCTCTTCCGTCGCAGAGGCGGGATGAATCCCTTGATAAAACGCATCTGCCTCCGCCTTCCTTTGGGCGATCACCGCTTCGACATCCTGCAAGGCGCCGCTTATCTTCCGGTCGGTCAGTCTGAGCAAGACCGTCTGTTTTTGCCCGGCCGGGATCGAGGAAAAAAAGTAGTGGAACGCAGCTTTCGTCCCAAATCGCTCCGGATTCACCGCATCCATTTCATTTTGAACCAAATAGCGGTGAAATGCGTCTTTGACATACGGCGTTTCATTCTTTTCTTCGAAAAGCGCTTCCCGGTTCGTGTCGTTGTTCGTAAACAGCGCGCCTGCGCCGGAAGAGGCGTATAGATAGCGGGGGCCGAGGTGATAGTCGAAGAGAAGGAGTTTCGGAGAGGCCAAAGCCGTATCGTCGGCGACGATGCAACCATCCTCTTCCATTCGGATCACCGGTCTTTCAAGCCGCTCAATCCCCCATGCCCACTGATTGCGGAACCAAAGGTGAGGCAAAACATGGAGCGGCGCAGGCTCAGGCCCCCGGTTAACCGCCTCGATCCGGATGCAAAGGTCGTCCGTTCCGGCTTTTGCATATTCGATCGTGATGTCGAAATAGCGATTCTCATCGAAAATCCCGGTCTCGATCAGTTCGAATTCCGGATCGTTTACTCCGCGCTTTCCGTTTTCCTCAACCAGTTCGTCATAGGGAAAGGCGTTTTGCGGATATTTGTAGAGATATTTCAGATAGCTGTGCGTCGGGGTCGCATCCAGGTAATAGTAGATTTCTTTTACGTCTTCCCCGTGGTTGCCTTCGAAGCAGTTCAGCCCGAAGAGCCTTTCTTTGAGGATGGGATCCTTCCCGTTCCAAAAAGCGGGGGCGAAAAGGAGGACCTGGAACCGGTCGCAAATCCCCGCAATCCCGTCTTCCGATCGGCGGTATGCCCGGGACCGCGCATGATCGTGGGGAAAATAGTTCCAAGGATCCCCTTCGTCGCTGTAGTCTTCCCGCACGGTGCCCCAGCCTCTCTCCGCGACATAAGGACCCCAGCGTTCCCAAGGAGGGACGGAACCGAGGGAGGTTTTAATCCCTCCGCCGATCGCCTGCGTTGTTTCCTCGAGCCGCCGCTCTTCCGCGTTCATAACCCCTCCGCGCATGCTGCGGCGCCGAGAAGCGCCGTATCGTCATTCAGCACAACCCATACCGGGATCGTCTGTAAAAGCCCCCGGAATCTCCCTTTATCGAGAAACGATGAGAGGAACGGCCCCTCTTTCAAAGCGTCTAAAATATGCGGGGCAATCCCGCCCCCGATGAAAAGGCCGCCCAAGGATAAAAATTTCAAAGCCACATTCCCCGCCTCGGCGCCATAGGCTGAGACGAACCGTCTCAACGCTTCTTTGCAAGCCGGATCCTTTCCCTTGCTGCCCCACTCCGAGACGACGCGGGACGGATCCGTCCGTTCCATCTCCGCCTTGACTCCGGGCGCGAGCGGATGCCTTCCCGTCTCGACCAAAAAGCGGAAGATCGTATGAAGGCCCGGCCCCGAAACGACCCGCTCGCAGGAAACATGCCCGTGTTTTTTTCGCAAATAATTCAACAGCGCGATCTCCTCGTCGTCCCGCGGAGCGAAATCGGCATGCCCCCCTTCGCAAGCAAACGGATGGTGCGTCCGTCCGTCCCAATAGAGTCCCGCCTCGCCAAGACCTGTCCCGGCCGAAACGAGCGCTCGGTTGCCTTTGTCTTCCTCGCCTTTTTGCAGCAGGAAAAGCTCTTCCTTTTTGAGCTTGCGGAGTCCGTGGGCGTTCGCCTCGAGGTCGTTGAGAAGCTTGACCGGAATCCCGAGCGCCCGGCTTAAAACCGCCTCATCCAAATTCCAAGGAAGATTCGTGGCTTTGCATTTGCCGCCCCGGACCGCGCCCGCAATCCCGAAACACCCTCTCGCCACGCTCCGTTTTTCCGAACGGATAAATTCCCGTACGATCTCCTCAAGCCCCGGAAATTCGCGGCTCGGGTATTTCCGCTCCGCGAGTTTTTTCCCGTTTTCGAAGTAGGCGAGCCGCGTATGCGTCCCTCCGATATCCCCAGCCAAGATCATTCAAGCCTCATCCTTTGGAGTTACCAGAAAAGAAGTTTTTTTTCTTTGACTAGAAGCGTCAGTTGCTTCCATCCTTGGAGGAAAACGGAGGAATCCAACATGTCTCAGACAACAGCACAGCCTGACTCGGCGAAGAAGAAAGCCTTAGAACTTGCGATCGCCCACATCCAAAAGCAATTCGGCGACGGCGCCATTATGGCGCTCGGAAAACACTCGGCCGCCAACGGCCTCAGCGTGATCAAAACCGGAGCCATCTCGCTCGACCTCGCCCTGGGGATCGGCGGAGTGCCAAGAGGCCGGATCATCGAAATCTACGGTCCGGAATCTTCGGGAAAATCGACGCTCGCTACTCATATCGTCGCAAGCGCCCAGAGAAACGGAGGCCTTGCCGCCTACATCGACGCCGAACACGCGCTCGATCCGGCTTACGCTGCAAAAATCGGGGTGAACATCGACGATTTGATGATTTCCCAGCCCGATAACGGCGAAGAGGCGCTCAATATCGCCGAAATGCTCGCCCGCTCGAACGCCGTCGACGTAATCGTCGTCGACTCGGTCGCCGCCCTCGTCCCCAAATCGGAACTCGAAGGGGAAATCGGCGATCAGCACATGGGCCTTCAGGCGCGGATGATGTCCCAGGCGCTCCGGAAACTCACGGCGACCCTATCCCGCAGCAACACCTGCGCCATTTTCATCAACCAGATCCGCGAAAAAATCGGGGTCATGTTCGGCAACCCCGAGACGACGACCGGCGGCCGTGCGCTCAAGTTCTACGCCTCGATCCGAATGGACATCCGCCGCATTACCGGGATCAAAGGCCCCGATAACGCGAGCGACATCGGCTCCCGCGTCCGGGTAAAAGTCGTGAAAAACAAGTGCGCGCCGCCCTTCCAGTCGGCCGAATTCGATATCCTCTTCAATGAAGGGATTTCCCACATCGGCTCGCTCATCGACATCGGCGTCGACTGCGGCGTCATCGATAAGAAAGGAACCTGGTTCAGCTATCAAACCCATCGCCTTGGGCAAGGGCGCGAAGCGGTGCGGGAAGAGTTGAAAAACAATCCAAAACTGGCTGAAGAGATCGAAAAGAGCATCCACGCGAAAATCGCAGGCGGCGCATCACTTCCGAAGAAGCCCGCAGGAGACGCTCTCGCTCCGGGATAATACGTCGTACAGCTCTTGGAAGGGCGGGGTCCAAAGGCCTAGCCCTTCCAGCGCTCCTCGCAAACAGGCGATTTCCTCCTCAAAAAGGGAAATCGCCTTTTCTCTTCCTAACGCCTGGGCCGTATTGATCCCGACCGCCTGCCCATCGTCGTCCAAATCGTCGGCGATCTGGAATGCCATGCCTAAATGATACGCAGCCTTCCTCAAATCCTCGAGGGCAGACGGATTCCCGCCGCCAAACATCCAGCCGAAAATGAAGGAGATCTCAAACAGAGTCACCGTCTTTTGCACGATCACTTTCCGAATTGTCTCCCAGCCGAGATCCGGTGGAAAAAGATCGAGAAACTGGCCGCTCGTCGCCCCTTGGATGCCGGCGCATCTCGTCGCTGCGGCCAGGCAGAGGGATGACGCTTCGGCGGCCCGCTCCCGGAACCTAGGATTTTCTTTCATCCGCTCCCCGTTCGCATGGATCGAGCCGTATCCTTCCGCAATCAGGGTATAACTTGCTAGGATCGCTGCGGCCTCGCCGAACGCTTTGTGGAGCGACGGCCTGCTCCGCCGGAATGCGTCGTTGTCCATGCAAGGAAGGTCGTCCGCGATGAGCGATGCGGTATGAAAGCACTCGACCCCAAGAGCCGCCGGAAGAACATCGAGCCCGTGACCCAAGGCATCCCCGATCATCAGCACGATCATCGGCCGGAGCCTTTTCCCTCCGCAAAGAAGGGCGTATTCGCAAGCATCCCGCAAGACACTTTTTTCCCCGAAGCGGCAAACGGCTTGGGGCAGCTCTTCTTCGAATCGTTTGCAGTACGTTTCAAGGAACACGGACTCTCTCCATTAATTCAGCGAGGGGTTTTGCTATCGGCTCGACCTTAACCCTCCGGTCGGCTGCGATCTTGCTTCTGGGAGGGATGATCCCTCCGAAATTCAAAAGAGGATGCGAGACGCTTTCTTTCCCGACCAGCGTGCCCGGGTTCAAGACGCAATTGCAGCCGATCTGAACCCGGTCTCCGATGACAGCGCCGAATTTCTTCAAGCCGGTCCGAACCTTTTTTTCTCCGTCCCCGACAGCCACTTCGCTCCGGTCGAGGCGTAAATTCGCGCACTTGACCCCGGCCCCCAAGTTCGCACCGCTTCCGACGATCGAATCGCCGACATACGTGAAATGCGTCGCGGCGGCTTCGTCCAAAAGGATCGAGCGTTTGATCTCGGCGCCGTGGCCAACCGCAGCCCGGTCGCCGCAAAGGACCCCGTCCCGCAAATAGGCTCCATGCCGGATCACGCACTCCTTGCCGATGATGCAAGGCCCTTGGATGCAAACCCCGGGTTCGATCACGGTTCCCCGGCCGATCGAAATCGATTCGGGCCGCTCTAAATAAACCCCGGCCGGAACCTGGATGTCGATCCGGAACACCTGGCCGCGCAAATAGTCCAAGAGGGAGCGTAGAGGCCCCCAAACCGGGTCTCCGGCTTTCCAAATATCTTGGTGGGCGAAGCGGCCTAATGAAAAATAGTTTTCGATATCGTGCATCAGCAGGTATTATAGCCATTAAGGGGCTTCTCATGTTAAAAAAAACGATTTTGATCCTGACTTTTTTTTTCGCCGGCATCTGGACTCTCCATTGGGACGTCCAGCGGCGCTACTTCGATTTTTCCCAAGTCCCGGCCGAGAAAACGAAACTTCGCGTCCTCGTGCTGCACAGAAACGGGATCGGAGAGCAAGAATCGTGCGCCCGAATCAAAACAGCATGCCGCAATCTTGGCTGGGATTGTTTTTCCTGCTCTTCGCGTCTCTCTACATGGCAAAGAACGCTCCTCAGCCGCCCGCTAGAAAAAGCCATTGATGCGGTCCGGCCCGATTTCACAATCAACCTCCAAAGCGCTGAAATCCATGCGCCCGGGATCAATTTCGCCTCGCTCTCTTCCGGCCTCACGCACTATGCGAAAGAAGGGTTCGACTGGAAAAAATATGCCTCCTTCGACGGTTTTTTGCCGACCTTTCAAAATACCCAATTTCTCAAGGAGAAAATCGAATCGCTCGGCAAGCCGTACCGCGGCATGCGCTGGTTTTTCTCATGCCCCAAAACCCGCTTCGCTCCGCTTCCCAAAACGCCCCGCCTTTTTTACTGCGGGACGAACTGGGATAAAACGAGAAAGGGGGGCAAATACAAACAGCTCTTCCGCAAGCTCGACCAAGCAGGACTCATCTCCATCTACGGCCCGAAAAACGCGTGGAAGCACACCCCAGCATCCTACCGAGGCTTCCTGCCCCTTGACGGCCAAAGCACGCTCAAAGCCATGCACGAGTGCGGCGCCGTCCTGATCCTCCATTCGGACGCACACCTTACCGGCAACGCCCCGACGGGGCGCATCTTCGAAGCGGCTGCCGCGAGCTGCGTGATCATCTCCGACCGGCATCCCTTCATCGTCCAAGAGTTCGGCGATTCAGTCCTCTACGTTAACCAAGAAGCGTCCGCAAAGGGCCTATTTCAAGAGATCTCTCTGCATCTGGACTGGATCCGCTCCCACCCTCAAGAAGCGCAAGAAATGGCCAAAAGAAGCCACGTGATCTTCGAAAGGCGTTTCACGCTCGAATCGCAGCTCAAACAGCTCAAAGCCATTTACGACGAGATCCAACAATCCTCATAGGATCGTTTTATATAAACAGAAAGGGATAGTCTTCTTCTGTCTCTGTGGAAATGTCGAAAAGTGAGCGCAGCTTCCAGAGAAAAATTCCTGTTCACAACCTGTCGACAACCCGTTCATAACTTCCGACTTTTCAACAACGGCCCGTTCATCGACAAGTTTTGAACAAAGTTATGAACAACGGATGTTACTTGAAAGAGCCTGTCGGCGACCAAATCGATGCCCTTCTCGTGGGCGTTAACTAAAACTTCCGCGTGATTCTAGTCCTGTCTTTCTTAGAAATAGTATCCTACTTTGCCCAAGATCTCATTCGAGATATACCCCTCCGGTCCGATTTGGAATTCTCCGTTGAACCTATCTTTCGTTGATAAATAAAATCTTTATATGATGCCCTTTTGCCCTCAAAATAAAGGAGTTATGCCTTGGGAAAGTTTGAGGGTCTAGCTGATAACGAGTGGGCGATTGTAGAACCACTGATTCCATACCCATGGTGTGCAACGAAACATGGTCAAC
>Ga0169931_10006647_pt1 | contig 17346 bp, 12 predicted proteins | sample Kivu_15m_20L_FD_129675 | JGI IMG/M metagenome (GOLD analysis project Ga0169931, IMG submission 129675) | Freshwater microbial communities from Lake Kivu, Western Province, Rwanda to study Microbial Dark Matter (Phase II) - Kivu_15m_20L... | ecosystem: Environmental > Aquatic > Freshwater > Lake...
GCCGCCAGAAGCCGCGCCACTTCAAGCGCAGCAACAACGCGACGGCAGCGTCCGGTTCGCTCACGCCTGCGGCGCCGACCCGCCGCCGGTCGCGGCGAAGAAGATCTCCTCGAGCGAGCCGCGCTGCTGAGCGGGGAACGCGGCGCGCGCTTCGTCGAGCGTGCCGACGAAAACGCAGCGACCGCGGTCGAGAATCAAGAGCCGCGAGGCGAGGGCCTCGATCAGCTCGAGCAGATGCGAGGAGAGGATCACGGCCGCGCCGCGCGCCGCCAGCTCGAGAATGGCTTGCTTGGCGGCGCGGATCCCACGCGGATCCAGCCCGGAAAGCGGTTCGTCGAGCAGCACGAGCTGCGGCGAGCCCAGCCAGGCGCAGCACATCGCGAGCTTTTGACGCATGCCGCGCGACAACTCGCCGCCCAGTGCTTCACGCTTGTCGGAGAGCTCGAAGCGGGCGAGCAACTCGTCCGCCTGGGGCCGCCAGTTGGCGCAACCGTAGAGCGCCGCGGTGAACTCGAGGTGCTCGTCGACGGTCAGCGCCTCGAAGGGCTGCGGATCGTCGGGGATCCAACGCAGACAACGTTTGGCCGCCTGCTCGTCCAGCGCGAGGTCGTGGCCGCACACCGAGATCACGCCCGACGCGACGGGCAGCACGCCAGCGATGGAGCGCAGCGTGCTGGTCTTGCCGGCGCCGTTGGGCCCCACCACCCCAAGGATCTCCCCGGCGCGCGCTTCGAAGGCGAGGTCTTGGACGGCGACGAACGCTTCGTAGCGCTTGGTGAAGCCGCGCACCACCAACGCGGGCGGCGCTTGCGCAGAAGAGGTCATGGTACGAAGGAGACGGGAGCGAACGCGGCGCGCGCGTCGTGTGTCGACCGGCTGCGCGCGGAGAGGTTCGCCGAAGCGCCCTCGCCGAGCAAGGGGCGCAGGGAGGACGCCGCTCCAACGCCACACGCCCGACGCCGAGTGCGAACTCGGGCGGCGGGCGTGCCGGAGAGCAGCGGCTCTCTTATTCCATCTGCAAGGCCACTACCACGCGCACACGTCGACAGCGGTGACCGCCATCGGCGTGAAGGGCGGCAAGTTCGCCACGGTGTTGAACGCCGGGTCGTAGCTCCAGGTGCGCGTCGGAGCACGGTAGTAGTTGCCGCCGATCACCCAGTTGCTGCTCGCGTACGTCGAGTTCCACGTGTTCACGAAGGAGCCGGTGATGCGGCACTGCACGCCAGTCCAGTTCTCGTGGAAGCGCGGGAGATTCTCGAGCCCGCCGTTGTACTGACCGCCTTCCACCGAGTTGGTGTTGCCCGTCACGATGGCGACGTTGTACGTCGTCGCGCCGGCCACGGGCAGCGTTCCACCTGCGACCTTGCTGTCGTTCCAGTTCTTCGAGAGCAGGTTCACAGCGTCGGCGATCACCGCCGCACCCTTCTTGTTCACGGTGTTGAAGTCGCCCTTGACGTAGACCGAGTTCTCGCTCACCACGGTCAGAGCGGTCGGCAGTTGCGCACCGTTCACGAGCCGCACGCCCTTGGCGTTCGTCCCCTGCCCCGCTCCGTAGTGGGCTGCGTAGATCAGACCGTTCGCCGGCCAGTGCGGCGTCGCGGCGAGCGCCGCAAGGTCGATCTGCGTGAGCGCCACGGAGCCGCTCGCGCCCCCCGCCTGGCGCGTGTCGTAGATGCTCGCGGGCGAGAGCGCAGCAGCGAGGTCCGCCGTGATGTCGTTGCCCGAACCATCGAAGGCTTGGATGGTTCCGTTGGCGAGCGTGATGATCGAGAGCCCGGCGTTCTGGTGGTAGTAGCCCGGTGAGTGCGTGCCAGCGCCGCTCGCGGCGAGTTCGTACGTGCCCGAGCTCGGATCGAAGAAATGGGTCCCGTTCGCGTCCTGCTCGTACATGTGGATGGACCCGATGTGCGGCACGGCCGCCTCCTTGACTCCGTGCGCGCCGCTCAGAACGGTGCTGCCGACGCCGGCGGAGTACGTGCTCGGCTGGCTCCAGTACTGCGGCGCCCCCGCAGCCCAGCTGTACCAATCACCCGGGTCGGCGTAGGACCCGTTGCCGTCAGCGTCCCAACCCGTCTTGAAGGCGCTGTCGTACCCGCTTTCGTTGTCCACCCCCAGATTGTTCATCTGGCTGTGGCTGTTCATCGTCACGTAGTTGGTCGGCTCGCTCGCGTTGAACGGGTTGACGACCCACCTGCGCGCCCGAACGGTGCCCTGCGAAAGGCTCGCATCGTCCTTGCGCCGCCGAAGGATGTCGCCGACGGCCCGCACGTAGTTGGTGTTGAGCGTCAGCGTGCCTCCGCAGTTGAGGTACATGTCGCTGTTGGAGTGCACGCGCCCGGCGAGCGTCATGTTGGGGCCAGGATTCACTTCGAGGTCGCCCGTGTAGAACACCGCGAACTGGAAGATCGGCGTCGCTTCGGCGTTGACGAGCCGGCGCGCCGTGTGCCGCATGCCGTTTTCCAGGGCGTCGGCGCGGATTTCGTAGCCCGTGACGATCGTCTGGATTCCCGCCGCATCCGTGGCGATGTTGTTGAAGCCGGTCGCGGTCACGGTGTACGGCACCACCACACCATCGATCGTCGCCGTCCCGGTCGCCGGCGGCGGAAGCCAGTTGGCGATAGCCGTCGCCACGTCGCGCTTGGCGGACTCGACGGCGCCTTCGGCCAAGTACTGCGCGCGCCCGGAGCGCGCGTGCGACTGCGCCTGACGCAAGGTCGAGGACGCCATGGTCATCGTGACCGACACCATCGTCGCCGCCGCGAACACGCCAAAAACGGCGTAGAGCATGGCCATGCCAGCGCGCCGCTGTTTCCTACACCGTCTCATGTACTTCATCACTTGCCCCTTTTGTCCGCCTTTCGCGCGAACACCCCTCCTGCGAAACTCCTGCTCACTACTCTCAGCCGTTGCGCAAACGCACCACGACTTCGGTCTCCCACCGGATCGGGCGCCCCGTGGCGTCGACGTCGCGCAGCGCCATTCGCACGCGCAGCGCGTCCGTGGGAAGGAAGCCCGCACCCGGCTGCGTGTTGTCTTCGAAGCGAATCCACTCCACGTCGCGACAGACCACCTGCGGCGCAGCGCCGTCGATGCGGCGCTGCAGCTCGTTGCGGCCGTTCACCGCGACGACCACGTAGCTAAACTCGCGCGTGTCCCACACCAGTTGGCCATTGACGTCGACATCCGGGCGCCCGGCGCCCGCGGTGCCAGGCGCGTCCGCATCCGCTGGCTGAAGGAAGATGATTTCGCGCGGCGTGACGTACTCGGCCGATTCTTCGGAGACGGCCTGGGGCGCCGTCACGTGATCGTGATGTTCAAAACCCTGGCCTGCCTGGCCCGCGCTGAACATGTGCGGGTAGTTGAGCAGGCCGATGTTGGCGACGCCCGAGCGCCGCAGGTCGTCCATGATGCGTTCCATCGCGCGCTCGCCCTGCGCGGAAAGCTGCGAATTCACGGTCGTGAGCGTCGCCGCGCCTCGCATGTCGACCACGGCGCGAATCGTCATGCCCGCCGTCATCAGGAGCAGCACGCTGGCGATCGTGATCTCCAGCACCGTGGCGCCCGCTCGCGCGCCTCGCAGCTGCTGAACTCGATTTCGAAGTAGACGCATGGTGCTCCCCTAAGTGACTCAGCGCGTTTTCATGGTCGAGTACGAGAGCGTCCCCGGACTGCCGTTCCAGCCCGTCCAGGTGATCGTCACGCGAATCTCGAGCGGCGTCGGAATGGCGCCGCCGGCGAAGTTGGGATAGGTCACCACCACACGCTCGTCGCGCAACGCGCGCCCCTCGTACGCGGGAATCGCGGCGCCTGTGGGGTAGAACCCAGGAATCTCGTCGACCGACGGCGTCGTGACCGCTTCGATCGCCGCGCTCAGTTCGCTCGCGGCCGTGTTCACGTCGCGCGCCTGGCGCATGAGGTTGAGCGAGAGCAACTGGCTGGTGAACGCCGCCAGGAGGCAGACCATGAGCACGACCGTGCCGTACATGACCTCCAGTAGCGAGAAGCCGGCGCTGCGCGCGCGCCTCGACCGGCGTTGAACCCCGAGTCTCATGCTTCTCCCGCGAGCGGCCCGAGCACCGCTCCACCCCGTCACCCCTGAGCTGTCGTGCGCTCACCGGCGTACGCCCGGCGACCCCTTTCGCACTCCAGACCGCGCCATATCGGGCGCCGCGAGGAGCGAAGTGAACTCGACGGGCAAAGAAAAGCCGCGCGCGAGGAGCACGTCAGCTCGACTGCGGGAAAAGCCTTCCGAGTTGGGCGTGCCACTGCGGCCGGAGTTCGCGGTAGCGCCGCGCCAACGCCTCGTCCGGCGCCACCGGTGCGCCCTCGCGTGCGATCCACGGCTCGACCAACTCCGCGAGGCGCAACGTTTCGCCCGCTGCGCGCCGGCGCGCCCAATTGGCCTGGAGCGCAGCGCCCAACGCTGCTGACTCGGGCTCGACGAGCACCTCGAGCGGCGCTTCGAGCACGCTCGCCAAAATGCGCCGCCAAAGTTCGTTGCGCGAGCCGCCGCCCACGGCGCGCAGCGAGTCGATGCGCACGCCCATGGCCCGCAGCCGCTCGACGCCGCTCGCAAGATTGAACGCAACGCCCTCGAGCGCGGCGCGGAACACGTTCCCCGCGCGCAATCCGCCCGGCCGCAGTCCGAGCAGAGCGCCGCTCGCGTTCGGCAAGTCGGGCACACGTTCGCCGACGAGGAACGGCACGAACGAAACACCGGCGCAGCCGGGAGGCGCCTCCGCAGCCGCTTGCGTGAGTTCCTGGAAGCTGGCGCCGAACGCTGCGCGCACCTCTTCGAGCACGCCCGTCGCGTTCATCACGCACAAGAGCGGCAGCCAGCCGCCCGTGGAGTCGCAGAAGGGCGCGATCAAGCCGAGCGGGTCAACGCACGGCTGCGCGCTGTACGCGAACACGGTCGCCGACGTGCCCAGACTGAGCACCGCCGGTCCGGGTTCGACGGCGCCGCTGCCGATCGCGCTGAGCATGTTGTCGCCGCCGCCCGCGGACACGCACGCACCCGCGGCCGCCGCGTCGAGCCCGAGCCAACGCGCGCCGTCGCTCGTCAGCTCTCCGGCGAGCGAGTCGCCGTCGATCAGTTCGGGCAAACACTCCGTCAAGCGCGGATCGATCGACGCGAGCGCGCGCAGGTCGTAGCGGCGCGCGTGCACGTCGAACCATCCAGTTCCCGAAGCGTCGCCTGGCTCGGCAGTCGCACGGCCCGTGAGGCGGAAGTTGACCCACTCGTGCGGCAAGAGCACGCGCCGCACACGCGCGAACACGTCGGGCTCATGCCGCGCGAGCCACAACAACTTGGACGCAGTGAAGCCCGTCGGAACGGCGCGAACCCAGCGCTGCGAGAGCTCGCGCGCCTCGGCCGCCGTCGACGTGTCGCACCACAGCTTCGCCGGCCGCAACACCGCGCCGCGTTCGTCGAGCACGACGCAGCCGTGCTGTTGGCCCGAGACGCCGATCCCGGCGAGTTCTTCGGGCGCGGCGCCCGCAGCGGCGAACACCTGGCGCACGCAGGCCGCGATCGCACGCGCCCAGGTGTCCGGATGCTGTTCCGCGGCGCCCGCGGGAAGGCCCTCGATCAAGCCGTACGCGCTCGACGCGCGGGCCACGACGCGCCCGCGCTCCACCTCGAGCAACAGCGCTTTGGTCCCCTGCGTGCCGACATCCAGCCCCAGATCGAAGCGCCGCGCCATGGGTCAGCGCACCCCGAGCAGGTGCTCCATCATCAGCTGGTCGAGGCGTTCGTAGCGCAGGCCACGCGCGGCGAGCGCGCTCGCATCGAAGCTGGTCGAGCGCAGCTTGCGCGCCTTCTCGCGCGAGTAGCCGCGCGTGAGCGCCTCGAGCTCTCCGTCGCGCTGCTCGGCGATCAACTCGCGCACCGCCGGATCGGCGTCGAAGGCCTGCGCCCGCGCCTTCAGGATCTTGTAGGTGCGCATGCAACCGCGCGCGAAGTCCCACACGCCATCCTCGTCCTCGGTGCGGTACGCGTGCGCGTCGAAGTGACGCGGCCCGCTGTAACGCTCGGTCCCGCTCGTGCCCTCAAGCAGCCGCACCAGCAGGAAAGCCTGCCGCACGTCTTCCGAACCAAAGCGCAGATCCTGGTCGTAGCGCCCGATCTTCTGCGCGTTGAGGTCGATGTGGAACAGCTTGCCGCACTCCATCGCCTGCGCGACGCCGTGCACGAACGACAGCCCGGCCATGTTTTCGTGCGCGACCTCCGGATTGACCCCAACCATTGCCGGTCGCGCGAGCGTGGAGATGAACGCGAGCATGTGCCCCGTGGTCGGCAAGTAGATGTCGCCGCGCGGCTCGTTGGGCTTGGCTTCGAGCGCGAAACGCAAGTCGTAACGTTGGTCCTGCACGTACTCGCACAGGTAGTCGAGCGCGTCGCGCATGTGCGCGATCGCCGTGCGCGGATCGCGGCAGGCGTCCGCTTCGCTGCCCTCCCGACCGCCCCAGAACACATAGGTCTTCGCGCCGAGTTCGACGCCCAGATCGATCGCCTCCATCGACTTGGCGAGCGCGAACGCGCGCACCTTGGGATCGTTCGAGGTGAACGCCCCGTCCTTGAACACCGGATGCGAGAACAGATTGGTCGTCGCCATCGGCACGCACATGCCGTGCTCGTCGAGCGCGGCCTTGAACTCGCGCACGATGCTCTCGCGTTGCGCCGCGCTGGCGCCAAAGGGCACCAGATCGTTGTCGTGCAGGTTCACGCCCCAGGCGCCGCACTCGCTGAGGCGCCGCACGATGTAGGTGGGCGCGAGCGGGGCGCGCACCGCCTCGCCGAACGGATCGCGGCCGGGGTTGCCGACCGTCCAGAGTCCAAAGCTGAAGCGGTCGTCGGGCGTGGGATCGAAGTGTTCCATGCGGCGTGCGGGATGGGGTTGGAGGCCGCAAGCATCGTAGTGGATGCGCAGCGGCCTCCGCTGCGGCGGCGGAGTGCGCGGAGCGGGCGGATTCGACCGCGCGGCCTCCTCGCGCACACGCCGGACCGCGCCGAGACAACGGACCGCGGGGCCGCGCGGCGCCGGTGAGAGGCGCCGGGATTCGAGCGTCCGGCGCGCGGACGCTGGACTTGGGCGCCCGCGGCGTTCGATGCTGGTCAGCATGTTCGCAGAACGCCTGATCGCCCACCGTGGCCACGCGCGGGTTGCGCCGGAGAACACGCTCGCCGCCGTGGACTCGGCCCTGGCGGCCGGAGCGCGCGCCGTCGAGATCGATGTGCAGCTGAGCGCGGACGGCGAGGCCTTCCTGATGCACGACCGCACGCTCGAACGCATGTGCGGGCGGCGCGAGTCGCTCGGCGAGCTCAGCGGCGCGCAGCTGCGCGAACTGCGCGCGGCGGAGCCCGAACGCTTCGGCCAGCGCTTCGCCGCCGAACCGCTCGCCAGTCTCGCGGCCTTCAGCGAACGCATCGCGCGCGCGCCGCAGGTGCATGCCTACGTCGAAATCAAGCGTGTTTCGATCGAACGCTTCGGCGTCGACGCGGTGCTCGACGCGGTGCTGCCCATGCTGCTTCCGATCCACGGGCGCTGCACGCTGATCTCGTTCGACGTGGGCGTGCTGCGCGCAGCGCGCCAGCGGACGCACCTGCCCGTCGGTCCGGTGCTGATCACCTGGGAGCAGCGCCGCGATCCGCGGCTCGTGGGCCTCGAGCCGCAGGTTGTGTTCTGCGACGACGAAAAACTCCCCGCGGTCGGGCCGCTCGACGTGCCGGGCGGTGCGCTGGCCGTGTACGAGGTCGACACGGCGCACCGCGCGCGCCAGCTGTTCGCAAGCGGCGTGCGGTTCGTCGAGACCTTTGCGGTCGAAGCGCTGCTGAACGAACTGCGCGCCAGCGGGGAGGACGCGCCGTGAGCGAGCGCGTCGACGTGCTCGTGGTCGGCGGCGGCATCCACGGCGCCGGAGTCGCGCAAGCGGCCGCCGCGGCGGGCTACTCCGTGCTGCTGGTCGAAGCGCGCGCTCCGGCCGCGGGCACGTCGAGTCGTTCGAGCAAGTTGATCCACGGCGGCCTGCGCTACCTCGAGACGCTCCAACTCGCGCTGGTGCGCGAGTCCCTGCGCGAGCGCGAAATCCTGCTGCGCGTCGCGCCGCAGCTCGTGAAGTTGACGCCGTTCTTCATCCCTGTGTACGGCGACACGACGCGCGCGCCGTGGAAGATTCGCGCCGGGCTGTCGCTCTACGCAGCGCTCGGCGGGCTGGGTCGCGAGGATCTGTTCCGGCGCGTGCCGCGGCGCGAGTGGGACGAACTCGACGGGCTGCGCACGGACGACCTGCGCGCCGTGTTCTGCTACTTCGACGGCCAGACCGACGACGCCGCGCTCGTGCGCGCGGTGCTCTCGAGCGCGCGCGAGCTGGGCGCTGAGGTCGAGCACCCGTGCGAGCTGCTCGCCGCGCAGCGCAGCGACTCGGGCTACCTCGTGCGCATCGCAGGCGCCTGGGGTGAACGCGAGGTGTCCTGCTCCGCGCTGGTCAACGCCGCCGGCCCGTGGATCGCGCAGGTGCAGCGCCGCATCACGCCGCGGCCGCTGGTGTTCGAGGTCGAGCTCGTCGCCGGCACGCACCTCGAACTCCCCGACGCCCTCGAACGCGGCGTGTACTACTGCGAGGCACCGAGCGACCACCGCGCCGTGTTCCTGATCCCGTGGAAGGGCCGCACGATGGTCGGCACCACCGAAACGCCCTACAGCGGCGATCCCGCGCTCGTCGCGCCGCTCGAAAGCGAGCTCGAGTACCTGCGCGAGTGCGTGCGCCGCTACATGCCGCGTCTCGATGCGACGCCAGTCGCGAGCTGGGCCGGCCTGCGCGTGCTCCCGAAGTTGCCCGGCGCGGCGTTCTCGCGGCCGCGTGACGTCACGTTCACCTGCGACGACGAGGCCCGCCCGCGGCTGGTGGCGATATGGGGCGGAAAACTGACCGGTTACCGCGCCACGGCGCTGAAGGTGCTCGAACGGCTCGCGCCGCAGCTTCCCGTGCGCGAGCGCCGCGCCGACACGGCGACGCTGCGTTTGCCTACCTGACCGTGAATTCCTCAGCGCGCGCGAATTCGGGCCAGCAGCTCGACGAACTCGGGCGCCTCCGCCAGCCCGGCCTGCTCGATCAGGGCCGCAATGGAGCGCGCGCGACCGGGATCGGCGGACACGGCGAGTTCGAAGGACGCCCGCGCCGCTTCCAGGTGCGCGGCGGCATGCTCGCCCTCGCCCGCTTCCATGGCGATGTCGTGCGCGTAGAGCAGCACCAGCCCGGAACCATACAGGCCCACGAAGCGTTCCGGGTCGTAGCGCGGGAGACCCGTTGCGACCTCGGCGAGCAGCCGGTGATCGCGCGCGATGCGCCCGACCTCCGCGAGCGCGCGCAACAGCTTCACGGTGTCGAGCGGATACATGATGCGGCCAGCTTTCCGCTCGGCCTCACGATGGAAGTCGCGTGCGGCGAGCAGCCGCGTGAGCGCCTCAGCGTTGTTTCCGACCGCTGAAGCCAGCCGAGCTCGACTGACTTCCACGTTCCCGAAGTTCAGCTGCGGCCGAAAGTCCTTCGGCAAGAGTTCGGCGAGTCGGCGGTACGCGCGCTCGGTCTCCGCGAGCAACTCCAGCTCCCGGGTCGTGTCTCCCGCTTCGGCGGCAAGTTCCGAGAGCCCCCTGAGGCTCAGCGCCCAGCTCGCGACATAGGAGGTGTTGTTCGGAAAGGCTCGCACCAGTGCATTCAACTCGGCGTTGCCGCGCGTGGCCCACTCCACGCGCGTGTCGGACTCGCCGGCGCGCGGCTCGAACTTCGCCATCGTCTGGAAACTGACCGCGCGCAGGTGCCGCAGGAACGCGGAAGGCTGCGCGACCGCATCACTCAGCGCGAGGACTCGAGCGCAGTGCTCGCGCGCGACCTCGAGTTCGCCGCGGCGCTCGGCGGTCGTGCTCAGGCGTGCAAGCGCCGTCAAGTAAAGCTCGAGAGTGGCCTCGGATTGACCCGGTTCTGCGGCTTCCGCCCCCAGCAGGGGCGCCGTCAGCTCGAGCGATTCCCTCCAAGAGACCTCGGCGTCGTCGCCGCGGTTGACGAGTTCCTGAAGGTGCCCAAGCCCGATCAGCCCGCGCGCGAGCTCGTACGTGGAGCGATACGAGCGCGGGTCGAGTTCGCGAGCGCGGCGCACGAGTTCGATCGCCTTCGACATGTCGTCGACGGCCTGCGGCGACGAAGCGGGGTGGGAGTAGACGATCGCGAAGGTCAACAAGTTGCCCAGCTCGATCAGCACGCGCGGATCGTTCGGAGTGCGTTCGAGCAGGGCGCGCAGGCGCCTCTCGCCCTCGCTCCAGTCGCGGGCGGCGCCCTCGAGGTCGCCCGTGTCGCGGCGCAGCCGGCCGAGCTTGCCCATCGCGGCCGCTGCGCGCAGCTCGACTTTGGGATCGTCGGGAGAGGCCGCCGAGAGTTGGGCGTACAGGCGCTGCGCACTCTCGAGCAGCTCGCGCTTGACCTTCTCGAGACCTGGGATTTCGCGCAGGTCGCTGTGCCCGACCTTCTCGAGCGTGAGTTCGATCGCGTCCAGCGCGGCGGCGAGGTTGGACTGTGCGACGTCGCGTTCGGCGGCGAGCGCCCGGGCCGAACGCGCCTCCTGCGCTCCGTACACCAGGGGGCCCGCAAGCGCAGCCACCAAGCCGAGCACGAGCGTGGTCGCGGCGACCGGTCGACGCTGCGCCCAGCGACGCAGGGCGAGCGCGGCCCCCACCGGTCGCGCTTCGATCGGGCGGCGCTCGAGCAGATTCGTCAAGTCGCGCGCGAAATGCGCCGCGCTCGCGTAGCGCCGCGCGGGATCGGGATCGAGCGCTGTCGCGCAGGCGAGTTCGAAGTCGGCGGGGATGCTCGGGCGGCGCGCGCGCAGCGGCACGAAGCGGCGCACCGCGGCTGCGGCGTCCTGCCAGGGCAGTTCGAGCGCGAGCGCCTCGTACAGCGTCACGCCCAGGCCGAACACATCGGTGCGCGGCCCGAAGGCGGCGAGCGTTCCGGCGAGTTGCTCGGGCGCCATGTAAGCGAGGCTGCCCATCTGCGCGCCGTCGCGGGTGATGCGCTCACCCTGCGCCGTCGAAGCCAGTCCGAAGTCCGTGAGCAGCACGCGACCCTGCGGCGTGATCAGGATGTTCGACGGCTTGACGTCGCGGTGCAGCACGCCGCGCTGGTGCGCGTGTTCGAGCGCCTGCGCGACTTCGCGCGCCAGCCACACGCAGGCGTCGTTCCACGAGCCCGCGAACAGCGGATCGGACAGCGCTGGAGCGGCGCTCTCCAAACCGCGCTCGCTGGCGATCGCCGCCACCGTGCGCGCGAGGTCGACGCCGCGCAGCTCGCCGACGGGCCGCTCACGCAGGCGCAGCAACACTTCGTGCAGCGACGCGCCGGCGATGAGCTCCATGGCGAAGTACGGCGCGCCCGCCGCTTCGCCCACGGTGTAGATCGACACGATGCCCGGGTGCGAGAGCCGCGCGATCGCCTCGACTTCGCGCTGGAAGCGCTCGCGAGCGCCGCGGAAGAAGAGCTGCTCGGGACGCACCATCTTCAGCGCCACGCGGCGCGCCAAACGCGGCTGCTCGGCGAGCAGCACGACGCCCATGCCGCCCTGGCCCAGGCGGCGCAGCACGCGAAACTCGCCCAGGTTCTCGGGCAGTGCGTCGCTGGCGCCGACGAGGCCGCTGCGGGCGAGCGACTCGACGCGGGCGCGCAGGGCCTGCGCGCGCTGCGGGTGCGCGGCGCACAACTCGTCGAGCGCGGTCGAATCCCCGCTCTCGTGGCGTTCGAGGACCTGGAACACCAGTTCCTCGAGCAACGCGTCGTCGGCTGACATGGCCTCGCGATGCTACCGCGCCGTGCGCAGGCGCGGCCTCGAGGCGCCGCGCGGAGCGGCTCGCGCCCGCGCGCGCAGCCCCGAAAAACTAGAACGGCAGCGAAGTTCCTTCCGACTCGGTCAACGTGCGGTAGAGCTCCTGCAGTCGCCGCGTGAGCGGTCCGACGCCGCTGCCGATCGCGCGCCGGTCGATTTCGAGCACCGGCGAGAGCTCCCCCATCGTGCCGGTCGTGAAGACCTCGTCCGCGCCGTAGAACTCGACGAGCGACAGACGCCGCTCCTGCGCATCGATGCCGTGCTTGCGCGCGAGCTCGAGCACCGTGGCGCGCGTCACACCAGGCAGGCAGTGGTCGGCGAAGGGCGTGAACAACGCGCCGTCGCGCACGAGGAACACGTTGGTCGCATTGGTCTCCGACACGTAACCCTCGATGTCGAGCATCAACGCGTCGTCCACGCCGGCGTGGTTGGCCTCGATCTTGGCCAGGATGTTGTTGATCAGGTTGTTGTGGTGGATCTTCGAGTCCACGCACATCGGCGGGTTGCGCCGCCACGAGCTGGTCACCAGTCGAATGCCGCGCGCGTCGTAGACCGGCGCCTTCCACTCGGCCAGCACGATCAAACACGGGCCCGAGCGGTTGAACTTCGGGCTCATCCCGCTGGTGACTTTTTCGCCGCGCGTGAGCGTCAGCCGGATGTGCGCGCCGTCGCACATGCCGTTGCGCTGGAGCGTCGCGAAGATCGCGCTGCGGATCTCGTCGCGGCTGGGCACACGCTCGAAGTCGAGCGCCTTGGCCGAGCGCATCAGCCGGTCGAGGTGGGCCTCGAGCTTGAACACCTTGCCCGAGTAGACGCGCAGCCCCTCCCAACACGCGTCGCCGCCCTGCACGGAGCTGTCGAACACCGAGACCTTGGCCTCGGCGCGCGGCACGAGCCGCCCGCCGACGTGGACCCAGATGTCCGCGTTGCGCGGATCGGGCAATTGCGCGCTCATGGCTGGGAACTCGCCGCGTCAGTTCGCACGCTTCACGGGCCGACGCGCATCCAGCGCAGCACGAGATCGTTGGTGTCGCCGTCGTCGTTGAGGTCGCGCGAGCCGCCAGAACTGATGGCGGACTCGTCGGCGAGGAACGCCGCGCCGATCGCCGTCGCACCCTGGCCGAGCCCCAGATCGAAGTACGCCGCCGGACCGTTGAGCGAGTTGAGCGTGCTCACCGCCAAGGTGTCGGCGAGGGTGCTGACGCGCGAGCGGAACAACACGAAGTCGTTGAGGTCACCATCCGAGTTCCAGTCGAAGTTGTCGGCGTTTTCGTCGACCCGGAAGAGCGCGATGCCGGCGCCGATCACGATCCCGGCGTTGTCCTCGTCGATCGCGATCGCCGGGCCGGGGAAATCGAGGTCGCTCGCGTTGCCCGGATCGAAGCGCATGAAGGTCGGCACGCTGTCGGTCGTGTCGTTGTCGCGCGCGTTGATGCGGTTGCCGAACACCGACTCCTGGAAGCCCGCGCCAACGCGCGTGCGATCCGGCTGCTCGCCCATCCAACGCGTCCCCGCGCCTTGGAACCCGGCCGCGCCGGCGTTGTGGTCGAAGGTCCACTGCGCCGAAGCGCCGGTGCTGGGGTCGAGCCAACCGATGAGCGTGTTGTTCGTCCCCGACACTCCGTCGTAGCTGCGCTCGTCGGCGGCCTCGTCAACGACCACCACGAAACGGCCGGCGAGATCCGTCGCTCCACGCGTTCCGCCCGGCGTGTTGGCGAGAGCGATCAGGCCCTGCACGTTCTTGTAGACAAAGTCGCTGCCGAGCGACGCCTGGTCGCGCACCGAGATCCAACGCAGCACGCGGTCGTCTGCATCGTCGTCGTCATTCAACCCGCCGTCGCCGGCAAGGCAGTTTCCGTCGGCGCTCTCAGGGACAACCGTCGCGACCCAGGTCGTGCTGCCGGTGCGGATCACGAGAACGCGGCCGACGTCCCCAACGACCGTGTTGTCGACGCCTGCGAAGGCCGTGTTGATCGGAGCCTCGCCGGTCAGGAACTGGCCGTAGCGGATGAAGTGCAGGACTTGGTCGGTTACGTCCGTGTCGCTGTTGGCCACATTGCAATGGGTCGGGCGCCAACTCAGGAATGCGTTGTTGCTGTAGTTGTTCAGCGACCCAGCGCCCTGCGCCGTCTCGTCGACCAGGAACGCAACCACCCAGTCCGACGCGCTGACCTTGAGCGCGCGCAGCGGAGCGGCGCCGCTGGCCATCGCCATACCCGTCGACGCAACCTGCGGCGTGGCGTCCTCGCTGTTCACCAGCGCGAGCACGAAGGCGTCCAGCTGCTCGCCATCCCCGTTGAGAACGCGTTGCTCGACCGTTTCGTCGAGCACGCAGAACACCATGCCGCCGTCTTGCCCCACGAGGAACGGCCGCGCCGTGTTCGTCGCGTCGCGGTTGGCAAGGCGCGTCGGAGCACCGGCGAGACCCGCGTTCACGCGGATCACGTTGAGCGACGTCTCGGGCGCGACCAACGGGTCGGCGAGGTCGTCTGCCTCCATGTAGAACAGCCCGCCGCTCAGCGTCGCGACCATGCGCGGCCCGACGCCCGCCGTCTCGAGCTCGTCTACGAAGGTCGCGTTGCTGGGGTTCGACAGCGGCGCCTTGAGCAACACGAGGTCGTTCTGATCCCCGTCGTTGTTCCAGATGCGCGCATCTTCGGTCTCGTCGACGACCATGAACAGCTCGTTGCCCAGGATCGCGATCTCGCGCGCGGCGATGTTGCTGCGATTCTCGCGCCGCGCCGCCATGTCGACCACAACCGGAATGCGGTCCGCGCGGTCGGCGTCGTTGTTCATGACCGTGCCACCCGGTCCGGTCGTCAGTTCGTCGCCCAAGAACGCCAGCCAGCGCTCGCGGATGAGGACCGGCGTGTTCGACGCGGCGGAGATGCGCGTGTTGCGCACCTGGTAGAGGAACGTGCCCTCGCCCTCTTCGATGCAGGCCGCGAGCGGAGTCAAACCCAAGGCCAAAGCCAACGCTGCCAAACGACGTGTGTTCATCTCGTCAAGGTCGCCGCGCGTCTGCCGAGTACGCGGTCGAACCGTCACTGTAGCCCGCGCTCCACGGGCGAGCCACAGCCCGCGGACGCAGGTGCGACTTGCGCTCAGAACTGGTAGCGCACCTGCACGCGCGCGACCCACGCCGGATCGTCGCCGGGCAACGCCGCTCCCGGATCGAACCATCCGAGCACGGCTTCGATCGGCAGTCCCGGAATTGCGCGGCTGCCCAGCACCAAGTCGAGTTCCCAACCGAGCGCGCGCTGCACCCCGTTGGGCGTGCGGCGGATGCCCGTCTCGACCGGGCTCGCCAGGGCTTCGACTTGGTCGTAGCGGCGCCAGACCAGATCGAGCGAGGTCTGCGGCGCGATGCGCGCGCCCACGCCCAGCGTCGCAAGGCTCATGTTCGACAACTCGGAGTCGAACAGCTCGCCGTAGTACCGCAACGTCGTCACGCCGCCGAACGCGTCGGTGTTGTCGGCGACTCCCTTCTGGCGGAACGTGCCGTCCGCGCAGCGCCCGCAGCAGAAGGGACCGCGCAGCCATGGCAGCGACAGTGTGCTGCAAGCGCGTGCTCACCTCGCAGCCACGCGAGTGCGCCACCTGGGTCCCCTGAGACCACCCATGATCGGCGCCCACGAACCCAGCCCCAGGTGCGTCGCAGAGCTCTCGCCACGCCGGTCGAGTCGCGTGACGACCTCGGCGGCGAGTTGCTGGTCACAGGTCGTGCTGCGGTGAACGCGAGCGATCCGCTCGCCGCGCTGAGGGAGGCGCGCGACGTGGGACCGCAGCATGCATGGAACGGTCCGCTCCATCCGAGGCCGCGCGCGGCGGCGCTGTGCGGAGCGGCGGGCCGAGATGAGTGCGGAGCGACGGCGAGCTACGCATCGATCCGCCCTGCGCCGGCTGGCCGGCGGGCGAGCTGCTCGTCGAACTGCACCGCACGCTGCGTTCGAACGCCGGCGTGGACATCGCAACCCCGCTCGCGCTGCGATTCTTCAGGCCGTAGCGCACCGGGGCTCACGGTCCTCGAACGGCTAGTGGGTTGATTCGAAAGTCCGCTGCAGATGTCAGGTGGTTCGGCGCTCCCCGCAAGGCGCGAGGATTCCAGGCGACCTGAATAGGTCGCCGGACCGGAGCAACGCCGCCAGGGGCGGCGAGGCCAGCGAGATATTCGACGAAATTCGGAAACATGACACTCGCGCGCCGCCCCACCGCTGCAAGGCGGAGGAGCGGCGCGCTCTTGTGTCGGCGTCGGCGCTTACTGGCAGACCGTGAAGCGCACCGCGTTCGAGAGGCCCGTCGTCGAGGCGCTCTGCGGATCGCGCATCCACCACTGCGCGAACACGTTGTCACCCGGGTCGAGCGAGAAGTTGTTCATCTCCGCGGTGGTGAACGTGTAGCTGTAGGTCCCGGTGCAGTCGTCGCCCGCCACGCTTCCGCCCGAATTCGAGTTCGTGGTGCGGATCGTCGGCGAGGCTACGCACAGCGTGCCGCCCTGGAAGGGCAAGGCGAGTTGCGCGTCGCCGAAGAACAAGAGGCCGAACTTCTGGTTGCGCACGTTGCTGCACGTGACCGTGAAGTTGCCGGCCGACTTCGAGGGCTGAGCGCCGTTGGTCGAGATCGACGGGACGCAGCCCAGCGAGTTCGTCTTGCCGGTGCAGTACGTCGACACCGAAGTCTCGTTCGCGAAGATCGGCCCGAAGTGCGCGGTCGCACCGAGGTTGCCAGCGTTGTCCACCGAGCGCAGGTGGAAGTAGCGCGCGCTCGTCGAAGAACCGATGTTCTGCGTGAAGCTCGTCGCGCCGGCGAGGATGTTGATAGCCCCCACGGGAACGGTGAGCGGGCTGGTGTCCCACACGCCGCGGTAACCCGCGATGCCCGAACCGCCGAGGTCGAGCGCTCCGGTCCAGTTGACCGTGACGCTCGTGCCGCAGCTCTGCACGTTGACTTGGTGCGTGTTCGAGTTCAGGCCCGTCGCCGCAGCCGGCGCGGTGGTGTCGATGCGGAACGGTCCGACGCTCACGAAGCTGGCGTTCCAGTTACCGCTGTTGTCGACCGGCCGCAGGCAGAAGTTCCACGAGCCCTGCGTGAGCGTGTCGTTGTAGGCGGTGACTTGCTCGATGTCCTTGACTGCGCTCGGCAGTCCGGGCGCACCGGGGGTCACGAACACGCCGTAGCCGTCGACGCCCGAGACGTTGTCGGCCGCCTGCGACCAGGTGTAGGTAATCGTCGTGTCGTTGGTCCACACGTTGGGCGTGTGGGTCGACGACACGAGGTTCGTCGGGAGCGGCGGCGGCGTGTCATCGACGTAGACCGTGACCGAATCGGTGACCGTGGTCGCGTTGTCGGCGCGCGCCTGCACCGAGAAACTCTTCGCACCCTGCGTGTTCCAACGCGTCCGCCAGCGGTGCGTGCGGCTCGAGTTGTGAATCACGTTGCCCATCGTGACGTCGCGACCGTTGGTGTTGTTGTCC
>Ga0169931_10006650_pt1 | contig 17342 bp, 14 predicted proteins | sample Kivu_15m_20L_FD_129675 | JGI IMG/M metagenome (GOLD analysis project Ga0169931, IMG submission 129675) | Freshwater microbial communities from Lake Kivu, Western Province, Rwanda to study Microbial Dark Matter (Phase II) - Kivu_15m_20L... | ecosystem: Environmental > Aquatic > Freshwater > Lake...
CGGGAGGCTCCGCGGTGCCCGGAACGCTACGGCTGTGAACTGGCAACAATCTCGCAGCATCTTGAGCGTGCAGGCATCCGCGGAGGGCACCGTGCCCGAGCGCCGACGTTTCTGCCAGGCGGGCAGGCCATGACCGCTATCGTGACTGATGAGCTCCAGCCGCAAATGCCTTACGGGCCGCGATTTATAATGCGGTAGCCCTGGTGACGATGGCCGTTTGTGCGCCACTTTAGCGCACTCTAAGTAACTATTATTAATAAAATTATTAGAATCATTACAATTTCATTAAGAAATGGTGTAAATTCATCGGAGTTCATAAAGATCACCTTCTTTATGGCAAAACTGCTGAATTTACCGGAGGATCCGTGGCGTCACCCCCCCGATGGCCTGGAAATATGACTTTCTTCGCGGCGCGTTACTTTGTGCCGTCCGCTATTGCCGTCAGCTCTGTCGTTGGTTGCACGCGCGACAACGCGGGTGACGCTGCGCTTCTCGACGCTCAAGGTCGTGAAGCCGCGGAGCTCGCGCTTGGCGATCTCGACAAAAGGGTGTCGAACGACTTCGTGCGCGGCCTCGAGTCGCGAATTGGTTGTCGCGCCGCAGCCCAGTTTGTCGCGCAACCTCGTGCTGGCGAATTGCAAAAGAGCGCGATCAACGTGGTTACGTCGCCAGCGTCGACGACGGACGCATCGCGTCGCAGCGTCTATCGGCGAGCGCACCTTGAGTTCTGGGATACCAAAGCAGCCATGGCTGACTGCGCAGATGCGGCTGGACCTGCCGCATCGCCGAGCGATCCCGATGCAGGCTTTCGCAGCCTGATCGCTTCTGTGCGTCAACGCGGCGAAGCCGCAGGGCGCAGTGTTGGCTTGACCTTTGTTGCCGTGGGAGGACTTGGGTCCTACATGGCTACACGGGGTCCGCTCGAGGATCACGTGAAGCGTTGGCGCGCATTGGCTCAGGAACCTGAGCTTCAGGGAAAGCTGCGGATATGGCAGCACGTCTGTTCCCAGTACGAGTCCAATGCAGAATTCTGCACGCCGGAGTTGATCCGTCGCCTCGCAGAACTTGAGAGCACAGATCCGGCGCAGGGAGAACATCTCTACGTATTCTGGGGCTACAGCAACGGCGGTAACACCGTGTTCGAAGCACTCGTCGGCAACGAGGCCCTGCAACGGCAGACGCTTGCCGTCGTGACCATCGGAACACCGTTTGGTGGATCCGTTGTGGCCAACGATGCGAAGGCGATCGCAGGTTGGGTCCGCGAAACCCGCGAGCGCGATCCGGCAAGATTTGGTCTGGCTCGGCAGATGTTCTCCGAACGACTTGCCAGCATTGGCGATGGTGGAGCACTCGCTGCTCTCGTCAACGCGCCTGAGCAGTTCGAGAGAGCCTACACGGAACTTCTTCCCGGCAAGCGTGCGTCGCGCCTTGGCGAACTCACGCGGTTAGCACGATTCTCGGGTCCGTTTGGCGAACCGATTCGGTTCCTGCACGTGGCTGGTGTCCTCGATATGGCGGCTCTCCCTGGACTGCCGGTTCTGACGTCACAACAAGGGAAGATTGTGATGAAGAGCGGATCGATGCATGGTCGACAAGTGGCGCAGGTGGCTGTTCTTCCGCTCTTTGGCCGCTATCCGCTGAGTGATTCCATCGTGGCCCTGCAGCACGCTGCGATTCCGGAGTCCATGCGGCCGGAGGGTTTGAGTTCGGAAATGATTGCTGTGCTCAACCTCGACCATTCGTCTCTGAATCTTACGGCAGACGAGACAGGACGAGATCTCGGTATCCCGTTTGTTGCGATCGTGGATACGATCAACGCCATTGTTGCAAGGAGGGTAAGCCATGTTTCCCCGCAGTAAATTGATCGTTACGGCGTTGGTTTCGGTTCTGCTTGGAACCAGTGTGTTTCTGCAGGCGCAGGACGATGCCAATACGGATTTCGTGCCGGCGATCGTGTTGAGCAGATCCGGTGAGTTCCCGGCCGAGCTGGAAGCGCGGATCGTTGAAATCGTCAGCGATGCCCTCGCGCGCGCGGCCTTGCGTTCCAGCGCAGACCAGGTCTACGGATCTGACTTGCAAACAGCAGGTGGTGCATCTCCATCCACTGGCGTTGTGCAGTCGGGTGGCCCGCTCTCAGCATTGACGAAGGCGATTGTTGGTCTCGACGATCAGTTGAAGAGGATCGTGTCAGGCGAACTCTCACGAGAACTTGCTGCATTGCCCGAGGGATCTGAACTGAACTTCGGTGTGCAGTTCGGATTTCTCCCGAGATCTGCAGTGGCGTCTGTCATCTCGGAAAGCGCGCAACCGCTTCGTGAAGCGGGACGAGTTCTTGGTCTCGTGAATGGCGCGCGGGTGTTCTTCCAGCAAGATGCTCAGACTCGCAGCATTGCTGCTGGTGCGCCCACAACCTCAGGAGTCCCGGCTCTCGATACGATTGCCAATCTTCAGCCCGTTGTCATCATGGCGGATGATCTTCCCCCGGGGGTGTCTCTGAATGACCTCGACCGTGGCGCCTACGAGTGGCTTTCGACCGACACGCAGCAGCACTGGCTGCCGATGCGCATAGACCTCGACATTTCGGTCGACAGGCGTGGCATGAGTCTCCTGTTCATGTCGTTCGTCAAGCCTGCAGTGACTTGGCTCGGAATCAATCGGGACGTCGGCGCGATGAACATCGAGGGTCTTTCCTACCAGCCCGGGTTCTTTTCGCCGACCACTCCTGGTCTGATGCACATTCGACTCGATCGCCAATATGGCCTTCAGTATGTGCCGCAGAGCTCGGACCCCATGCGACTGCGCACGCGGTTTGGCTATCTTGGCAGCAGAACCTTCCTTCAGTGCAACGGAGACAGGTGCGTGGACTTTGTGAATCGCGTGCCGACGATCCGTGCTCGAATGAGCGCAGGTAGTGGCTCGTTTTTCCCACGGTCGGCCGCAGATCTTCTTGCGCGCACGCTGGGACCGATTTCGACGTTCCATATCTTGTTGCGTGAAGTTCCGATCGATATCTCCAATCCTGAAGGCCCTTCGGTCATCGAGCGAGAGTCTTCGATTCCAATCGTCGTGAACGTCGCAACTGGATTCGGCAACTACTCACGTTTCGTCATCAACGAGGATTCGAGTGTTCTCGGGTTCAACGTTTATGAACGTCTCGTCGGCAGTCAGATTACCGATGCCCTGACGGGAGACTTGCGATCGAGCGTCCAGTCTCTGGACGCCGAAGCCTCGGCTGCCCTGCAGGACGCCCTCCGCCCAATCGAAGATCTGTTCAGGTAGCACAACATCCCCGAGGCCCATTCGGCGTTGGGGATGTTCATTTTGCTGCGCATGGAATCGTTGGCGCCCATTCGCGCCAACGGTTACACTCTCCTCCATGTCACTCACTTGGTTCATACCGGCACTTCTTGGCACCTGCTCGGCGCTGCAGGGCATCGTCAACAAACGCATAATGGGCGATGTTGGCCTGCCAACGACCGTGCTCCTGAACATGCTTGTTCTGGCCGTCATCACAGTCGTTTGGTTTGCGTTCGCTCGACCATCCGACCTGGGTGGGCACCTCGGTGAGGCCTGGAGTAAGGCCCAGTGGTGGTGGATCGTTGGTGGCATCGCGGGGTTTTTGATTACCTCGCTTCTCCCGGTCTCGATCACGCATCTGGGTGCCGCCACGACGTTCGTTCTATTCGTTGTCTTTCAGATCGGCGCGGGGCTCGTATGGGACATTGCCGCATCCGGTCGCGTTTTGAGCCTGCCCCAGATCGTTTCGATAGTAGCTGCACTTGGCGGAGTCATCGGCCTTACGGTGTCATCGCGATCTTGATCTCCGCAAAAAAAATTGTCTCATTTAATATGCGGAGATCAACAACCAGATGCCCTTGCAGAGATAGATGGCACCGATGCCAAGGACCAGATGTCCGGTGATCGAGCGAAAGCGTTGCTCGCTCAGGCGCTGCATCAGTTTTGCACCAACGACTGTGCCGACCAGAGCAGCCACAATCGATCCGATGACGGTTGGCAGCGTCAGAACATCGTTCATTCCGGTGATGCCTGTTATCGCCATAAAGTAGGCCGTTTTCGCAAAGTGCGAGAGCGTTTGGGTCAGAGCCTTGTTGCAGATGACGGCGTGCTTTTTCAGATTTGTCCGAACGAAAAACAGGTCCAGCAGAGGTCCGGCAACGCCGGCAAGCAGCTGGACCGCGGCGACACTGAGTCCGCATATTGTGGCCCCCCGTCCCCGACCAAAATCCATGATCGCCGCAGGCACCGGAACAAAGCGAATGAGCGGCAAAAGGCCCATGACGATAAACAGCGTCGACTTTGAAGGCGTTAACTCGATCACTGTGAACAGACCAACGGCCACCGCCGTGCCCACCAGATACGCGACAAACTGGGGCCACAGCGCGTGACTGCGCAGGAGAACGAAGCGAAACCCATTCGCAAACATCTGGGTCGTGCCATGCAAGATCATGGCAGCTGGAACGGGGAGCGTCGATCCGTAGACGCCCATCAGGACAAGCCCTCCCGCCATTCCAAAGACTGCTGAAAGTATCGAGGTCAGAAACGCGGTCAGAATCAGCAGCGACGAAAGCAGAGTGGGATCCAAGTTGGCAGACCTCCAGTCGTGGCGTAGCAGGCATTGGCAACTCTCTGCCTCCGAAGCCAGCAACGCAAATGGTCTTTTCTTTGGCAGCCGGCGAGATCCCGATTCCTGTGAGTTCAGTGGCACATCGCCGTTGCTCCGGTTATTCTCCGTTGACCTGCGGGTTTACAAATCATTGTGCGCTACGAAGCCGAGGGTCTTCAGTCTTGAGTTCTTCCAGTCATGTTCCTGCTGACGTCGTGCTTTTGCACTTTGGTGGACCGACACGGCGTGAGGAAGTTCAGCCGTTTCTCGAGCGTCTGTTTCAGGACCCGTTCATTATCCGCGCGCCACTGGGTACATGGGGACGACGAAAACTGGGCGAGATGATCGCGCGGCGACGCTGGATGCATACGGATGAGCAGTACGCAAAGATTGGATACTCGCCGATCAATCGCTACACCGATGTTCAGGCGCAACATCTCGACAAGCTGGTGCGCGGGTTGAATCCTGACAGTCGGGTCCACGTTGTGAATCGCTACACAGCGCCGTTTGCGCGCGAGGTTGTGCCACGGTTGGAGCGTGAGTCCTCACGAAGGCTTTTTCTGGCGACCCTCTACCCGCATTTCAGCCACTCGACAGCCGGCAGTTCGATTCGGGATTTTGATACGGCCTGGGAGACGGTGCACGGCGTCAAGACGCGAACCTCCACACGCGTTTTCTCCTGGTGGTGGCATCAGCAGTGGGTCGAGTATTCCTGGCAGGCACTCCGAGAGGCTCTGGAGCGCGCCGTTGCCGGGGTTTCTTCGGATGGGGGAGGGTCGAAGACCATCACCGTGCTGTTTTCCGCGCACGGTCTCCCACAGAAGTATGCGGATCGAGGTGATCCCTACCCGCACGATATTCGCGCCCATTACGCAGAGCTCGTCCGGCGGGGCGAAGCATGGATCCGGGCCTCGGCTGCGGGTGTTGAGTGCAAATGGGAGTTGTCATTCCAGAGCCGCGTTGGCCCGGTGGAATGGATGCGGCCCTACACCGAGGATGTGATTGCGGCCTCGGGGACCAAAAACGGTGGCACGCTTGTCATCGTCCCCATCAGCTTTGTCTCCGACCACATCGAAACGCTCTACGAGATGGATGTCACCTACCGCGAACTCTCGCTGCGCAGCGGATTTTCACGATTCGAGCGCGTGAAGATGCCAAATGAAGATCCGAAACTTGCAGCGGTGATTTTCGCCGTCTTGCGTGATTTTGGGCTGTGATTCAGGCTGTCATTTTGAACCTGCGTCCAACACGAATCTCCGTGTTGGACGCTGTTTTTTCTTGAAGCGTCCGGGCTAGTTTGGCGCTCCAACCAACAACCGAAAAAGCCGAGCCGAAGATTTGATGAATCTTCGGTGAACCCCTTTACACGTGTGTTCATGGTATGTATACCTATGAATATAACGCATTTTTATGCACGTATTGTGCATAATATGCGGAAACTTGAATCAACATGTCGTGAAATCGGGTCGCCACCGTGGAAAAGCAAGAACGTCAGGCACGCATTGCCGATCTCCTGCGCAACGCCGACTTGGGAAACCAGTCGGAGCTGGTGCGACGTCTTCGCAAGGCGGGAATTCGTACGACGCAGGCGAGCATCTCGCGGGATCTCACTGAAATGGGCGTTGTGAAAGTTGATGGCGTCTATCAGCTGCCGCAGCTTGAACCGGGACAGTCGATGTTGCTCGATCGTTTGCGGGCGGAGCGTGCTGGGGACCATATGCTCGTGCTGCGCACGAGTCCTGGACATGCCCAGATGGCTGCTGTCTACATCGATCGAGCCAAGATTTCTGAAGTGATTGGAACGATCGCTGGCGACGACACGATCTTCGTGGCGGTCGCCGATGCGGACGCGCAATCAAGAGCGGTTCGCAAGATTTTCGGTTTGTTTGGGCACCGACTCGGGACGTCGGCAGGAGCTGGTTCGTCTGGGAATGTCGGAGTGATGTCAGCTGGACAAGGAAGTCAACTTTGACACACGGAAGTTTGAGAGAAGGAGCAGAAGCCATCATGTCACCAAGAAGCGCAGTCCTTGAGCGGGTCGAGTCGGCGTCGTCACTGGACAGTATGTTCGCGCCGGCTCCGGTGCGGTCGCGGCCTTCGGTTGCACCAGTTCGCACCGCGCGGATCAAGGTTGACAAGATCTCGTCGTCGTCGAGTCTCGTGCCGTTGAAATCGGAAGTTGATGTGCTGCCGGAACTTCGCAGCGCACGCAGCGGGGATGTCATCGTCGTGCGGGTGATCTCGGAGAACAAGAGCTACAACCAGCTTGAGCTTGTGCACGGACGCATGGCCAAGATTCAGACTCAGGATCTCGTCGTCGGAGTCCTCGGTGCGCGGAAAGCGCTCAAGGGTTTTGTCGGTGAAGTTCCGCAGTCGCTCAAGGAGGGAGAACAACTCCACCTCCTCAATATGGGCGGCGTCATGGGACGGTGCACCGGCTTTCATCAGGAACTTGGTGGGCCGATCCGTGTTGAGTTTGTGGGCGCCGTCGCGATCCGAGGTCGCAGCGTCAATATCGGTGACTATGCGCTGCCGGCCGTCGAGCAGATTGTTTCCAGTGCGCCGATTGTCGTTGTTGCGGGAACCTGCATGCATGCCGGAAAGACGCACGCCGCCGGTGAACTGATCAAGCAGTTCACGCGAAGTGGGCTCAAGGTGTCAGCGGCCAAGCTGTCCGGCGTCGCATGTCTCAAGGATGCGCTCAATATGCAGGACCATGGCGCTTTGGAAACGTTGACGTTCCATGACTGTGGTTTGCCGTCGACCGTTGGCGTTGGGGATCTTGCGCCGGTAGCCCGGTCGATCATCGCCAAATTGAATGAAAAGAATCCCGATTTGATCGTGGTCGAGTTGGGCGATGGAATCATTGGTGGCTACAACGTCGATTCCGTTCTCGCGGATGCTGAACTGCGAAGCTTTTTTGGAGCTGTGGTGTTCTGCGCGAGCGATTTCGTTGGCGCATGGGGTGGCATCGAGCTTCTGCGTCAGAAGGGTATCGCAATCGATGTGATCACGGGCTCCTGCACCGACAGCGCCATGGGTGTTGAACTCATCGAAGATCGCTTTGGCGTTCGGGCTGCGAATGCGTTGACTGGCGGCGCAACCCTTGCCGGCATCGTGGATCAGAAAGTTCAGGAATGGCTGGCACGAAGGCGGGAATTGTCGTGCAATTGATTCGAGCCGGTATTGTTGGTGCGTCTGGATACGCCGGCGGAGAAGTCTTTCGTCTTCTACTTGGTCATCCCAACGTGAACGTGGTTTTTGCGACGGCGCATGAACAGGCCGGTCGTCTCGTGGCCGACGTCCATCCGAACCTTCGTTCGCGGACGTCGTTGCGATTTCTGGCGACCCCCGGCTCTGACAAGTCTGGAAACGGAACCGAGGCGCTGCCGTGGTCAGATGTCGACGTTGTTTTCCTGTGTCTCCCACACGGTCAAAGCATGCGCCTCGTCAGCAGGATGAAGTCAGAACTGCCGGCGAATCTAAAGATCGTTGATCTCGGTGGTGACTTCCGATTGCGCGACGGTGCAGTTTTCGAAAAGTACTACCACGAACCGCACATCGATCTGGTTGCGCAGGCAGAGTTTGCGTATGGGCTTCCGGAGTTTTTCGGAACACGGGTTCGCGAGGCGCGACGGGTGGCCAGCCCTGGTTGCTTTGCGACGGCGGCAGCGCTTGGTCTTGGACCACTTGCCCGGTCCGCATTGGTTGATGGTCCAGTCATTATCGACGCAAAGACCGGCTCCTCTGGATCTGGCGTCAGACTTGGAGCGGCCACGCATCATCCGGAGCGGGCCGAAGCATTCTGTGCGTACAAGCCATTTGCTCACCAGCATCTGCCGGAGATTCAGCAGACGGTGCGAGATGTCGCACCTGATTGGTCGCAGGACATTACGCTGCAGACACACTCGGCGCCGATGATTCGCGGGATTTTTGCGTCGATCTACGTCCGATTGATTAAATCCATGACGACGGCTGAGTTGCGCGCATTCTTTTCGGAATCTTATCGCGGCGCACCGTTTGTGCGTGTCGTCGACGGATCACCGAATGTTGCGTGGGTCCGCGGCAGCAACTTCTGCGACATTGGCGTCGCGGCTGACGGCCGCTCGGCGGTGGTGTTTGTCGCCATCGACAATATGATCAAGGGCGCCGCCGGTCAGGGTGTGCAGAACATGAATCTGATGTTTGGTCTCGATGAGGCAGCAGGTCTTGGTCTTTTGGGAGGTCATCCTTGACGCAGATCAGTACGGATATCGGTAAGGGTTTCGTGCAAGGGCAGGTCGGTCGTGGTGAACGACTCGTTTCAGAGTCCATGACCAACTCCGAGATCGAAGCCATGGAATCCCAGTGGCAGATGAAGACCTACAAGCGATTTCCGCTGAGCATCGCGTCTGGTCTTGGGTGCCACGTGGTCGACACAGCTGGTCATTCGTTTCTTGATCTCTACGGTGGACATGCTGTTGCCACGACGGGTCACTGTCATCCGCGAGTCACGGCAGCGCTGCACGCGCAGGTCGATCAACTTCTCTTTTACTCCAACATGGTCAGCCTTGAGGTTCGCGCACGAGCGGCCGAGGCGCTGATTGCGGCGTCACCGGAAGGGCTTGATCGTGTGTTCTTCGTGAACTCTGGTGCGGAAGCATCCGAGAACGCTGTGAAGCTCGCGCGCATGGTGACGGGCCGCAAGGGCATTGTCACGTTTGAGGGCGGATTCCACGGAAGAACTTTGATGGCTCTTAGTGCTGCGGGACTTCCGAAGTATCGCGCGCATGCTGTGCCTCTGGTTTCCGATCACCATGTGGTTCGCTTTGGTGACGTTGAGGCTGTCGAGAAGCTTATCAAGGGTGGCGACGTTGCAGCCGTGTTTCTGGAACCAATCCAGAGTCTCGCGGGTGTTCGCATGGCACAGCCCGAGTTCTATCGCGAGCTGCGGCGGCTGACCCACGGGGCAGGCGCGCTCCTGATCTATGACGAACTCCAGACCGGTATGGGGCGCACCGGAACGATGAACTTTGCACCGCGATTTGGTGTGACGCCCGATATGGTTACTCTCGGCAAGGGCATGGCGAGTGGCGTTCCGATCGCCGCTGTGCTCGCGTCAGAGGTTGTAGCAAAGCATGTAAATTACGGTGATCTCGGCACTACGTTTGGCGGCGGGCCACTTGCAGCAGCGGGACTGCTCGCGACATTGCAGGTCATGGACGACGAGCGGTTGCTCGAAAACGTCGAAACGCAGAGCGCCTATCTGTTCGACGAACTCCGCAAGATCAATGGAGTCGAAGCAGTGCACGGACTCGGATTTCTGATTGGAATCCGCTTCTCCGGCGGCGCGCGACCCTGGCATGAGAAGTTGCTCGAGCGTCGGATCATCACGGGATTGTCCGATGATCCAGACGTGATGCGTTTGCTTCCGCCGCTTGTTCTCACGCGTGCGGACATTGATGTGTTTCTCGACGAACTGGTGACGATTGGAAGGAATTTGCAGTGAAGGTTTCGCCACTCAAGAAGGATATCGATCCATGTCTTCTCCCGTTGCGGGGGAGTTCATTTCTTTCGACCCGAGATCTGTCGACGCGTCAGGTGTCGGCTCTGCTTGATCTCGCGATCGCGCAGAAGGCCGGCACGGCTTCCTATGGTGCGCCGCTTGCGGGTCGCAACGTTGGTCTCGTATTTTTCAACCCATCGCTGCGCACGCGCGTTTCCATGTCGGTCGCGGTAACGCAACTCGGCGGCACCCCGGTTGTCCTCGATGTGGGCAAGGGCATCTGGGATCTTGAACATCGTGAAGGTGTTCGCATGGACGGGACAAAGCCTGAGCACATCAAGGATGCACTGCCGCTTCTTTCGGAATACGTGGATGCCATCGGTGTTCGGTGTTTCCCGTTTCTGGATTCATGGCAAGAAGATGTTGCCGAGCCGGTTTTGAGTGCATTTCGCGAATACAGTCGTGTCCCAATCGTGAATCTCGAGTCGGCAATGCATCATCCCTGTCAGGCGATGGCCGACATGATGACGATTCGCGAACACTTTGGAGAGAAGGCGCCCAAACGCAAGGTCGTTCTGCACTGGACGTGGCATCCCAAAGCGTTGCCGCTCGCGGTCGGGAACTCATTCGCACTTGCTGCAGCGCAGTGCGGTCACGATGTCGTTGTCTGTGCGCCGCCGGAGTACCAACTCGATTCCGAATTCATGACCGACATTGGCGGCATCAGTCGGGAAGTTGGCGGATCCGTGCGATTTACGAGCAGTCGGGATGAAGCACTTGAGGGTGCGCATGTCGTCTACGGAAAGAGTTGGGTGAGCAGGGCCAACTACGGTCGAGTGGCCGACGATCTGGCGCTGCGGCAAAAGTATCAGGACTGGATTGTGAATGATGCGACGTTTGCGAAATCAGACGACGGTGTTTTCATGCACTGCCTTCCGGTTCGCCGAAACGTTGAAGTTACCGACAGCGTGATCGACAGTGCGCGGTCCCTCACCCAGGCTGAGGGTGCCAATCGGTTGCACGTCCAGAAGACAATCTTGTCGGTGTTGATGCGATCATGAGCCGGACAGTCATCAAACTGAGTGGCAAGGTGACGGATAGCCCAGCGGTTCTCGCACGGGTGGCGCAGGAGATTGCGCTGGGCCGGAAGTCTGGCGCCGAAGTCATCGTCGTACACGGCGGTGGGAAACAGCTCGACGAAATGGCTTCGAAACTTGGCCTGCGCTGCGAAACAGTCGCCGGACGCCGCATCACCGATGCAGCTACTCTGGAACTCGCAATCCAGGTGTTCGGTGGCATCAACGCTCGTGTCTCTGCAGCTCTGCTTGGTGCAGGTGTGGAGGCGGTTGGCGTCGGTGGGTTTGCTGGGCGCGTCATCACGGCGACAAAGCGCAGTCCCAAGCTCATCGTGGACGGCACCGAGAGTCGTCTCGTGGACTTCGGTTTTGTCGGCGACGTCGCGGATGTTCGAACAGATTTGCTGCAGGGGCTTCTTGCTGGCGGATTCGTTCCGGTGGTGTCGTCCCTCGGGGCGGACTTGAGCGGTCAACTCCTCAACATCAACGCAGACACGATTGCAGCTGAGATCGCCGCCGCAATTGGCGCCGAGGTTGCCGTGTTTGTCGGTGATACGGACGGAATTTTGCGAGATCCGAAAGATTCAACAACGCTGATCCAGCGCCTGTCGATCTCTGAGGCGAGGGATCTTGTGCAGAGCGGTCATGCAAGTGGTGGCATGTTGCCGAAGATTGCTGCTCTCGCGAAATTTCTTGAAGGATCGCCTTCAGCCGCGTGGCCGGTGCAGGGTGGATCGGAATCACCAGCAGGGGTTCACGCTCATCTCGTCAATGGTCTGAAACAAGAGACGATTCTCGCGGCCTTCCGGGGTGACGTGGGGGTCGGCACGATCGTCACGCGTCGTCATGTGGAGGCGTCGCATTAATGAGCACTGCAGCAGGTAAAGGTCAGCCAATGTCCAAAGGTAGCGGTTCGGGTCGTAGTGTTGTTCTAGCCTATTCAGGTGGTCTTGATACGACCGTGATTCTCCATTGGCTCGCGGCCAAGGGTTACGAAGTCACGGCGATGCTGCTCGACATCGGTCAGCAGGTTGAGAACCTCGCAGCGATTGGCGAGCGGGCGAAGCGCAACGGCGCCGCTCGTTATGTTGTTGTCGATGCGAAGCAAGAGTTGCTGGGTGAGTACTTTCTGCCGTGTCTGCAGGGGCACTGCCGATATGAGGGCCGCTATCTGATGGGCACCTCGATCGCTCGGCCATTGATCGCCAAGCATCAGGTGCGGATTGCGCGCGAGGTTGGCGCGCAGTGGGTGGCGCACGGAGCGACGGGCAAGGGCAATGATCAGGTTCGATTTGAACTTGGGTACTTGGCTCTCGACCCGACGATCAAGGTCTTGCCAGTGTGGCGGGACTCCGCGTTCATTGCCGAGTTCTCTGCAGGCCGCAAGTCGATGCTCGATTACGTCGAGAAGCATGGACTCGAGGTGAAGGCTTCAGCAAAGAAGCCGTGGTCGACGGACGACAATCTTCTGCACATCTCCTATGAAGCTGGCATCCTCGAGGACCCATGGCTCTCGGCCCCAGCGGCGATTTTCGAAAGAATGGTTCATCCGACGAAAGCGCCGGATACCGTGGAACGCTTTGTGATCCAGTGGGAGCATGGCGTGCCCATGCGCGTCGTGAAGAGTGTCGCGCGACGCGAAACTCGCGATGGTGTCGATCTTGAGGTTTACGACACCGGAACAACGCTGGCGGAAGGTCTGGCGGCTTCGTTCAAATGGATTGACGAAGCTGCGGCACGGAACGGCGTTGGTTGGCTCGGCATGGTCGAGTCGCGCTACGTTGGCATGAAGTCCCGTGGCGAGTATCAGGCACCCGGGCACACTGTTCTTCTCGCGGCACATGCAGATCTGGAAGGGCTTTGCCTCACCGGAAGCGTGATCCAGGAAAAGGAACGGCGAATGCCGGATTTTGCTGCACTCGTCTACACCGGCCATTGGTTTGACCCAGCATGTTCAGCACATCGGGCTTTCGTTGCCGCGACGCAGAGCATGGTTACGGGTGAGACACGCGTTGCTTTATACAAGGGCAACGTCACGATCGAAGGTCGCCGCTCGAGTGTCGGGTTGTACGACTTCGGGATCGCGACAATGGATGGCGAAGGTGAGACCTATCGCCAGGAAGATGCGTCAGGATTCATTCGACTGCACTCACTGCCGCTCAGGATGCGGGCCTTGAAGCAGGGTCAACAACAGGGCGGGTGAGTGCTCCAGTCACGAGAAGAGTTCAACGTGACGCAAGAGTTGCCTTCCACCACTCCAATTGCTTCTCGACGCTCGCGAGCCCCGTAGATCCCGCACTGGAGAACGCAGCAACGGCGCGAGCTGGACCGAGGGCGGCACGAAGGACTTCGGTTCGAATGCCGGTTGCAGCTGAGCTCAATTCAGCGTCGGTGAGTTCGGAGAGCTGCTTTCCGGTTTTCTCGGCAGTCTTCACGAGAGTACCGACAACCTCGTGTGCGGTGCGCATCGGCACTTGGTTGCGAATCAACGTTTCCATGAGTGTTGTGGCGTCCATGAATCCAGAATTCAGCGACTCGGCCATCCGTTCGCGTCGAAACTCGATTGATCGCGCAACTTCGGTGATGACCTTGAGCGACTCAAGCACCGTCTCGAAGGCATCAAACATCGGCGCCTTGTCTTCCTGAAGGTCGCGGTTGTAGGCCGTCGGGAGACCCTTCAGAAGCACAAGAAGTGTCTGGAGTGAACCGATGACGCGGGCCGACTTGCCGCGCATCAACTCAAGCATGTCGGGATTGCGTTTCTGCGGCATGATTGATGATCCCGTGCACCATTGATCAGCAATACGCACAAAGCCGAATTCTGTTGTGCTCCAGAGAATCCAGTCTTCAGCAAGTGAACTCAGATGGACGCCGATCAGCGCGAGATCGAAGACGAACTCGACTGCGAAATCGCGGTCGCTCGTTGCGTCAAGGGAGTTTCTCGACACGGAATCAAATCCAAGGGCTTTTCTCGTCATCTCGCGATCGATCGAAATCGATGTCCCGGCGACGGCAGCCGAGCCAAGCGGACTCACGCTGACCCGCCGCCGCGTATCGAGGAGCCGGGAATGATCGCGCTCAAATTTTTCGACCCACGCGAGTAGCCAGTGGGAAAGCAAGACCGGTTGCGCGCGTTGGAGATGCGTATAGGCTGGAATGATCGTGGTTTTCTCGTGGCCCGCTCGATCGACGAAGACCTTCTGCAGACTGACAATAGTCCCGCAAAGTTGATCAATGGCGCGCAGAACCCAGAGCCTTGTATCGGTCGCAACCTGGTCGTTGCGCGAACGGGCTGTGTGAAGCTTTCGGCCTGGATCTCCGATGCGCGCAATGAGAGCTGACTCGATGTTCATGTGAACGTCTTCGAGCTCGGATTTGAACACAAAGGTCCCAGCTGCGATCTCGGCGGCGATGGCGTTCAATCCCGTGGTGATCGCCTCAAGTTCGTTCTTTGAGATGTTCCCCTGTGCGCAAAGCATCGCTGCATGTGCGAGCGAACCGTCAATATCCTCGCGCCACAGTCCTTGATCGATGGCAACTGATGCTGAGTAGCGGGCGGCAAGTTCAGCTGGGCCTGATTCAAAGCGTCCGCCCCAGGCAGAGTTCTTGTTCTTCGCGTCGTTGTTTGGGTTGGATGGCGTCATGACGGTCTCTCAATTGAGCAAGGTGTTGGGCAGCGTGTTCGAGTTGCCCTGGCCGGAGTATAGTACGTCGCATTCCGGATGCCAGGTTGGTGTAAGGTTTGTGATCGCGTGGTCCGCGCAAATCTTTTGAATATGTGCAGTGAACTCGTCGATATCCTTCGAGCGGAGCAGCAGCGGTGTTCGGAGCGGCAGAGGCAGTGAACTGCGGAGGTAGTGCCAGAGCATCTTGGTCCTCGCGAACGCTTTTGGTTTTGCGCGATGGTCCACGATTTCTGTGGAGTCCGTGCTTTGGGTTTGGAGCCAGTTCAAGTCATCTTTCCAAAGCTGTTCATCGGTCTTCGGGTCGGCACGCTCAATCAATGCGCGCGCCACGTCAACCAGACGTTCGGGTGACGCTGCCTGATTTTCCTGTAGCACGCAGAACGTTCGCAGTACGTTCGTCAGCGTGGTCGGGCTGAAACAAATTGGCTGCTCACCCCGCAGTTCAGAAAATATCCACGGGTTGCGCAACGCGCCGCGACCGACAACGAAGCCGGAAAGCTGCGGTGCCTCGGTAATCTTGTGCGCCGCAGATGCTGCGTTGTGAACGTCTCCCGAACCAATGACGGGCAGCTTCATGCGTTTCGCGGCTGCCCCGATCAGACTCCAGTCGGCCTGACCCGTGTAGCGCTGCGCCCGCGTGCGACCATGAACGGTCAGGCGAGCCAGAGGCAGCTCAGCCAATTGATCAAGCAGTCCAGTGAATGCTCTCGTGTCTTCAAATCCGGTACGCATCTTGATGGCGAGATTTTGTGGACCGATGACCTGGGATGCACGACGGACAAACGTCCCAAAGGCATCGACCGACCTCAGCAGGCTGCTGCCTGCCCCGTTGCCAACAACCGTTGGCGACGGACAGCCGCAGTTTAGTTCAATTGGATCTTCGTCATCTTGCAGGAGTGCTTCGGCGATGCGGGCAAAATCCTCAGGATCCGACGCCATGAGCTGACGACGCAGGCGCCAAGGTGTTCCGCCGCGCAGCGCATTGGACTCCGGTGCAAACAACGGGGAGACGCGTCGAGCCGGGAAACTTGGCGTGACCCGGAGAAACGGGGTGGCCGAGAACGCGGGCCTGCTGACGCGGGAGAACCAAAGGCGCGTCGCAAAGTCCGAGACCCCCTCCATGGGCGCAAGTCCCACCGTCCAGCGATGGGATAGTGGTCGGGTCCCGAGGGGTTGATTTTGGCTTGAAATGGTCAACTCTAAGACACTGTAATTTAGAAGTCTATTGGAGCAGATGCAGATGCTCGCGGCTTGCTCCGAAAAGCGATGGAGACGGTTGAGCAATGTCCGGCAGCGTCTTTGTAGCGTAAGCCGGGGCGAGGAGGCTAGTCACATGGCAAAGCAGGCGGCACGGCGAATTCTTCAAGGTCCCTTTGTGGCGGTGGCAGTTCTGGTCGGGAGCTCACCGGTCATTGCTGACGAACTTGCGCCGCCCCCCCCGGTTGCAGCGGTCGCAACCCCTGCGCCAGTCGTGAAATCCAAGAAAGCCGTTACCAGGCCGAGCAAAGCGGCTGCTGCCGTCATTCCAGCCGACGGCGATGACGGTTCGGCTTTTGCGGCAGACGAAATGTCGCTACCCGGTGTGCAGGGTACCGCATCTCTCGGGCGAGACTCGAAGGTCGTGGGCGAGCGTGGCGCTGGCTACAGATCGGCGTTCACGGACAAGATGGCAGTCGATCCCAGCTTTCGAATATCTTCATCTGACTCGATGGACCATCTCGAAGAAGGGCAACTTCAAGAAAGTGCTTTGAGCCTGCTTTCATCATTTCCGGTGCGGATCGTGGTCGGAGAGTCGGATGGATCTGCGCAGTCGTTCGAAGCGCTTCCTGCTGACCTGCGCAAACCAAGGGCGGTCGCTCGAACATTCTCGCTGAGCAATGGCAAAAGAGCGGACGTCAACAGCACCTGCGACCTTCGGTTGCGTGCCGGACCATTTGCCGTGACCACGCATCGCAGTACTGAAGGGGCAGGGCTCATCGTCCATAAGGATTCCATTCCAGCCGAGTCAACGATCCGCCCGGAGGATGAGTCTGGAGACATTTACGTGAGTGTCTCGGCTGAGGTTCGATTGGAGATGTCCGAAGAGGCCTTGGCCGCGTGCGAAAAACGTTACGCGGGCCGGCGCATCGCGATCGGTGAACTGGATCTCGATGCAAGTTCGCTTGCGCTCGTCGGGAAGGATGCCGGAGTCTTCGCATTGGCGCAGGAGTCGGCACCGAGCAGGGTCTACCTGAACTGGAAAAGTAAAGATCGTGGACCGTTCGTTGAGGACGATGTCGCGTGGCCTGCGCTAATTGAGTCGGCAATATACCGTGTCAAGCCAACCACTGCCGGTGTGTTCCACTTGCGAGCGACGCCGGACCTCAACTTCAAACCGAGACCTGCTCTTGTCCCAAGTAAAGCGCCGCTGATTTCCTCAGCGCCCGCAACGCAAGTGTTGCCTGCAGTACAAGGCTTGCCCGCAATGCGAG
>Ga0169931_10006651_pt1 | contig 17341 bp, 19 predicted proteins | sample Kivu_15m_20L_FD_129675 | JGI IMG/M metagenome (GOLD analysis project Ga0169931, IMG submission 129675) | Freshwater microbial communities from Lake Kivu, Western Province, Rwanda to study Microbial Dark Matter (Phase II) - Kivu_15m_20L... | ecosystem: Environmental > Aquatic > Freshwater > Lake...
AACACCAAACGAAAGGAGAAACCAACCCAACCCATAACACCCCAATAACCCCCAAAAACGTACACTGAAGGGTGGGTCAGTTTTCAGTGCAAAACCCGGGTCAGATTTCGGTGCAAATCAACACGATTCAATCTAAAATTCGTTGGACTGGAACAAGAGGTACTATTTAGCTTAGGCAAGGGACAAGATAATTTAAAGAGGCAATAAGTGGCAAATCCATTTAAGATTGGGCAGCGTCAAGTGGGTGCGAATCACCCGCCTTTTATCATCGCTGAAATGTCTGGCAACCACAATCAGTCATTGGAGCGTGCGATCAAGCTCGTCGAAGCCGCCGCCGACGCTGGGGCTCACGCTATAAAACTCCAAACTTACACTGCCGATACGATGACCCTTGACATAAGAGATCGGGAGTTCTTAATCGAAAATCCGAAGAGCATCTGGAAGGGCGTCTCGCTATATGAACTCTATCAAGATGCATACACCCCCTGGGAATGGCACGAGCCCATCTTCAATCGCTGTAAGGAGTTAGGGATTTTGGCTTTTAGCACTCCGTTTGATTCAACCGCGGTCGAATTCCTTGAGAAGCTTAACGTACCCGCATACAAGGTAGCCTCCTTCGAAAACACAGATCTGCCTTTAATCAAGCAGGTGGCGGCAACTGGCAAACCCTTGATCATTTCTACCGGAATGGCAAGCGTCTCAGAATTAGGTGAAACTGTAGAGACAGTAAGGAAGCATGGTGGAAATGATTTGGTCCTCCTGAAGTGCACCAGCACTTACCCGGCAACTGCGGAGAATGCCAACTTGAATACCATTCCCCATATGCGCGATCTCTTCAGTGTTCAAGTTGGTCTCTCCGATCACACGATGGGTATTGGTGTTGCTGTCGCGAGCGTTGCATTGGGTGCAACCGTCATTGAAAAACACTTTACACTGTCACGTTCCGACGGCGGGGTAGACTCTACGTTTTCGATGGAACCCTCCGAACTGAAGGCGTTGGTCGTTGAAACCGAGAGCGCTTGGAAGGGCCTGGGTCGAATACATTACGGTTGCACCGACTCCGAAGATATGTCTGCGAAAGACCGAAGATCAATTTATATCGCAGCTGATATGAAGACTGGCGATGAAATAACTGAGGCAAACGTAAGGCTAATACGCCCCGGTCTAGGCCTCGCTCCCAAGTACCATGAACTCGTTATTGGAAAAAAGATCAATAGAGATGTAAAAAAAGGAACTCCGCTATCTTGGGACCTAATTGGTTAAGACTTCTGAGACCCTTTTACATCCCAGGCCATCCACTAGTCTCATGCCATTAAGTCCGCAACTTCGAGTCTCTTGAGCAAGAGAGATCCGCTCTGCGATTGCTACTTGAATGCTTTCAAGGCTTACATGGTGGGCTTCGCCAAGGAAAAAATGGTAACCTGCCTTTGCGAGGTTTAGGCAAGCTTGGGTTTGATTGCTTGCGACCGAAATCACTATGGACGGAAGCCCAAGAGAGAGTCTTTCCCAGGATGCCGTGCCTCCGGCTCCTAGTGCGAGTTGAGCTGAAAGCATGAGTTCGGCCATGTTCTCTGCTTGAACATGTAGACGTAAATTCGAGTGTTCCCTAAGGCGCTCTTCGATTGCCCTCCGGTGAGGATTATTTAAGCCTAAAACAACGTCGACGTAAAGATCACTCCGCCTGAGTCCATGAAGGGCCTCTAGTGTTTTTGAGGTTTCATTAGTGATGTCTATTCCACCAAAAAAAACAAGTAAACGCTCGATTCGAGCTGGCGTCATTCGAATCGTTTCGGCCTCGGCCCGCAGGTCAGAAAACTGCGCTCGAAGCAAGGCGTAGCTTGGGCCAAGCAAAAGCTGACAATTGGAGGGTACCAGTCTGTCATATCTGTTTATGTAATCAGGGCCGAAATTTGCATCCACTAGGACATCACAGTCGTGCGGTCGATCCGCCAAGTCGTCGATGACAAGGAATCGTCCGACAAGAGGACGTATGGGCCTCTCCCACTGAGCGTCGAACCCATACCGGTCCAAAACGAACGCATCAAATCGCGGGATTGACTTTAGAAGCCGGACGCATTCTTCGGATCCTTCTCCGGAGAGGCAGTGGACCGCATGACCACGCTTCAAAGCCTCGCCCATTAGATTGCCCGGCAGATCTTGACAGATAAACTCAACCTTGGCTCCTCTTCTTTGCAAAACTGCGGCAAGTGCCAAACATCTAGACATGTGGCCCGTGCCAATCTCCAGAGAAGAATCTGACCGAATCGCGATTCGCATGGTGTTAAAATTGCTCCAGTTGAGTTGATTGGTAGTTTTCAGGGGGAGGGCCAATTGCAGGGAGTTAGCCTAACAAAGTGCGATGCTTCTAAACTCTTGGAAATCACGAGCCCATTTCTCTTTATTGACTGCGTAGAACAAGTAATTCCAGGTCGAAGTGCCCGAATCCAACTAAATCTTAGCAAAGAAGATTGGTTCTTTAGGTGCCACCTGCCGCGTGAGCAGGTAATGCCGGGGACTCTTCTCGCGGAGGCAATGTTGCAGACTATGGTTCTCACGCTTTATACAATGGAAGGCCACCAGGGAAAGGTTGCATTTGTTGTAGAGATGCAGGTAAAGGTTTTCTCGAAAGTTAGCCCGGAAACAACACTGATCGTTGAAGCGAAATTAATCTCATATAGAAGAGGGGTTGCCAAAGGCGAGGTTAGGGTTTTAGACGGGGATAAACAGGTTTCCGTTGGGCAATTTACTTTACTCTCGCCACACGACCTACCACGACCAGGGTCTTCCGGGATGGGTTAACTTCGGTAAGTTAATTAAGTAGAGGGTTTTATGCTTTTGGTGAACAAAACGGCAGTGATTACCGGTTCTAACCGAGGAATAGGTCGCGTTACTGTAGAGATATTCGCGAAGCAAGGGGCTAATATTATCGCCTGTGCAAGACGGGAGTCAGAAGAGTTCACTGAGTTCATACACAAAATTGCTTCGCAGACCGGCGTTACTATCCAACCGATCTATGCTGATTTCAACCAGGCCTTGGAGGTTCAGGCCGCGGTTGAGGTGATAATTGCAACAGGTATGCAGGTCAACGTTTTGGTTAACAATGCAGGTGTAGCCTCTGGCGGTCTTTTCCAATTGACTTCGATAAATAGTTTGAAAGACGTCTTCGAGGTGAATTTTTATGCGCAGATCCAGTTTAGTCAGGGTGTGTCCCGATATATGGCTCGTTTTAGAAATGGATCTATCATCAATATCGGTTCGACTGCGGGTTTGATTGGACACGCTGGGACGATTTCTTATGGGTCCTCGAAAGCGGCCCTAATGTACGCTACAAAAGTCATGGCCACGGAACTCGGACCCTTCAACATTCGTGTGAACGCGATTGCGCCTGGAATCACAAAAACCGAAATGCTCGATCAGATGGATGAGAAGACCCGCGAACAGCAATTCAAATCGTCTTCTCTGAGGCGGGCGGCAGATGCAAGCGAAATTGCCAATGTCGCCCTTTTCCTGGCAAGTGATTTGTCGACCTATGTGTCGGGACAAGTGCTCAGAGTAGACGGCGGAATGACGGCGTAAAGGGAGACAAGATTGGAACTAGACGAAACCATGGCATATGCGAGAGAAATGCGTAAAAAAATATTAGATGTCTCGTATTCCTGCGGTAAGAGCGTCCATATTGGCGGAGCTCTATCCATGGTCGATATCTTAGCAACCTTGTATTCCGCCGTCCTCCGTCTAGATTCGGAGAATCCTAAATGGGCAGAGCGTGACCGCTTCATTTTAAGTAAAGGACATGGGGCCCTCGCTTACTATTCTGCTCTTTTGCTACGTGGATACATTTCAGAGGACGTCTTTGCAAGCTTTCAATCTAACGGAAGCGATCTTACTACCCACCCGGTTTTGAACATGCCAATGGGGATCGAGTCCTCTAACGGAAGTCTGGGGCAGGGATTGTCAATGGCCGTAGGCATTGCTATCTCGGGCAAAGCACGATCACAGGACTACAAGGTCTACGTAATGTTGGGCGATGGAGAATGCAATGAAGGTTCGGTTTGGGAGGCAGCGATGTCTGCAGCAAATTTTGAACTCGATAATCTCATCGCAATCGTTGATAAAAACAATTTCCAGAACGACGGCTCGGTAGCTACGGTCATGGAGCCCGGTGACTTCTTGAAAAAGTGGGATAGTTTCGGATGGAATGCGATCTCGGTCGATGGTCACGACGTTGCGGCCGTTCATTGCGCGTTGACATCCAAAAACATTATTGCAAAACCGAAGGTTGTTATTGCGAATACTGTCAAAGGAAAAGGTTGTTGGTTCATGGAGAATAAGGCAGAATGGCATCATAATCGCCTGACCAAATCACAGTATGAGATGGCACTTGAGCAACTAAACTCAGTCCATGCTTGAGATCAACCCAACTAATGCGCGACTTTGGGCGAGAATGGGGTCGCGAGCTATGTATGGTCAAGCCATACTTGATCTCGCGGCTGCTAGGGCCAAGGATTTAATGATCGTTTCGGCTGACTTAGGAAGGTCGTCTGGACTCGGTCGTTTCATCGAACTATACCCACAGAATTTTCGCAACGTCGGTATTTCCGAGCAAAATATGATAGGAGTTGCAGCTGGAATGGCGAAGGAAGGATTCGTCGTCTTCGCCTCCTCATTCGCGCCGTTCATTGGGATGCGTGCAAGCGAGCAGATCCGAATGAACATGGGTTACATGAATATGAATGTGAAGGCAGTCGCACTTGGGAGTGGCGTTGCGATGGGTTTTCTTGGGAACTCACACTACGGCCTTGAGGATGTTGCTGTAATGCGATCGATTGCAAATATGACGGTCATTTGTCCTGCTGATTGTTCTGAAATCCTAAAAACAGTTAGAGCTGCTGCCGAGTTCGATGGCCCCGTCTACATCCGTTTGACCGGAGATGCAAATGCGAGCTTTGTTTACGAGGAGGACTACGACTTCCAAATAGGTAAGGCTGTGATTTTAAGGAAGGGTTCTGATTTATCGATAATAACGAATGGAACAATGGTTTATGAATCTCTTGAGGCAGCCAAGCTCTTAAATGAAGAGCGAATTTCCAGCACCGTAATAAATTTGCATACGATTAAACCTTTGGATCATGCTGCTTTGAATGAAGTAATCGCGAACTCGAAACTTATCGTCACGGTTGAAGAGCACAGCATAGTTGGGGGACTCGGGAGCGCAGTAGCTGAGTATAAAACTACTTTCGCAAAGGCTCCGCCCCAATTGTTACTCGGGCTTCCAGATCGATTCGATATTATTGGCGACCACCGCTACCTTTTGAATTATCATGGTTTGACGGGACCCAAGCTAGCTGAAACAATTGGGGCAGAGTATCGACGTCAGGGTAATTAACAAAGTCAAAAGGGACGTCGACGGAAATGAGGGGTAATCTCGTCCACCTAAAGGTAGCTTTCTCTGGATATGGAATCGAGCTTCGCCCAGTAACCCCTCTCGACTTACCGGCCTTGCGACGCTGGCGTAACTGCCCGAGTATACGTAAGCAGATGCATGATAAGTCTTACATCACCCCCGAGCAACAGCGACGCTGGTTCGAGAGCATTTCGACTAGGCCTGATCAAGTCCATTGGGTTATTTGGTTTAACCGAGTTAGAACCGGTTACGTGAATATTCGCGCTCATGTACGGGATGAGAGGGCCCAGCGATTCGGTGGCGGCTACTACTTGGCTGACACAGCAGTGCGTCAACCCCTGCTGGGCTTGAGCACGGTGATGATGTACCACGATATAATTTTTGGCCACGCTGACGGACGTGAGATAAAGGATACGATCATGAAGACTAACTTTTCTGCTCGGGGACTGAACAGGCTGATGGGCTACCGCGAATATGGTGAAACGAGCGATGTTATTTGTATTTCGCTCCTTCGTGACGACTACTTCAGGGCTCGCCAGAGGTTTCTGCGTTACTTCACCAACACACAATGCCTGCCGATATCCTGATTATTGGCGCTGGCTGCTCTGGGGCGGCGGTGGCCTGGAGGCTCAGCGATCTGGGGTTGAAGGTCGTTTGCCTCGAACAAGGGAATTACATGGACCCGTCAAGGTATCCGAGCGCCACGATAGATTGGGAGCAAAGGCGTCAAACGGATTTTCATCCGAGCCCGAATGTACGAAGGCTACCGATTGATATGCCGGTTAACGATTGCGACTCTCCGATTTCAGCGTGTTATTACAGCGCGGTGGGGGGTAGCACCATCCTTTACTCAGGACATTTTCCGCGCTTTCATCCCTCAGATTTCAAGACTAAAACACTCGATGGTGTTGGGGATGATTGGCCGATCGATTATCACGAGCTTGAGAGTTATTACGCAATGAATGACCAAATGACAGGAGTGTCTGGGTTGGCTGGTGATCCAGCCTACCCGCCCATAGAGGGGATGCTTCCGCCAATTCCACTAGGTAGGGCTGGGGAGAAGATCGCTAAAGGATTTAACAAGCTTGGCTGGCATTGGTGGCCAGCTTATGCCGCTATCATCACTCGTAACTATAAGAACCGCGAAAGATGCATCAATCTCGGTCCTTGCAACTTAGGGTGTGCTCAGGGTGCAAAGTCTAGTACTGATGTCACATACTGGCCGCATGCATTGCGAAACGGCGTCGAATTAAAGACTCTTTCAACTGTTAGTCGAATAGCTGTTGACAGAGCCGGAGAAGCAATCGGTGCTCATTATTTCGACGCCGACGGCACGGAACGATTCCAACCTGCGCGCCTCGTGATAATAGCCGCTAACGGAATAGGAACTGCTCGACTTCTCCTAAATTCAAAATCCGAATTGTTTCCCTGCGGACTTGCAAATCGTTCCGGAAAAGTCGGCAAGAATCTGATGATGCATCCCCTAGGCTACGTTGAGGGGGTTTTCGACGAGCCTCTTAACTCTCATCTGGGGCCACAAGGGGCGTGCATCTCTAGCCAAGAGTTCTACGAGACCGATCTCTCAAGAGGATTTGCGCGTGGGTTCACCATGCAGATTTTGCGAGGTCAAGGTCCCATCGAAACGGCAGTCTCAGGAATCCTTCGGCAAGATATTCCGTGGGGAGAAGAGCACCATCAATCATTTCAGAATATGTTTGGTCACACCATTGGAATGGCTATCATAACTGAAGATTTCCCAGAGGAGTGCAACGCCGTTACGTTGGACCCTAACCTGAAAGATCGGCATGGAATTCCTGCGCCGAAAATCACTTACAGACTTAGTGAAAATTCAAAGAAGATGCTCGCGTTTGGAATCGCACGGGGCAAAGAGGTGATGAAAGCTTCTGGTTCTCTGCGAGAAATGGGTTTTGGTCCAGTTCGTATGGCGGGCTGGCACCTAATGGGAACTGCTCGTATGGGTTATAATCCTAAGACTTCGGTGGTAAATAGCATCGGACAAAGTCATGATGTAAGAAATCTCTTTGTCGTAGATAGCAGCGTCTTCGTTACATCAGGTGGTGTAAATCCCGCATCAACGCTTCAAGCAGTAGCGCTTTATATTGCTGACCAAATCAGAGCAAATATTTATGAGTTTCTCAGGAATTGACGAGGCCGGCCTAAACGACCTTCTCGATTTAATAATCCCTCCCGACCCCCAAAAGGGTCTTCCGGGCGCTTCTCAGGTTGGATTTCAGCCAGACGAGGAGGTCTGGAAAATTCTCAAAATTCTAGATGATGCTGCCATCGTCGAGTTAGATAGTAGGTTTCATGAGCTTAGTCATCCCGACCGCGTTACAGTCGTGAATTCTCAGAGGAAGAGTCATCCAAGACTTTTCAGCTGGGTAGCAAAGCACGTAGTAACCCACTATTATCAACAGCAGCAGGTGCGTCGAGTTCTGAGTTTGGGAGAGTCGCCACCGTTCCCAGAGGGGTATAGCGTCGAGGAGGGAGATCTCACGCTTTTGGAAGATGTTTATTTTCGCGGTTCAATTTATCGACATGTGTAGTCATAATTATCACCAATGTAATACCAACAGAGAGGGGAGAAAACTGTGGACAATCATTCAAAGTACACTCAGGCTTTTGTAAAAGTATTTTCCGTTCAAAAGGATGTGGTGGAAGACCTTGAATACAACGCTATTTCGGCTTGGGACTCCCTAGGACACATGGGGTTGATAGCCGAATTGGAAGAGGCTTTCAATATTCAATTAGAGATGGATGACATCATTGACTTCAGTTCATACAAAAAAGGGCTCGAAATCATTTCCAAATATGGAGTTGAACTCTAGTGTCGGACAACAAAGGCTTCAGCCTCAACTGTACGCAACTTCTTGACTATCAGCCAAATCGATATCCGTTTCTTATGATCGACCACATTGAAGAGGTCGTGCCGGGAAAGTATGCAAAGGGATATAAAAACCTTACAAATAATGAGTGGTATTTCCCCGTCCACTTCCCGGGTTCTCCAAACATGCCTGGGGCTCTCCAACTTGAGGCATTAGCTCAGACGTTGACGGTCGCCATTACCACCTTACCCGGCTTGAAGGGTAAAGTTACCCATGCTCTTCAACATATGGTTCGTTTTCGCAAAGAAGTTTTGCCGGGCGATAAATTAATTATTGAAACACATGTACTCTCTTGGAAACGGGGTATATGTAAGGGCGTTGGCGTAGCATACACGGGTGGAGAGTTAGCCTGCGAGGCTGATATGCTTATAGCGATTCCGGAAATATTTGAGCAGTATCTACCTAAGAAAAACTCAACTATAGGATGAGTCCGAACTTTCGCTCCCTTGTAATTCGTCGATCCGAAGATGGAGGGGCCTTCACTCGCACGATTGAAGATCGTCGATTATCGGACCTACCGGCCTCTGATTTGCTTATCCGGGTACACTATTCCTCACTGAATTATAAGGACGCCCTTTCTTGTATTGGGCATCCTGGTGTGACAAGGCGGTTCCCTCATACTCCGGGGCTTGATGCTGCCGGAATCGTCGAGAAGAGTTCCTCCTCTGATTTTAGGCCTAACGATTCAGTCATTATCGCAGGAAGTGCGATAGGCACTGATTTCTGTGGGGGATTTGCTGAGTTTATCAGCGTTCCATCTAGTATCGCGGTACCCTTGCCGAAAGGGATGAGCCTTCGTGAGAGCATGATTTATGGGACTGCGGGTTTCACAGCGGCGCTTGCGCTTCACCAACTCCGAAAGGTTGGCTTGAGACCGAAAAAGGGGCCGTTTGTTGTTACGGGGGCTACGGGCGGAGTAGGGAGTGTTTCAGTTTCTTTGCTCTCAAAGCTTGGTTACAACGTAACGGCAATAACTGGAAAGCAACACGCAAGAAATTTTCTTGAATTGATCGGGGCACACCAAGTCCAGAGTCGGGAAGCTTTGAGCGACATTCCTGGCCGCTCCCTTTTGAGAGCTACGTGGGCTGGAGGGATTGATACAGTTGGCGGCTCAATGCTAGCCGCTTTATTGAAGTCTTGCAGAGAGTTCGGTGGGATAGCAACTACGGGACTTGTAGGTTCCTCAAGTCTTCCAGTTTCGTTGATGCCATTTATACTACGTGGGGTAAATCTCCTCGGAATAAATGCTCAGGGATTGGAGAGAAAGACTCGACTGGATCTTTGGCTAAAGCTCGCGGGGGAATGGAGGCCGGAACGGCTTGATTCGCTTGCGACTGAATGCCGTCTAGATCAACTCAGTCCCGAAGTCGATAAGATACTCGCGGGCCAACAGGTAGGTAGAGTGGTGGTCGATATGAGGGCCGATTGATGTTCAGTTCGATCGAAGTCTTCTCTGAAAGAGTTGCATTGCTGCCTCATAATAAAAAAGAAATTACCTATGGTGAATTAATCGCACGTGGTAAGTCGATAGCGGAATTGGTTGCTCCTCGGTCGCTTGTGCTTGTGATGGCGCGAAACTCCCCAGATTTTATAGCCAGTTATGTAGGATTACATAGGGCGAAAATTTGTCAGCTTATCGTCAGCGATACGATCACCCCCGAGGCACTTGCTAATCTAGTCGCTACCTTTCGTCCTAATTATACTCTTCTCCCTGTGTCATATACGGCCTATGTGCATGCGGGTGAAGTTCATGATATTGGTGATGGATATCGTTTGATTGAGTTAAAGGTGCTAGATCGCTTGGAGATTAACGAGCATTTATCGCTTCTTCTGTCGACCTCAGGGAGCACCGGAAGCCCAAAATTGGTGCGACTTTCTCAACAAAACATAGAAACGAATTCTAAAGCCATCATCGAGTACTTGAGTATTCTGTCGACGGACCGTGCGATAACGACGATGCCTTTAAGCTATTCTTTTGGTCTTTCAATTTTGAATACCCATTTAATGGCGGGAGCCTCGGTGGTTCTCACCGACACAAACATAATGAACAGAGAGTTTTGGACACTTTTTGAGACCAAGTCAGTGACGAGCTTAAGCGGGGTTCCCTATTTTTTTGAAATGCTAAAGAAACTACAGTTTGAGCGACTTAAACTCCCAAGTCTTCGCTACATAACTCAAGCAGGAGGGAAGCTAAGAGTAGACCTCGCGAACGACTTCACCGAGTATTGTTTGAAAAGAAACTGTGAGTTTTACATCATGTACGGGCAAACAGAGGCATCCCCAAGGATGGCATATCTCTGCGCAACAAGACACCGAGAGAAGATATCGGGAATTGGAAGAGCGATCCCCGGGGGTGAGTTCTGGATCCAAGATGCTCAAGGTAAGCGAATAACTGGGCCTGGTGAGGCCGGAGAGCTTTTCTACAGGGGGACGAATGTTTCTTTGGGTTTGGCAGAAAACCATCGAGATCTAGCTCTTGGTGACGTGAACAGAGGTATCTTGGCAACCGGTGATATTGCGATGCGAGATGTTGACGGTTTTTACTTCATCGTCGGGAGAAAGAGTCGATTCCTAAAGGTCTTCGGTCTTCGTGTAAATCTCACCGACTTGGAGGCAGCGTTACTCTCGGAGGGTTATGAAGCCGTTTGCGTTGGAAATGACGACAAACTTTCTATTTTCGTAGCCAACTTGGATGAACCGGTGAAGGTTGAGGACCTAGTCGTGAGACTCACGGGTATTCGTAAGACTGGATTTGATCTAAGGAGGGTTAAAAAAATTCCGAGAACAAGCACAGGGAAAGTCGAGTACAAATTTTTCAGCGAGTTAAAAGAGTAAAAATGATAAGTCTAGTCGACCTGCTGGACCTGCCCCCGTTTTCGATCTCCGCTTCCGCAAAACGAGATATTTTTCGTTCCGAGCTTCAAGAGCTTACCCATCATCACTATTTACACTGCCCAGAATACAAACGTATCATTGATTTAATGGAGTTCGAATCACGTGTGGCCGTTGATCCAGAAAATGTGCCTTTTCTCCCAGTCGGGATTTTTAAAACACACCGTCTATCGAGTGTTGCAAGTTCATCGCTCGTTTCAACTTTGAATTCATCAGGCACATCAGGCCAGCAAGTATCAAGAATCTCACTGGATAGAGGAACGGCTAACAATCAAAAGAAAGCGCTAGCCAGAATTACAGCCGATTGTATTGGTGACTCCCGTTTGCCGATGTTGATTTTAGATAGCGCCCCCTCCTCGGCGACGACGGACCGCACTATGATTTCCGCTCGGACTGCTGGAATCTTCGGGTTCGGTAACATGGGCCTTGATCGAACATACGCATTCGACGAAAATATGGGAATAAAATTTGATGTGATTAATGATTTCTTAAACAGGCATCGTGATAAACACGTTTTTGTTTTTGGTTTTACCTATATAATTTGGGAACATCTTGTCTTACCGTTATCGAATATGGGGAGGCAATTTAGTATTGACAATGGAACACTGATTCATGGCGGGGGTTGGAAAAAGTTGCATGACCGCTCCGTAGATAGTGCCCATTTTAAACGGTCGGTGAAAAATGTAACCGGGATTACTAGCATTTACAACTATTATGGAATGGCTGAACAGGCCGGATCTATTTTTCTAGAATGTGATCAGGGGCATTATCATTGCTCAAACTTTTCAGACGTCTTTATACGTCGTAACGATTTAACCCTATGTGATTCTGCCGAGAGAGGTATGATTGAAGTCATTTCGTTACTCCCGCACAGTTATCCTGGTCATGCTTTGCTGACCGAGGATGTTGGCACGCTGTTAGGTGAGGATGATTGTCCATGTGGGCGACTTGGTAAATATTTTGTCGTACATGGTCGAATCGCAACGTCCGAAATCAGGGGGTGTGGTGATACTTACCAATCGTCATCTTAGCTACCTTGTAGGGGGTAGGGAAGAGGACAACCGCCCCGCCCCGCCCTTTTGTGATATTAGAGTTGAGTTTTTAAGTGCACTTTCTAAATGCATAAGCCAAAAAGGGCACTTAATTCGGCATCCTGACGTTCTTACTTTCGCTTTCTGGTGTAGAAAAGCGAATATCACGCGCCTCCGGGATACATTCGATGATGGACGCGCGCACCTCGGTTTAGGGGCTGTTTTTCATGTCTCCCCATCGAACGTTCCAATTAACTTTGCTTTTTCTTACGTATTTGGTTTTTTGGCGGGCAACAGTAACTACGTTCGTCTTCCGTCCCACAAGTTTCCGCAGGTTGATATTATTAGTTCCGCCTTGAACGCTGTTTTAGAGCTGCCTGATTTTACTTCCTTAAAAGCAACTACGCATTTTTTTCGCTATAACCATGAAGCTGAAATAACAGCCGAAATTTCAGCAAAGTGTCAAGGTCGGGTGATCTGGGGTGGGCGAGAGGCCATCGAGGAAGTTCGTAAGTATCCGATCCAGATACGAGGGCGAGAGATTGGGTTCGCCGACCGCTACTCCTTCTGTGTTTTAGGTGCAAGAACCTTAGTTGAAATGTCCAGATCGGAAATGGAACGCTTAGCGCTTGGATTCTATAATGATACTTATCTAATGGACCAGAATGCATGTTCATCACCGCACCTTGTTGTTTGGCTTGGAGACTTAAAAAATGTTCTCGAAGCGAAGGCGAGGTTTTGGGATTGTCTCTTGCTGGTTGCTCGGCGCAAGTATGAAATTTCAACAAAGGCGGTCGTTGATAAACTGACGTTAGTATACCAAAGTGCAATTGAACTTAGAGAGATCGGACGAGTACACATCCATAACTCCCTGCTTTTTCGTGTCGAATTGGAAGCTATTCCTGATCGCTTGGATTTACTTCGTGGAAACTGTGGATATTTCTACGAGTTTACGGTGCAAACGCTGGATAAGATTGCTCACATCGTTAACTCAAGTTATCAGACTCTCACATATGCTGGTGTCAATAGATCTCAACTCCTTGATTTCGTAATCGAGAATCGGCTTTCTGGAATAGATCGGATAGTGCCGGTCGGGACGGCTCTTGACATTGGAGTGGTTTGGGACGGTCATCACATGATTCAAAGCTTGTCTCGTATTATTGAAGTTAGGTGAAATGCTTAATCAGAGAGTTCGATAAAGCCTTTGTGCAAATTTTTAAATACCCCGTTAATGTCTAGGAGTATTATTTACGCCGAATCAAAAGGCATCTACTAATTATTTAAGGAGATAATGTGTCGAAGCAAGAAGAGTTTTGGAGAAGTGTGTATGCACAAGAGTACATCAACCGAAATAGCAGTTTTAACATTGATCTCGGCGTCAAAGCATGGTCCATCATGCTCAAGAGGGCAGATTACATCTCATCGATACTAGAGTTGGGCCCAAATATCGGAAGAAATATCGCATCACTAAATCTTCTACTTCCCAGTTCTAAAAAGTCAATTGTGGAGATAAGCCCTCTAGCATTTGAAATTGCCACCAGTCGTTATACGCTTGAAACAGCCCAAAACTGTGCGATTCTGGATGCGACTGTAGACAAGCAGTACGACTTAGTTATAACTTCGGGCGTTTTGATTCACGTACCGCCTGAGGATCTGCAGAGGACAGTTCGAAAGGCTGCTGAATTCTCAAAGCGCTATTTGCTTGTTTGCGAGATGTTTAGTAGGGTTCCTAGAACGGTGAGATATCGAGATTCGGACGACCTACTCTTTACTAGGGACTATGGTAAATTTGTCTTGGAGACGTGCGAACTCAAGGTTATAGATTACGGGTTCCTTTGGGGTTACTATTTTGATGAAGCTGGCTTCGATGACGCTAATTGGTGGCTGTTTGAAAAGCGTTAGCTTGGACCAAACCCACCAACGCTCACCAATGCGCCAACCTGTAGTGGAGGGCTTAAACATGACACCCAACCAAATCAACCACTTGCGTCCAAAAGTGTCGAGCTCGGGTGCTCTAAACTTCATATTTAATTGTTAGCATTAATTGAAGAACCCAAAGATAACCGTTGTTGAGTACGGAGCCGGAAACACCGGCTCAGTTTCCAACGCCTTTTCAAGGCTTGGATATAGCCGAGTCAAGGTTACCTCACAGCCCGAGGAACTCTTGGATTCTCAACTGGTAGTGCTGCCTGGCGTCGGATGTTTCGGAGAATGCGCATCGAATCTCCGATCGCGGGGTCTTGAGCCGGTTCTACGGCAGGCCGTCTTCGACGGCGGAATCCCAATACTGGGAATTTGCGTCGGAATGCAGCTACTCGCTGAATGCTCGGAAGAGAGCGAAGCGCATCCCGGACTTGGCTGGATACCCGGATCAGTGAGGAAACTGTCGCCGAAAGAGGGATTTCCGGTTCCCCATGTGGGTTGGAATGCAGTTCATCACAACGATACGTCAACTATTTTCAGTCGAGTCCCAGATGACTCGGACTTCTACTTCGATCACAATTATGCATTCAACTGCGACTCGAAGTTTGTTTTAGCCACCGCATCTTATGAGGTAGATATTGTCGCGGCTATTCGCTCAGAGCACATTTTTGGAGTCCAGTTCCACCCGGAGAAGAGTCATCACAACGGGCTTAGACTATTCCGAGGACTTGTAGAGGCCGTAACAAATTGCTGAAGAAACGTGTCATCGCAACGGTGCTTGTCCAAGCCGGACAGGTCGTTCAGAGCATTGGATTTAAAAGCTATCTTCCAGTCGGTCGACCCGAGGTGAGCGTAGAGTTTCTTAATGACTGGGGGGCCGATGAGATTATTGTGTTGGACATCTCAGCCACTTCAAGAGGGTCAGGCCCAGATCTGGAAATGATTAAGCGTCTTGCCACAAAGTGCTCCGTACCACTTACTGTCGGCGGCGGCATCTCTTCCATCCGTGATATCCACAGTTTATTGCGAATTGGTGCAGATAAAGTATGTCTGAACCAATCTATTCTTAAGTCAACTCGACTCCTTGAGCAGGCTTCTGAGGTTTTTGGGGCTCAGTGTCTAGTCGCCTCCATTGACGCGCTAGCTATCGACGACGTTTATGGCGTTTTCGACTATAAAGCCAATCAATCCTTGAAAATAGCGCCTACTGCTCTCGCACAAACGTTTGAGCACCACGGTGCTGGGGAGATTTACTTGAACTCTGTCTCCAGAGATGGTTCCGAGAAGGGTTTCGATCTAGAATTAATTGACAAGGTCTGCCAGGCGGTAGGTCTGCCCGTAATTGCATGTGGCGGCGCTGGGAGCCCGTCCCATTTTGTTGACGTCTTTAGTCATACCGGTGCAAAGGCGGCAGCAGCAGGAAACTTTTTTCATTTTTCAGAGCACAGCATCACGGTAACCAAATCGATGCTTCGCAACAAAGGCATCCAAGTTCGAAGCGACACGCCTGCCACCTATTTAGATGCGACAAGCGATGAAAGAGGTCGGCTCCTTAAGAAACCCGAGCCTTTTCTGGAAGAACTTCTTTTTAGTCGAATTGAAAAAGAGGTTATTTAGTGCAAATCTGTAGTGAGTGTCTTTATCCATCGACTCATCCTCTTGGTATCACCTTCGATTCTAATGGGGTCTGCAGCGGCTGCCGAGTGCATCGCGAGAAAAATTCACTAGATTGGACCGAGAGATCAAAAAAGCTATCGAGTATTTTTGATAACTACCGTTCAATTTCTGGCCGCAACTACGACTGTGTAGTTCCCGTCAGTGGAGCTCGCGACTCTTACTTTATCGTGCACCAAGTGAAAAACGTGTTCGGAATGAACCCTCTTCTCGTGACCTACAACAAACAGTACAACACTTCGGTTGGAGTTAGAAATCTCGCCAACCTTAGGATTCGTTTTGACTGCGACATCATGACCAAGACAGTCAATCCGGAGACCGTAAAGAGAATCACGAGAGCAACATTGCGTAGATTTGGAAGTATTTACTGGCACTGCATCGCTGGACAGACGGTTTTCCCAGTAGAGATTGCGGTTAAATTCAAGATCCCGCTGATTGTCTGGGGGGCACACCAAGGGGTCGACCAAGTCGGGATGTTTAGCCATCTTAATGAAGTAGAGATGACAAGGCGTTATCGTAAAGAGCACGACTTGATGGGTTACGAGGCGGAGGATTTGATCGAAGATTTTGACGGCATCACCTCGGACGACGTCACACCTTACGTTTATCCAGACAATCAGGAGGTTGAGCGGGTTGGTGTGCGGGGACTTTACTTAAATAACTACATCCGCTGGGACTCAAGAATTCAACATGAGCAGATGATTAGTCAATACGGGTACGAGTCCGCCACCCAAGATCGAACTTTTGACTTTTACAACGATGTAGATTGTTTCAACTATCCCGGGGTGCATGACTACCTCAAGGTTCTGAAGCACGGCTATGGGAAGGTTCTAGACCATGCCTGCAGAGACATTCGGCTTGGTCATCTTGATCGCAAGACTGCCGTCAGTTTGATTCGAGAGCATACTTTCTTAGAGCCTCAAAACCTCAACCTATTTTTGACCTGGATTGGAATGACAGAAAACGCATTCCACTACATCGTTGACCAACACAGAAATGAACAGTTTTGGAAGAGGGGTGAGGGCTGGAAGTGGCAATTTACTGACCCCCTCGGGCTCGATGGCATGGTCAATGCGGACCTGGCGTCGGCCCCCACAATGCGCCCTTTCACAATTACGCCCAAGGGCGAGAGTACAGACTCCGAAGAGCGCTACATTTTGATTGGAAAGGGAACCACCTAATTCATCACTTTCGCGAGTTCATCGGGAACCAAAGCAATAAGCGACGAAACGCCCAATTGTCGATCCGCAGTAAGGCTCCGAAATGAATCGAACCATGGGTAACCTTCTTCTCCGAAATAGTCCCACCCTCCCTTTAAGTCAAGATAGATCGTAGGTCTAGAAAGCGCACCGGAAAAGGCGGAGACTGAAGAGCCAACCGTAACAACCGCATCCATATTCTGAATAAGCCCAAAAACAAGATTTAGGTCGTTCTTAAGATCAACATCGTCAAAGTGATTCACCGCAACACCATAATGAGACTCAAACTCAGCTCTCTCTTGCGCGGTGTCA
>Ga0169931_10006654_pt1 | contig 17336 bp, 16 predicted proteins | sample Kivu_15m_20L_FD_129675 | JGI IMG/M metagenome (GOLD analysis project Ga0169931, IMG submission 129675) | Freshwater microbial communities from Lake Kivu, Western Province, Rwanda to study Microbial Dark Matter (Phase II) - Kivu_15m_20L... | ecosystem: Environmental > Aquatic > Freshwater > Lake...
ACCATGTCCTTCGTCGGCACCATCACGCGCTCCTCGCGCACGATCGCGACGATCGTCGCACTGCGCGGCATCGCCAGTTCGGCGAGCGTCTTGTTCACCGCCGGCGAGGTGTCGGCAAGTGTTACTTCGACGAGTTCGGCGCGACCACCTTTCAGCTGCATCAATCGCACGAAGTCACCAACCGTCGTGGCTTCCTGCACGAGGCTCGTAATGAGGTGCGGAGTGGATACCGACACGTCGACACCCCACATCTGATTGAACATCCAGTAGTTCTTCGGGTTGTTCACCCGTGCGACGACCCGCGGCACACCGAATTCCTGCTTCGCGAGCAGCGACACGACGAGATTGTCCTCGTCATCACCGGTCACCGAAGCGACCACATCGGCATCGCGCACACCCGCTGCTTCGAGAACCATGTAATCGCACGCATCACCGAAGTGCCATACGATGCCCGTCGACTCGGGACGGGTTTGGTACTCGAGTATCGTCCCCCGATCGTTCTCAACGATCGTCACCGAGTGTCCACCGGCGACCATTTCCCGTGCCGTGAATCGTCCGACACTTCCGCCACCGGCGATGATCACCCTCATGGTGCGACTTCCTTTGCCGCAGCGAGGTACTCATCGAGTGCAGTGACGCCGTCGGCGGCCACTGACACGTACAGCACATCACCCTGCTGCACGATCGTGTCGGCATCGGGCAATGCTGCGGTGCCGAAGCGTCGGTACCCCACGACGATGCCTGGCCCGGCATTCACCTTGCGCATTGGCACACCGACCCAACCATCACCGAGTTCACGCTCGACGATGACGATCGCCGCGCTGGGATCCGTCCACTCGACTGCCGGACGATCGGCAATGATCCGGCGCATGATTCGCTCGGCCGTCCATTTCACGGTTGCGACGGTGGCAATGCCGAGTCGTTCGTAGATTTCGGAGCGCTTCGGATCGTAGATTCGCGCCACGACGCGACGGATTCCGTAGTTTTCGCGCGCGACGCGGGCGATCATGATGTTCGAGTTGTCACCGTTCGTCACCGCCGCCACCGCATCGGCACGTTCGATGCCCGCCTGCGTGAGAACGTCACGATCGAAACCGATTCCGACGATCTTCTCACCCGGGAAGTACTCACCGAGGCGGGAAAAGGCATCGGCTTTGCGGTCGATGATCGCCACCGTGTGACCCAGTCGGGCGAACTCCTTTGCGAGCGTCGAACCGACGCGACCGCAGCCGACGATGACGATGTGCACGGATTACGATCGTACCCCGGCTCTTCCGACGAGGGCCCTCCGAGGCTCTGACGATGGCACCCACGACCAAAGACCGCCGCACGGGCCTCGCGCGCGTCAAGCAACTGCTCCTCGGCGCACCGATTGCATCGGCACAGGATGCGCACCAAAAATTGCCGAAGAAGATCGCTCTACCGGTTTTCGCCAGCGACGCAATTTCAAGCACCGCTTATGCCACCGAAGAAATCCTCATCGTCTTTCTCACGATGGCGGCGATCGGTGCGGCGGCCTTCGATTACCTGGTTCCCATCTCGTTCATGGTCATCGTGTTGCTGGCGATCGTCGTCAACAGCTACCGCCAGACGATTTTTGCGTATCCACATGGTGGCGGTTCGTACTTCGTGTCAAAGGAGAACCTCGGGAAATACCCGTCGCTAGTAGCCGGATCATCAATGCTGTTCGACTACATCATCACGGTCGCAGTGTCAGTGTCGGCGGGAGTCGCGGCAATCGTGTCGGCGTTTGGCAACCTTGCCCCGTACCGGGTGCAACTGTGCATCGCCTTCATCGTGCTCATCACCTTTGCCAATCTTCGTGGTCTCAAGGAATCCGGAGCGCTGTTTGCGCCGCCGACGTATCTGTACATCATCTCGCTCGCTGCACTCATCCTCGTCGGCCTCTACCGCGTCTACTTCGGTGACCTCGGACCGATTGATCACACCGGAGAGGTGCAACGTGAGCTGCTCGCAGGACAGAAGTCCCTCACCATTTTTTTTCTGCTGAAAGCATTCTCGTCGGGTGCCGTTGCGCTGACCGGTATCGAGGCGATGGCAGGCGGCGTACCGATGTTCAAGAAACCCGAATCGCGAAATGCCGCCACGACGCTCGTCATCATGGCGTGCGTTCTCGGTACGGCGTTCTTCGGACTGAGTCTGCTGGCCAAACATCTCGAACCGCTCAAGGATGACGAAGGACTCATCAAGATCACGGTGCTCGCCCAGATGGCGGAACACGTGTACGGCGGGAGAAACGTCTTCTTTTATTTCACCCAATTCACGACGTTCGGCATTCTCATTCTTGCGGCGAACACTGCCTACGCCGACTTTCCGCGACTTTCATCGATCATCGCCCGCGACAGCTACCTGCCGCGCCAGTTCACCAACCGTGGCGATCGACTCGTCTTCAGCAACGGAATCATCTTCCTCGGACTCGCGGCCATCGGTCTCGTCGTCACCTTCGGCGGAATCGTCAATGCCCTCATTCCGCTGTATGCGGTCGGCGTGTTCACGAGCTTCACTCTCAGTCAATCGGGAATGGTCGTGCGACTGTGGAAAATGCGCAAACCGACCTGGCAAGTCCGCGTGTTCTTCACCTCAGTCGGTGCACTGACGACATTCGGCGTGGCGATGGCGGTTCTCATCGCCAAGTTCAGCGACGGAGCCTGGATACCGGCGATCATCGTCGCGACGACGATCCTTTTCTTTACGGCGATTCGCCGCCACTACGACAGGGTGCGGATGCATCTCGCCGTCCCCGACAACTATGAAGCACCTTTCCGGACCCACATGGTCGTCGTACTCGTGGGCTCGATCAACGCAGGTGTCATGAATGCGGTGAAGTACGCCCAGTATTTGCGGCCCGACCGGCTGCTTGCACTCAGCGTCGTCGGCTCGGCCGAGGAAGGTGCGACGCTCACCCGCGAATGGCTGGAGAAGTTCCCCGACGTGCAGCTCGACACGGTCGTCGACGACTACCGCAACCTCACCGACAAGGTGCTCGCCGAGATCAATCGTCTCGACGACGAGGACAGCGACGACATCGTCACCGTCGTCATTCCCGAGTTCGTCACGAGTCTGAAGTCGCAATGGCTGCACAACCAGTCGGCACTCGCCATCAAGGCACGACTCCTCTACCGGCCGAACACGGTGGTCATGTCGGTGCCGATCGTCATTCCGACGAAGTAGCGCACCGTCGCGCCCAGTGCCAAATCACGCAGTGCCAAATCACGCGGTGCCAAATCACGCGGTGCCATCTCACGCGGTGCCATCCCGTGCAGTGCCATCTCACGCAGTGCGCCTAGCCTGACGATGACGGCCCCGCTCGGGGGTGCGTCGAGCGAGTCGCAAGGAGTCGAGCTCATGAAGATCCTCGTGTCGGGTGCAAGCGGTCTCATCGGTACCGAACTCGTCCGTCATCTCTCGAGTCGCGGCCACGACGTCGTGCGGCTCGTACGTCGCGAGGCGCGCGCCGGAGAAGTGCGCTGGAACCCGGGTGTCGACGAGTTCTCACCCACGGTGGTCGACGGCACCGACGCCGTCATCAATCTCTCCGGCGCCGGCATCGGTGACCGTCGCTGGACCCCGGCGTACAAGCAGGAGATCCTGCGCAGCCGCGTCGCCACCACCGGTGCGCTTGCATGCGCGATCGCCGGTGCGACGCGCAAACCGTCGGTGTTCCTCTCCGGATCGGCGATCGGTATCTACGGCGCGCGCGGCGACGAGGTGCTCGACGAGAGCTCCGCACACGGCACCGGTTTTCTCGCCGACGTGTGCGAGAAATGGGAGGCCGCGGCAGCGGGAACGGGCGTGCGCACGGTGCTGCTGCGCACGGGCATCGTTCTCTCGCCACGGGGAGGTGCACTGAAGAAGCAACTCCCCTTGTTCAAGTTGGGTCTCGGCGGGCGCTTCGGATCGGGCAAGCAGTGGCAGAGCTGGATCTCCATCGACGATGAAGTGCGCGCCATCGAGCACCTGCTCACCGCACCGGTGACGGGTGCAGTCAACCTCACCGCACCGAGCCCGGTGACGAGCGCCGAGTTCACCCGCGCGCTCGCAAAGGTCGTGAAGCGTCCGGCACTGCTGCCGATTCCGTCGTTCGGACCGAAGTTGCTGCTTGGTGCCGAGCTCGCCGATGCACTGTTGTTCACCGGACAGCGCGTCGTTCCGAACGCACTGACGCAGTCCGGTTTCCGTTTCGAGCACTCCACACTCGACGTCGCGCTGCGCCACCTCCTCAAGGCATGACCGCACTTCCCCCGCGCACCGACGTCGTCGTCGTCGGTGCCGGGATCGCCGGACTCGCCGCGGCACGGGCACTGCACGCGCGGGGTCATGACGTCGTTGTGCTCGAGAAGTCCGACGACGTCGGCGGACGCATTCGCACCGACGTCGTCGACGGCTTCCGCCTCGACCGCGGCTTCCAGGTGATGCTCACCGCGTACCCCGAACTCGTGCGCCACGTCTCGTTGCACGATCTCGAACTGCGCACGTTCGATCCGGGGGCGCTCGTGATGATCGGCGGCAAGGCGCGCGTCGTCGGCGACCCGTTCCGCGACCCGCGTACTCTGCCCGCCACCGCACTCGCACCGATCGGCAACCCGCTCGACAAGCTGCGCATCCTCCTTCTGCGTCGCCGCACCCGATCGATCGACCCGCGCGAGTTGCTGCGCGGGCAGGATCTCTCGACCGTCGTCGCGTTGCGCCGCGCGGGTTTCTCGCCGGCGATCATCGAGCGCTTCTTCCGGCCGCTGTTCGGCGGTATCCAACTCGATCCGAGCCTCGCGACGTCGCGGCGCATGTTCGACATCATCTTCCGCTCGCTCAGCGAGGGTGACAGCGCGGTACCGCGTCTCGGTATGGGCGAGCTGCCGCGGCGCATGGCCGCGCTACTTCCCGGCGTCGTTCACGTCGGTGTCGCCGTGTCGCAACTCGACGGCACCACCGTGACGACGAGTTCGGGTCAACGCATCGAGGCACGCGCCGTCGTCGTCGCCACCGAGGAACCCGTGGCGCGAACGTTCGTCCCGCTCGCCCCGCGCGCATCGCGACGTGCGGGTGCGGTGTACTTCGATGCACCCCGTGCACCGACGTCGTCGAAGATGGTGATCCTCGACGGATCCGGTCGCGGTCCCGTGCTCAACGCCGCGGTGATGAGCAACGTGTCCCCCGACTACGCACCGAGCGGTCGCCATCTCGTCGTCGCGGCGATGCCCGACGTCGTTGAGGGCGATCTCGAGTCGCTGGCCCGCAACCAGATGCGCACGTGGTGGGGTCCGCAGGTCGACGCTTGGCGACATCTGCGTACGTACCGCATCGATCACGCCGGCGTCGAGCAGCGACCACCGTTCCCTGCACGGCGCAAGATCGACTTCGGCGGTGGCGTGTTCGTCTGCGGTGACCACCGGGACACGGGATCGATCCAGGGTGCACTCTTCTCCGGACGCCGCACCGGCGAACACGTCCACGGATACCTCGGCTGAATCGGTCGCTTTAGTCTTGACGCGGTGAACACGGTGCCGACACTCGACGGACACGATCCGCAGCGCAAACTCGTCAGCGTCAGTCGCATCGTGCCGGCCGGGCCGCAGCAGATCTTCGACCTCCTCGCCTCGCCGGCGCGCCATCGCGAGATCGACGGATCCGATTCCGTGCGCGATCCGATCAGTGCACCCGAGCGGCTGTTCCTCGGCGCCCGGTTTTCGATGGCCATGCGCATCGTCGCGCCGTACCGCATCACGAACGTCGTCGTCGAGTTCGACGAGCCGCGGCGTATCGCCTGGCGTCACTTCGGCGGCCACGTGTGGCGGTACATCCTCGAACCCGTCGATGGCGGCACTCTCGTCACCGAGCAGTTCGACTATGCGACAAACAGGGCTCCGCTCCTCCTTGCGATCATGCGCGCCATCCCCAACAACGAGCGCAGCATGCGTCGGACCCTCGAGAACCTCGCGGCCCGTTTCTCGTGACGCGACTCCCCGCGGGTTTCGTTGCCCACGTGTGCAACGTGGGAATCAAGGACGCAACGGACGACCTCGTCATCGTCGTCGCCGAGCCGGCGGCCGCATCGAGTGCCGTGTTCACGCGCAGCAGGTTCGCCGGTGCCTCGGTGGTGCTCAGTCGCGAGCACGCAGCCCGCGCGACCGCGCGAGCCATGGTGATCATTTCGAAGAACTCCAACGTCGCCACCGGCGCACAAGGTGAGGCAAATGCGCGCGAGGTCGTCACTTCCGTCGCACGACACGTCGGCTGTTCACCCGACGAGGTGCTCATCGCATCGACCGGGGTCATCGGTCGCCAGTACCCGATGGACCGCCTGCGCACGGGGCTCGCAGCGCTGCCGGGCGCGTTCACGAACGTCGATGCAACGGCCGTTGCCCGCGCAATGATGACGACCGACATCGTCGAGAAGGTGGCGAGCGTCGTCGTTGCCGGAAGTTCGGCGCGCATCGTCGGTGCCGCGAAGGGTGTCGGCATGATCGAACCGAAGATGGCGACGCACATTTCGCTCGTCATGACCGACGCGCTCCTCGACGGGACCCAACTCGATGCGATCTTCCGCCGGGTCGTCGATCGCACCCTCAACCGCGTGTCCGTCGACGGAGACACCTCGACGAGCGACACGTCGGTGTGCATGGCGAGCGGTGCCGCCGGTGCGGTTGATCCCGCCGCCTTCGAGGCTGCACTCGACGAGGTGATGCTGTCCCTCACGAAGCAGATCGCCCGCGACGGCGAAGGTGCGACAAAGCTCATCGAAGTGCGCGTCGATCACGCTCGCAACGACGACCAGGCCGAGGTCGTCGCCCGATCGATCGTCAACTCACCGCTCGTGAAGACCGCCGTGCACGGCGCCGATCCGAACTGGGGACGCGTCGCCATGGCGGTCGGCAAGTGCTCCGAGTTCGTCGACATCGACCAGGAAAAGGTCGTCATCCGCTTCGGCTCGCAGGAGGTGTACCCGCGGCAGGTCGACGATGCCGGGTTGCGCGAGTTGAGCAACTACATGCGCGGTGCCGACGTGCTCATTCACGTTTCGCTGAACACCGGGAGTTCCGCAACGACGATGTGGGGTTGTGATCTCAGCGACGGCTACGTGCGGATCAACGCCGACTACACGACCTGAACCGGGCGCCGCCCGTCAGGTTGCACCCGCATCGGCGTACTCGTCGATGACACCGTCGAGCCACGACAGCACCGTCTCGCGGTACGGATAGATGCTCTTGTAGCGCGCGACGTCGTCGGGCAATCGCGAGACGAGGCGCTGCAGATTCGTCGTAACGTCGCGACCCCGGCGCACATACTCGCGCAACGGCTGCTGGAAACCGCGAATCGTGAAGAGAACTCCGCCGCTGTGCGGCAGCCGGCGCAGCGTTTCGCGCTCGATGCGGATCCACAAATCACCCGGCTCGTCGAGCAACGGCCCGGAGGGCGCGACGGGTTGGAAGAGAGCAGGGTGATCTTCGAGGGTCCAGTTGCTTCGCCACACCGGACGTTGTTCGGTGAGACGCTCGAGCGTGACGTCGACGGCCGCGCCGATGTGTTCGGCGTACCGTGCGACGGGCCGGTGCACGGCGAGCATGTCGAGACCGATCTTCTCGCGCAACCGCCAGCGACTCGGCGAGCACACCACTCCGGCGACGAACGGGAGCGAAACGACACCACCGGCGCCGCGCACGGGTGCGAGCACCGTGAGATCGTCGGGGATGCTCAACGCAGCGTCGACGAGCGCATCTATGCCGTGATTCGGCGTCGATCCGCCCGCCCAGTCGAGCACCAGTTGCGCCGCTTCATCGATGGCGGCGAGAACGACGTCATCGGCATCGGTCGTGCACGCAACGACGTCGTCACGCCGGGTCGCGAGCAGGCGACGTTTCATGTCGATCGTCGGCTGCCATTCGGCGTCGCGCACGAACCAGTTCGCCGGATCGAGCGGCTTCACGCCGAGGCGATGCCGGAAGTCGTCACCGACGACCGGCGGAAGGATGTCGTCGTGCGGCGGCATCGCCGCCACGGGCGTCGAGCGAGGGACGGGTCGTTCGTCGAACGGGGTGAACGGATCGTCGTGGCGGACGAACGCGTTCACGTTCCTCACTTAGGAGGCATGCGAATGCCGCCATCGACACGGATGGTCTCGGCATTCATGTAACTGTTCGTGATGCACTCGACGACCATCGACGCGAGTTCGTCGGGGTCACCGAGGCGCTGCGGGAACAACACACCCGTCTGCAGCTTCGCCTTGAACTGTTCGCTCGCCTCACCCTTGCCGTAAATCGGCGTGTCAATGAGACCGGGAGCGACGGTGTTCAGGCGGATGCCGGCTGCCGCGAGATCGCGGGCAACGGGCAGGGTCATGCCGACGATGCCACCTTTCGACGACGAGTACGCAGCCTGGCCGATCTGTCCGTCGAATGCCGCCACCGACGCAATGTTGACGATCGCACCTCGCTCCCCGTGGGCGAGGGGCTCGTTCTTCGACATCGCGGTGGCGACGAGTCGCACACAGTCGAACGTACCGATGAGGTTGATCGCGAGCACCTTCTTGAACACGTCGAGGTTGTGCGCCGAGTCGTAACTGCCGTCCTTGCCGATCGTGCGTTGCGCCCAACCGATGCCCGCCGAGTTGACGAGTGCGCGGATCGGTCCCATTGACTTCGCCATTTCGATGGCAGCGATGATGTCCTCGGTCTTCGTGACGTCGACTTTGCAGAACGCGCCGCCGATCTCCTTGGCGAGTGCCTCACCCTTCTCGGCCTGCAGGTCGGCAATGACGACCTTCGATCCGAGGGCGGCAAAGCGACGCGCAGTCGCCGCCCCGATTCCGCTCGCTCCGCCCGTGACGATTGAACTTGAGTTCTTGAGGTCCATGGCGAACGACACTACCGAACGGTGGCGATCGCCCTCACAGCGAGCTCGTCGACGAGGTCGTTCATCGTGTCACCGCTGTGCCCTTTCACCCAGCGAAACTCGACATTGCCGCGCGCACGAACGACGTCGATGAGCGGTTCCCACAGGTCGCGGTTGGCCACGGGCTGACGTTGCGAGTTGCGCCAGTCGCGTGCCAACCAGCCCTGCCACCATCGATCGCGAAAACAATTGACGACGTACTGACTGTCGGATACGACGAGCAGCGCCGAGCCGGAGTCACCGAGGGCGTGTACGGCCCGCAACACGGCGGTGAGTTCCATGCGCTGGTTCGTCGTGTGCGATTCACCGCCACTGTCGTGGTGCGCTCCGTCGGGGGCGACGGCCCATGCCCAACCACCCGGGCCGGGATTGCCCGAACACGCACCGTCTGCGTACACGACGATCTGCGGACCGCTCATTCCCTTCATACTTGCCGACGGGATGATGTCGGCACGGTGACGTGACGGTGTCGCGTGTGTCGCAACGCCGATCGGTGCGCCGACGGCGCGGTCGTGCGAGACTGAGCGCATGCTGTTCGACGGCTCCGTGCATCAGCTCCCCGATACGGATCCACAGGAAACCCAGGAATGGCTCGACTCGCTCGACGCCGTTGTCGATGTACGCGGGAAGACCCGGGCGCGATACCTGCTCTCGCGTCTGCTCGAGCGTGCACGCGAGACGCAGGTGAGCTTCCCCGCGACCGTGTCGACCCCGTACATGAACACGATCCCCGCCGAGCACGAGCCGTGGTTCCCCGGCGATGAGTACCTCGAGCGACGCATTCGCGCCTACATCCGTTGGAATGCGGCGGTCATGGTCGTGCGTGCGAACGCGGCGGCCGAGGGCATCGGTGGTCACCTCTCCACGTTTGCCTCGTCGGCGGCGCTGTACGAAGTCGGATACAACCACTTCTTTCGCGGGCGCGACAACGGCCAACCCGGTGATCACGTCTACTTCCAGGGGCACGCCGCACCGGGCATCTACGCGCGCGCGTTCATCGAGCGGCGATTGAACGAGGACGACCTCGATCACTTCCGTCGCGAGATCGGGCGTCCGCACCGCGGCTTGTCGTCGTACCCGCATCCGCGACTGATGCCCGACTTCTGGGAGTTCCCCACGGTGTCGATGGGTCTCGGTCCGATCACGGCGTTGTACCACGCGCGATTCAATCGCTATCTCACCAACCGCAAACTTGACGACACGTCGTCGAGCCGTGTGTGGGCCTTCATCGGTGACGGCGAAACCGACGAACCCGAGACGCTCGGCGCAGTCTCGCTCGCCTCACGCGAGCATCTCGACAACCTCATCTTCGTCGTCAACTGCAACCTGCAACGTCTCGACGGTCCGGTGCGCGGAAACGGCAAGATCATCCAGGAGCTCGAGGCGGTGTTCCGCGGTGCCGGATGGAATGTCATCAAGGTGATCTGGGGATCGAAGTGGGACGAGCTCCTTGCGCGCGACGTCTCCGGGGTGCTTCTCAACAAGATGAACACCACCGTCGACGGTGAATTCCAGCGCTACACCGTCGAGGACGGCAACTACATTCGCGAGAACTTCTTCGGTCCCGATCCCCGTCTGCGCGAACTCGTGTCGCACTTGTCCGACGAGGAACTGCAGCTCCTCCCACGTGGAGGTCACGACTATCGCAAGCTCTATGCCGCATTCAAGGCTGCGTCGGACAACCTCGGCTCGGGTCGCCCGACGGCGATTCTCTGCAAGACGGTGAAGGGGTGGACACTCGGTCCCGAAATCGAGGGACGCAATGCAACGCACCAGATCAAGAAGATGAACGTCGAACAGTTGCGCACGCTGCGCTCGCGGTTGCAACTCACCGACGAGATCCCCGACTCGCTGCTCGAGGCCGACGCCCCGCCGTACTACCGACCGCCGCAAGACAGCGTGGAGTACCAGTACCTCGTCGAGCGTCGCCGAGCACTCGGCGGATTCCTGCCGACACGCAATACCACCGTTCGCAGGCCGCTGCAGTTGCCCTCCGACGACGCATTCCGCGAGTTCGAAACCGGCAGCAACAATCAATCGGTGAGCACGACGATGGGTTTCACGCGCCTGCTCCGCAACCTCGCCCGCGACAAGTCGTTCGGCGAACGCGTGGTGCCGATCATCCCCGACGAGGCGCGCACGTTCGGAATGGACTCGCTGTTCCGCGAGCTGAAGATCTATGCCGCGCAGGGCCAGAAGTACGAGCCCGTCGACCATGATCTGTTGCTCTCCTACAGCGAGTCGACGTCGGGCCAGATTCTCGAGGAGGGCATCACCGAAGCGGGGAGCCTCGCTTCATTCATCGCCGCCGGAACTTCGTACTCGACGCGCGGCGTTCCGATGGTGCCCTTCTACACCTTCTATTCGATGTTCGGATTCCAGCGCGTTGGTGACCTCATCTGGCAGGCAGCCGATGCGCGCACGCGGGGCTTCCTGCTCGGTGCCACCGCCGGGCGAACCACACTGCTCGGTGAGGGATTGCAGCACCAAGACGGACACTCACTGCTCCTCGCGAGCACCGTTCCGCCGTGTCGTGCCTACGACCCCGCGTTCGCTTACGAGGTGGCGACGATCGTGCGGCACGGGATCCACGAGATGTACGGCAACGACCCGAAGGACGTCTTCTATTACGTCACGCTCTACAACGAGAACTACCCGATGCCGGCGATGCCCGAGGGAATCGCCGACGACATTGTGCGCGGTGCGTACCTGTGGAGCGCGGCTCCGGACGCCAACCTGCGCGCGACATTGCTGTTCTCCGGAAGTGCGCACACCGCCGTGCGTGCCGCGGCCGACGAATTGCACTCGCGCTACGGCGTCGCGTGCGACGTGTGGTCGGTGACGTCGTACAAGGCGCTGCGCGAAGATGCGCTCGATACCGAGCGTTGGAACCGCCTCCATCCGACCGCACCGAAGCGCGTGTCGCACGTGCAGCGTCTGCTCGCCGACGACTCGGCGCCGATCGTCGCCACCAGTGACTTCATGCGGATCGTGCCGGAGCAGATCGCCCGCTTCCTGCCGAACCGCACGTTCGTTCCGCTCGGCACCGACGGCTTCGGTCGCAGCGACACGCGCGAGGCGTTGCGCCGGCACTTCGAGATCGATACGGGTCACGTCGTCGTTGCGACGCTGCACGCGCTGTGCGAGGCCGGATCGGTGCCACCTACAGTTGTCGCCGATGCCATCGCCCACTACGAACTCGATCCCGAGGCGGTGAACCCGCTCGATGCCTAGCGACCTGTACGTCACGGGGATCCCCGCGGCCGACCGCCTGCTGCGCACCGACGGCACCGCACTGCTCATCGGCATGTTGCTCGACCAACAGGTGCCGATGGAGTGGGCCTTCACCGGTCCGCATACATTGCGCCAGCGACTCGGCCATCTCGACGCAGCGCGCATCGCACGGATGGATCCCGAACGATTCGTTGCACTGTGCGCGGTGAAGCCCGCAATCCACCGCTTCCCTGCATCGATGGCCCGTCGCATCCACGCGCTGTGCGTCATTCTCGCCGACGAATACAAGGGGCGCGGCGCGAACGTGTGGAGCAAGGTCGACGATGCGGCCGAATTGAAGAGGCGCCTGCGCACGTTGCCCGGCTTCGGCGAGGAAAAAGCGCAGATCTTCATCGCACTTCTCGCCAAACGATTCGCCATCCGCCCGAAGGGTTGGGAGAAGGCGGCGGGCGCATTCAGTGATCACCGCATGCGCACCGTCGCCGACATCACTTCGCAGGAAGCATTGCTGAAGGTACGGGCCTTCAAGAAACGCGAAAAGGCGCGGGATCGCGACAAGGCGGGCAAGCTATTGCGCACAAAGACGCGTACATGACGGTTCTCGTCACCGGCGGAGCCGGCTACATCGGCTCGCACACCGTTCGCCTGCTGCGCGAGCGGGGTCGTGACGTCGTCGTTCTCGATTCGCTCGAACGCGGCTACCGCGACGCTGTCGACAAGGAAGTCGACGTCGTCGTCGGTGACATCGCCGACGAGCGCATCGTATCGAGAACATGCCGCAGGTACGGGGTCACCGAGGTCATCCACTTCGCCGCGTACAAGGCCGTCGGCGAGTCGATGCAACGCCCGCTCATGTATTGGCGCAACAACGTCGCCGGCTCGATCTCACTCGTCGAATCGCTGCTGGCCAACGACGTCGGGCGGATCGTCTTTTCGTCGTCGGCGGCGGTGTACGGCACACCGTCGCAAACGCCCGTCACCGAGGACGAAGTTCTCGCTCCGGAGAGCGTCTATGCCGATACGAAGGCGACGATCGAAAGATTCCTCGCGTCGTGCAGCGAGATCGGCCTGCGATCGGTGAGCTTGCGATACTTCAACGCCGCCGGCGCGCACTCATCGGCCGAGATCGGTGAGGACTGGTCGGCCACCCAGAATCTCGTGCCCGTCGTCATGAAGGTGCTGTTCGGTGAGCAGCCGCGGCTGAGCGTGTTCGGCAACGATTACCCGACACCCGACGGAACCTGCGTGCGCGACTACATACACGTCGAGGACCTCGCCGAGGCGCACGTGAAGGCTCTCGATTACCTTGCCGGTGGCGGTGAATCTGTCGCATGCAACGTCGGCACGGGGCACGGCACGTCGGTGCTGCAACTCATCGAGATGACCGAGTCGATCACCGGCCGCCCGGTGCCTCACGACATCGTCGCGCGCCGCCCCGGGGACCCGAGCACGATCTACGCCGACCCGACCCGTGCACGCACGCTGTTGCAATGGCGTGCCACGCGCGACCTGCGCGAGATTCTCTCGAGTGCCTACGAATGGCACAAGGGTCACCCGCGCGGCTACAGCCGCTGACGATCCAACCACCCGAGCAGGATTGCAATCGCCCGGGGATCGTGGCGCAGACGGTGCCCGCCACCGGGAATGACGTTCAACTCGGCCGATCCGTGCGCTTCGGCAAGCACGCGCGAGTCGCTCTCGGGCACGCGTTCGTCCTCGTCACCGTGCATGAGCAGCAGCGGTCGCGGTGCGTATCGGCGCGCCGCGTCGGTCGGACGGAAGCGGCGCAGTTCCCGACTCCACTCGTCGATGTTCGCGGGAAAGCTCGGCGTGCGAATTGCACCGACTTCGCGCGAATACTCGAGCAGTCGTCGAGGCTGGTCGGCCCAGTCGTCGAAGTCGGCACGCGCACCGAGGAGTGCACATCCGCTCACGCGGGGATCGTCGGCAGCGGTGCACAACGCCAGCGACGCGCCGGTGTTCGTGCCGATGAGCCACACCTGGCTCGGCTCGCATTCGGCAACGAGGTGATCGATTGCCGCACGGATGTCGTCCACCCATCCCTGCATCGAGAAGTCGCCGTCGCTGTTACCGCAACCCCGGAAAGTGAACGTCATCGCACTCCATCCCAACTCGCCCGCAATGCGGTCGATGAGTTCGGGAAAGGTGCCGGCCGACTGTCGTGCGTCTTTCGGACCGATGGGAAACCCGTGGCACAGCACCACGCCCGGTTGGGCACCGCGTTGCCCCGCCGGTTGCACGAGATACCGGCGCAGCGTGAGCGCGCCGGAAAGGAAGGTTCCGTTCACGCCCTGGCGAGCCGGTATCCGCGGTTGCGCGCCTCCGCGAGGGTGTCCGGACCGAAGCACAGGCCCGCCTGACTGGTCACGATGTCGTCGATGATGGTCGAATCGGTCCACTCGTCGAGGTCGTAGACGAGTTGGGTGCGTTTGTCACCGAGGAATCGCGTGTGCTCGAAGCGGATCGGGCGCTCCATGATCCGAATCTAACCTAGGAGGTACCCATGGCGAACGACCGCGACGGAGCTGCACCACCGGTTGACCTCGTCACGATGCTCGTCGACACCTGGGCATCGCTCGACGCCATGCTCGGCTCGCTCGGTGAAGCACAGTGGAAGTCGCCGACGCAATGCCCGGGATGGTCGGTGCAGGACACGGTGTCGCACCTCATCGCCACCGAGCGGATGCTCGCGGGAGATCCGTCGACGTCGCATCGTGCCGCCAATCTTGCCCACACCCGCAATCCGATCGGCGAATGGAACGAGCACGAAGTGGACGCGCGGCGAAGTCTCGCCGGAGCCGCCGTACTCGCGGAGTGGCGCGACGTGGTGCAGCGCCGCACCGCAACGCTGCGTGCAATGAGCAACGACGATCTCACCCGACCCATGAACACGCCGACCGGACCGGGCACGCTGGCGAGTTTCCTCGAGCTCCGCGTCATGGACTGCTGGGTACACGAAGTCGACATTCGCCGTGCACTCGGTCTGTCGATGACGAGTAATGAAGCGTCGGCCCGGCACGCGCTCCAACGCTTTGCTCGGTCGATGCAGATCGTCGTCGGCAAGCGCGTGGCACCGCCGGATGGAACGAGCGTGTGCTTCGACATCACGGGGCGAGCGTCGTCACGGTTCACCGTCGCCGTTCGCGGTCGTCGGGCAGAGATCGTGTCCGATGCCGAGCCCGAAGCGCGTGCACCGTCTGCATCCGTCATGATGGACTCCGATGTCTTTACGCAACTCGCCTGCGGTCGGCGCACGTGGACGCCCCGCGACGGTGACGTCACGGTGACGGGCGATCGGCAACTTGCCGAAGCAGTCCTCTCCGCGATGAACGTGATGATCTAGGCCCACGATGAACTCGGGTCATCCCGGTCGCGATGCCACGTCCATCGCCGCATACCTCGCAGATCTCGCCACTCGCGACACCGCCGCCGGTGAGCGCGCAACGGCGACGCGCGCTGCGATCGTGCGCGCTGCCGGACGCGAACCGACTGCGTACGCATTCCCCCCCGACCGCTCCGAGGTTCGTCGCATCGATTGGGTGCACCGCGGCTGGCTGCGGCCCGTGCGCTTCGTATTCCGGCACCTCCCCACGGGACTGCGCCGCATCGTGAAGAAGGCCGCGACGTGACCTTCATCGTCGTCACCGATGCTTCATCTGCCGACCCCCGCGCGCTCGCAACGACGGGGCGGTCGTTGCTCCTCTCGCCGGGGGTGTCGCAGTGGGTGCTCGTCGGTGCACACGAAGTTTCCGTGTCCCCCGTGTTGCGCGGATTGCTCCGCTTGCGGGGCGTGACGTGTGCAGCACACCTCGATACGGCGGGCATCGCCGCCGATTCCTGGGTGTGCTTCCTACCCGCCGGTGATCGACTGGCGGCGGGAGCAGTGCAACGCATCGCCACGGTGCGCGGCGCCGACGCCGTCTACGGCGACAGCCGACACCTCGTGCGCCACGACGACCAACTGCCCACGTTCCAGCGACGCCCCGGGTTCTCGCCGCAGCGACTGCGACACCATGACTACATCGGTCCGATGATCGTCGCGCGCGCCGGCCACCTGGGCACGGTGGGCGACGCCGCGATGCTTGCGCGGAGCGACTCCCACGACCGCAACCTGCGGGTCACCGAGGGCGCAGCGGTCGTCGTGCGCATACCACACATCGTGCACGAGACGCCGTCCGAATCGCTTGCACCGGCCGCATCACGTGACGCCGTCGTTGCCCACCTCGCACGCACGGGTGTTGCCGCCGTCGTCGACCACGACGACGTCTCCCCGGCGCTGCGCGTGCGTCGCCGACGCACCACGGATCCGCTCGTGTCGGTACTCATTCCCACGCGTGGATCCTCGGCGGAGATCTTCGGTCGATCGCGCACGCTCGTCGTCGATGCCGTGCGCAGCGTCGTCGAGCGGTCCACCTACACGAACATCGAGTTCGTCGTCGTCGCCGACACCGAAACACCGACGGGCGTGCGCGACGAACTGCGACGCATCGGTGGAACACGGTTGCACATCATCGATTTCGATCGTCCTTTCAACTTTGCCGAGAAGATCAACCTCGGCGCCGCACATGCCCGCGGGGACGTCTTCCTGTTTCTCAACGACGACACCGAAGTCATCTCGCCGGATTTCCTCGAGACGATGCTCGCACTGCTCGACGACGCGCAAGTCGGCCTCGTCGGCCCGACGCTGCTGTTCGAGGATGGAACGATCCAAAGCGCGGGACACGTGTTCAGCCCCGAACCGACCGACCTCTATCGGGGGGCGCCCGCCGATGCACGCGGAGCACACGACATGCTGCGAGTCACGCGCGAGGTGTCGAGCGTCATCGCCGCGTGCGCACTCACTCCGCGCGCAGTGTTCGAGAGCGTCGGCGGTTTGTCAACCCGCTTCCCTGCCAACTGGAACGACATCGACTACTGCCTGAAGGTCTGGCAGTCAGGGCTGAGGGTTCTCGTCACGTCGCTTGCGCACATCCACCACTTCGAGTCGAAGACCCGCGTACCGGTACTCGTTCAATCCGAGGTTGCAACCCTCGGACACCGCTGGGGCCACGTTCTCGACGACGATCCGTTCTTCAACCCGCACCTGCAGCGTTACGTCAACGTCTGGAAGACCGACTCGACCTCGCCGCGCTCCTACTCCGAGGCTCTCGGCCCCACGGCTCCGATCGCATCGA